>JACZCU010067105.1_pt1 | contig 13460 bp, 13 predicted proteins | sample 8641851 | NCBI WGS metagenome assembly JACZCU01 (sample SAMN15324605, study PRJNA640507) | soil metagenome | isolation source: monocropping sugarcane control | place: China: Luxin town, Laibin City, Guangxi Province | collected 2019-07-25 | depth 10cm m | reverse complement strand
GGTGGCCCTCGCGCCGGAGGATGACCTCGAGGATCTTGCGCGAGGTCGGCGAGGTGTCCAGCACGATGATCCGCAGTTGCCGCTGCATGCCCGTCCCTCCTTCTCAGCTCTTTTTTTGCCCCCCCCGCCGTTCCCGGTATCCACCGCTACCATAGCATGCCTCCCTCATGTGCTCCTCATGACCGTTCATCAGGCGAATGCGCCTGTTCACGACGCACTCACGACGTTTGGCCAGCAGGGAGTGGGCGCACTTTCAACAGCCGATGGAGCGGTGCGTAATGGAATGGGAGGATTCCTTTCCGCTCTTTGGCAGTCCGGGAAGAATAGGCCGGGGGTGGCGAGGGAGCGCAGGCGAGTGTGGAACGAGAACAAGGGATTCGCTTCACGAATTGCTCACGAAGAATCACGATTTTCTTACTTTGCCAACTGGCGCTTCTGCTACAATCAGTGGACGGAGAGAGGAGAGCCCCTGCCGTGCAGTCACGGCAAGGGCGGCACCGGCTTTACCGAACGAGAAAGGCGAGGCCGAGAGAGGAGATACGCAGGCAATGCATACCAGAGCTGAACACGATCCTACAAAACATCCGCTGGTGCGGATCACCACCCTGGGGGAATTCGCCCTCGAGCGGATCGTCCCCGCTCCGCGAGGGGGCGGGGACGATCCGCCACCCTACGCGCGCGTGCCGCGGAGCGAGTGGAGCAACCGCGGCCCGGCGATGGCACTGCTGAAGGTGCTCTTGTGCCGGGCGAACCGCCGGGCCTCGCGCGACGAACTCATCGAGGCCATCTGGCCCGACCACGAGGCGATCAACGCCGCCCACGCGCTCGAGTCGGCAGCCTCCGTCCTGCGGCGGCACATCCTGCGCGCCGGCGAGGTGGGAAGTCTGCTGCTCACGCTGCGCAGCGGCGGGGAGACGATCTTCAAGCTGGTCGGCCAGCAGCGCCTGTGGGTCGACGCCGACGCCTTGCTCTCGCTCGTATCGCAGGCGATGCGGGCGGAGTGCCGGGGGCAGAACCCGCTTCCCCTGCTGGAGGAGGCGCATGCCCTCGCCAGGGGCGAGTTCCTCGAGGACGACCTGTACGCCGAGTGGGCCCAGCCACGGCGCCACACGCTGGGCGGCGCGCGGCACCGCGTGCTCTTCAAGCTGGTCGACCTCTACCTCAGCGATGAGCGGGTGAGCCTGGCCGAGGAGTTGCTCTTCACAGCGCTGGAGGAGGATCCGGCCGACGAAGACGCCCTCTGTCGGCTGATGGTCCTGCTGGTGGAGCAGGAGCGGCGGCAGGAGGCGCTCCAGCTCTACCAGTACACCGAGGACGTGCTCCAGGAGGAGCAGGCCGAGCCCGCCGTCTACACCCGCGAGCTTGCGCGTCGCATCCGGCAGGGGCTGGTCTTGCGTGAGCGTGGAGAGCGTTACACTGCGGCGGGGGTGCAGGCGCCGTTCCTGGTGGGGCAGGATGTGGTGTCCAGAGATCGTGGGGACAGCTTCGGCGCGAAAGGAACTCGGATGGCCATCACTGCTGCTCCATACAGAGGCCAAATGCCATGCTCCTACCGGTACCGCCCGCCGCGCCGCCGATCCCGCAGACAGGCAGCGCTCCCCGTTGGTTGAGCCAGGAGTAGCTCTCTGGATGGTGCGAGCCTTACGGCACAGCAAGCACCTTTCACCAGCCTAGAACAAGAGCATGCGAAAGACTACTCTGGCTCTGCATCAGGCAAGGCGATTTCACGCGTCTGGTCATGCAGCGACCAATCGGCGGGAGGCTTGAAGGCAAGCGCGTACGGCAGCGCCTTTTCCGGCCAGCTTTCCTCGCTCGGTTTGCTGACGACGTGATAGAGGGCGCGCATGGTCGGCACAAACAGCTCCGCCGTTTCCTGCATCAGCAGCGTATCCTGCGCTCTCGTGAGGCGGCACTGGGTCAGTGGCTGCGGGGGAGCGTCACTGCCAGCGTGGACGTCCTCGATGCCCGCGCCGTTGCGCCAGTGCTCATTGAGGATCCCATTGGCCAGGGCGCGTGTGGGATCGACAATAAGGCGCGCTTTCTCCCGTTCCAACCACTCCGAGCCGAAGTCTCGCGCAAAAGCCTCCATCAGGTAGTGCCTTCCAGTGACAGAATTAATGGCGCTAAACGCCCGGAAGCGGTTGTAGTACGTCGACCCGTCGAGCTGCGTGATGGGGAAAGGGAGGAGTTGGACGACGGCCTTGACCAGCTTGCGGAAGTGCGGCTGGTCTGCCTGCATGAGGTCGATCCAGTCAGAGAGGGCCGCAGATGCTTCGATGTTGATGCGGGCCATCTCCCCGTCGCTGATGCAGCTGACCTCTGGGTCGTACGCGGCCGTCCACTGGGGCAGGTCATGATCGGCTAGCACGGCGAAGTACGACCCCCAGCGGATACATATTGCGACGGTCGCGATCGCTACTTCACCAAAGTGCACCTGAGACTTAGATGGAACTTTCTGGCCTCGGGTGGCTTCCTCCAAATAGGATAGGGACTGCTGGTACATCGTGATTCGAGGGGACGAGACGAGCCGATAGGGCATTTGATCCTCTTCAGCGCACTCCTGCCAGTACCCCGCGTCGATGGTGAACCGATCGTTGACGTTGACCGTTAAGGAACGCTGCTCTGGCATCTGTTCGCTGCCTCTCCTTTCGCTCATTTCCGCTTGTTGATCTCCTCCACCGCCTTGATTCTCGCTGCGAACACCGGGACAAACTGCGCGTAGGAGGTATTCCGTCGTATCTGCACCAGCTGCCAGCCCTCCTCCACATCCCGGTACAGGAGCAGATAGAAGCCGTTCCAGTTGGGGTAATGCCCAGCTTTGCGTTTGTAGGGACGGCGGGCGAAAAAAGAGGCGGCGATGTGAGGGAGCGGTGCCATGACCCTTGCATCCATTCGGCAAAAGTTGATCCCTCCGACGTCCTCCCGGTCATCCACCAGCAGGCCTTCCCCTTCGATCCAGCTAGAGAGGAGGGCCAGGGCCTCAGCCGGAACGTCCTCGCGCTCGAGCACGACTTTCGTCAGTTCGTATGCTTCGCGCGTCAAGTCGGTATGCTCGCTCATCGGTTGCTTCCTCCTTGTCTCCGCCTTTGCTTGCCCCGCGATTTGCCCCTCTCAGGCAGGATCACGCTCACGTGGGCGCCTTTGGGCAGGGAAGCCCGGTGCGGCTTCATCGCATCAGCACTTTGCGCGGCCATGGCCTCCTCTTGCTGCTGCGTGCGGGAGAGCCAGTCTCTGCGTTCCGGGGGAAGCGGGCACCAGCCGCCCTCCTCGTCAATCCCATAGGGGGCCAGGATATCCAGGAGCTCTTTCCAGTGCCCCAACATCAGCATGTCCACATCTTGCCCGATTGCCACGCTGGAAAGACTATAGATGGGCGCATCCGGGTCCTCGCGCACGACTCGGGTGACCAGGAACCAGTTCTCTCCCCTCTCGATGTAGGCGGCGGCGAAGGGACTCTGCGCGATGGCATCGGCGAGCGGGCGGGGCGCGCTCCTCTCTTGCTCGTATTCCCCTGGCGGGGAGAGGGCCCGAAAGTGCGACTCATCCTCTTCCTCGCGCAGGTCATAGACCAGGTCGTGGGTGCGGTCTCCGATGACGACCTCGTGCTCTTTGACGGCCTGGATGAACGCCTCCATCCAGCCCGGCGATGTTTCAATCGCCAGGCAGGCGGCGTCAGGCGTCAGAATCACCCCGATCTCGCCCTCTTGCACAGCTTGAAGCAGTCGGGAAAACGTCTCACGGCACTCACCGAGTTCCTCGTGATAGGCGAAGTACCTCATTTTGCCGTCGTGCGCTGCGGCATAAATCGCGGCCTTGCGGCTGTGGTCCACTTGCTCTAAAAAGCCCAGGTTCTTCATCAAAAACCGGGCGTGCAGACCCGCCCCTCCTCGCAGTCAATCGGCTGTGGAGGAGTCGGAAACGCCCGCTCCTTTCTCTAGTAATAACTATAGCCATCGCTGCGCACAATGAGCCGGCAAAACCGATGGCTGATCCCCTGCAATGTCCTCTGACGCATCACAATATCGAAGCTTCCTGAGCGGCGCACCGCCAGTTTGTCCACGTAAGTCCCCGCCTTTTTCCCTTCTGGCACTATGGCCCGCACCAGATCGCCCGTCTGAAAGCCCTTGACACGCTTCTGCTGCTTGGGACCCGTCCGTGGAAAGCCGTAGCGGTCCATGCTGCACATTTGTCCACTGCCGTGGTCGCTCGCATGGATCTGCAACGGCACGACGCCCTTCACCTCAAGCGAGAGTGGGGTGCTGCTCCCCACGCAGGCCGCGTCACACCAATGCGTTTTGGGCAGCCCCTGCCTCATCCGGTTATATTTCGTCAGCCCTCCACTGCCCCCCTCCATCGGCAGGCTCAAGACGCTGAGGCGCTCATACAAAGCCCAGCGCGTGGCATTGACGGCGGCGGCATCCCGCAGCGGCGCTTTGAGTTGGCAGAGCAGACGGGCTAAGCGCTCCGGCTCCTTTCGCAGAAAGGTCTGAACGTCTTGATTGCCCTTGCGCAGATTGCAGGCATGGCAAGCCAGAGTGAGATTACTGACACGGTTGGAACCCTGTTTGCTGCGTGGCTGGATATGGTCCAGTTCCAGGGGAACCTCGCGGGCATCACAGTAGGCACACTGGTGGTTCCACTTGAGCAGCACATATTCACGCACCTCATAGCCTGCCAGCTGGCCTTGCTGGTACTCCATCCCCTCGATATCCGGGTGCTCGAGCGCCTGTGTATCGAACCGCACGAGTTCTTGGCTAATAGCGCTCACTGGACAGAGCCGGATCAGACGGCGCACCCAGGTCAGCACATTACAGATCCGGCTCTCCAGGGAGGGGGGAAGTTTCCGTGGCCTCGTGTTGCGGCGCTGATCGAGGCGCCGTTTGATCTGCTTGCCACGATGGGTGAGTTCGGCGGCCCAGACTACTTCACCTGAGGCGTCATTGACGAGGACCAGGCCGGTTGTCTGACTGCCCGGATCGATTTTGACCCGCAGAGGATGCAACGTGGGATGCGCCACCGCTCGCTTGAGGATAAGGGTGAAAGGAAAACGACGATAGACGGCTGCTTTGCCCGCTTTGAGGAGCAGGCGAGCGCGCCCCGGATGGACCGGTTCCAGGGGCTGGTGGTTGGTGTCTACGACAAAGACCTTCGACATACTGACTTCCTTGTACCCTTACGGGCCTCCTGTCTCCAGGGTGATGCTCACCTCGTCAATGTTGCTGAGCGGTTTGCTGTGCAAGACACTGGGTTTGCCCCTCGCCCTGTTTAATCCTGCACCGAAGCGGTCCGGGCTGGTGAAGCACCCGGACGTTCCTAATCTATTCGCTCGCAACGGAGTCCGCGACCGGACCAAGACTGGTCAGGAGTGAGGCTCACGGTCAAGCCGCAAGCCTGCCCCGTTCGACGGAGCGGGTTCCTGACTATTCTCTGGCAACGCGAGGAAAAGGGAAACGGGACCTTCGCCCCGCCCTCTGCGACAATGGTAGCAGACCAAACTCATTTCTGGCTCACAAACTTTCACGAGATCCTCACGAATATGCTGCGTCGTCAGTCGTGCCCCGAAAATGGTCGTGAGGACCTCGTGAAATGGTGTGAGGTGCGAAAGAGGACCGCCTGCTATGATAGCTTGAGAAAGGAGCATGCTCCACGGCGCGCCCAAATCAACTAGAGGAAGGCTGCGAAAACGCAGCCCCCCTGCAATATTAAGGAGCAAAGTAGTTGTTCCTGCTGAGAGGCGGCATTCACCTATGCGCACCGCGACCGATAAAATCTACTACGGTAACTACAGATTCGTAGTCGAATTCGATTCAGGTTCGGAGACCGGCTCCAACCAGCTCACCGTGTGGGTTGCCGAAAAGGTGGACATTGATACCGTCCCGCTCAAACAGTTCGGGGCGGTTCAGCTGCTCAGCGCGCTGCTCGAGCCGGAGAGGTCGCGCCTGCACGCGAAGCTCGAGGAAGAGCGGCGCGCCTGCCGACAGCCGTTCGAGCTGGAGATCGCCAACCTCCAGGAGCCTTTTAGCGCAGCGGGGGAGAAGCAGGGGCAGAAGGTGCCGGAGAAGGTGAAGCGGAAGGCGCGCAAGCTACGCGAGCAGATGAAGTCGGCGAGGCCTCGGCTCGAGGTGGAGTTCGCGCGGCGAGAGCTGTGGCCCCTGGACAGGCGCTGGTTCGACCGCGACGCGCTGCAGGTCCAGAGCCGCGCCTATGGCGAGGAACGCACCCTGCGCGATTTCTACTTCGAAGAGGCAAACGGCCCCCACATCCGCAACTTCTGCCGCAAGTTCGCCCTGGATGAGGTGTACCGAAAGCTTGTGCTGGCGGGAGAAACCCGCTGGGCGAGGCGCAACGAGCTGTTCGTGAGGAACCTGCTGTCAGTGGTCGGCGAAGACACACTGCTCTCGGATGGGCGAGACTACGACCGCCAGGCGCGCGATGCGATCGCCGCACTGCTGCCCTCGTTCCCAGACGTCACGGACGCCCGCATTCCCTGCAACTTCGCGCGGGGACCGGTGCTGCACTCGACGGGCGACAATCTCCGCTTCCGCGAAGAGCTGGTCGAGCTGGCCGAGCGCGCGCTAGTGAGCGTGGGTAGCTGGAGCACCCGCCACGACGAGAGTGGCTCCCCTCCGCAGGGGAGCGCGACAGCAGCTGTAGGGCCTGGGGACGGCCCGGCGCTCGGCGGCGTTCCTCCGTCCTGGCTCGCGTGGCTCTGCCAGCCAGGACGGATCGAGCGGACCCTGCATCTGCTCTTCTCCCACAATCACTGGGCCAAGGCGAGGGAGCGGTTGCTGTACGCCGACCGCCAGGGGCTCTACCGCATGAAAGCCGCGGTGGTGCGGCAGGCCTTCGCGGTCGGCCTGATCAGCCCGGTCTCCTATATCGACGGGTCCTCAGGCTTTGCCCGCGGGTTTTCCCTCAATCTCGCCGCAGACATCGCGACCGAGGTGTTTATCGACAGGCTCGCTATGCTGATCGAGGATGACGAATATCTCCCGGCGGATGGGGAAGAGAGCGACTCCACCGTCCTCAGTCTCTTTGCACGAATCATGGGCCGCCAGGCAACGTCACGTGCCGACATCGAAGCGCTCGACCTGGAGGGGACCAAAGCCTTTCTGCGGGAGCATCTCGCGGCGCTCATAGCGCAGGCGAGGGCTACACGCCAGCCCATCCCTGACAGCGAACTCGCGGCGCTCTGCCTCGAACCGGGAGACCTGCTCGATACCCACTGGATCCGGAACCGCCTCTCACCAGGCTGGTCCGAGTTGGACGAGAGCGAGACGGTCCTGCTCGATCCGGAAGGGCTGAGCCTGATCGCGTTCGAGTATGCCGGCGCTACCGCGCACTACATCTTCCACCTGCCGTTTCGCGCGGTGGAGAGATTTTTGCCGCAGCCGTGCGTGCGCGACCTGAAAAGTCGGCCGGGAAACAGCCGGGAGTGCGGTGAGTTCTTCGGGCGAACTATCACCGAGGCGGAGAGCCGGGAGCACCCGCTTGGGGAAATCCTGCGCGAACTGGGAGTCGACGTCGCTGCCTTTTGCCCCTACAGACTCACTGATAAACAGGAATATGTATCCCGGCTGGCCAGGAGACATGCCTACTGGGATGACGACGAGGAGGATTGGGATGATGAAGACTGGGAGGTACCCTCCCGGCTCGAAAGTCACCGGCACAACGGCGAGCGGGCCCCTGGCACATGCCCCCTGTGCGGAGGTGCTGTCGAGCCGGACCCTGCGCCGCGCATCGAGCACTGGCGGCAAAACCACCATGACCAGGACTTAACTGTCAGCCAGGTCGCGTGGCTGTTAGGGAAAAGCAAAGCCGATGTAAAGTCCCCCAGTGCTGCTATCCAGCCGGACTACCGAGGTCCATCGTCGTCACAGGCCGGAAATGGCACCAGGTTCTGGAGGCTGGAGACACTGGAAATCGCGGTCAGAGAGGGCCAGCAATGCGCGAGCGAAAGCTAAACGCTTGCAGTCGAGAAACGAGGCATCTGCTATGCAGAAACACCCGCCAGATCAAATCCATATCCGCATCGACACGCAAGAAAAACGTTCTGGCATCCCCGAACTGCTGGCCGCCATGCCGCAGGTGCACATCGAGGTGATCCCACTACGCATGGGCGACTATGGCGTGGGCGGCGATCCATGCCGTGTATTCGAGCGCAAAACGGCGAGCGACTTTCTCATCAGCCTGACAGAGGGGCGCTTATTCGCACAACTCGCCGCGCTGCGCAAAAGTCGCTTCGCGCCCATCCTATTGCTGGAGGGGGACCCACTGCGCGTGGATCACACCCGGATGCGCCCCGAGAGCATCCGCGGGGCGCTGACCTACATCGCAGCTACCCTGCGGGTGCCGATCCTGCCAAGCGGCGGTCCGGCAGATTCCGTGCACCCGGTCTATGCCGCAGCAAAACAGTGCCAGAGTGGGCGGGCGACTTCCGGCCCTGCGGCAGGCCGGCGCAGGGCTTCTCTGCCCGAGCAGCAGATGCAGGTTGTGTTGGCCCTACCCGGCGTCGGCAGGGCCACCGCGCGGGCGGTATGCATGCGGTTTCGCAGCCTGCATGACCTGCTGAACGCCGACGCCGCCACCCTGGCGACAGTCCCTGGTGTCGGGCCATCGCGAGCCGCTGCGCTGGAACAGCTGTTGCAGGCGGTGCTGCCATCGTCTGAGGCCGACAGCTGAAGGCCATTTGACCGCTTCGTGCCCATTTCGTCTCGGGGTTCCGGCGGGATACGCCCGCCGTAGGTAGAACCATTGACTACGCGGTCTCTGGAAGGAAAGGAGCAAACCGTCATGGTATTGCATGTTGAGCTGAACTCATGGGTACAAGCAGAAGAACATTTTAGAGATGTAGATCAAGATCAAGGTCGAAAGCACTATGATCGTGAGATGTTCAACTGTGAGCTGGCGCTCAATCTCATGGGGGTAGGGACACTGTTTAGTTGTAGTGGGCATCTAGACGGTTTACCGGCTTTCCCTTATATCACTGTCATACCCCAAAGAGAGGTAGCTGGTTTGGTTCCCCGCTACCTTAACATTATGGAAACTCAGCCCTTATCACAAGGGGCCCTTGCCGTTAAGCACACGATCGTTCAAGCCATGTCAGAATTAGGCCAGCGCCTTTTGAGCCTACTCACGGGCTTTTATGAGGAAAGGCAAACGCCCATGGCCTGTCGCCTGGTGATCCAAGCAAACGGTGTAGGTAGCTACACCTTGGTCAATCAAGGGGCTGTAGTCGGTTTGCTCTCAGAGCAAGAGACACTCAGGGCTTACCAGGATGAATTTATGGCGTTTGCTGACTATCTCAAGAGCGCGTGGGAGTAGGTAAGCAACGGAGAAGGGGCGGTCAGCCAATGGCTCACAGGAGATGGTTCTGGCAGCCAGACATCTCGCACGGAGCCCCTTCCCTGTGTTTTTGCAACGTAGCCACTTCTATGATATGCTCTTGGTGTATCGTCAAGAACGAATCATTCAATGGGTTTGAGTGTGACATCCTTTTCTGGAGAAGGAGGCAGTGGCTATGCTACTCAAAACACAAGCCGCGACTGAAATTGCACGGTTTCTCGCGAATCATCCCACTCCTGAACAAATCGTGGCTTTCCATCCCTCTTCCGAGGTGGCCGAACGAGCATACGAACTCATGCATACTGAGCGTGACGGCTCGCTTACCGAAGAAGAACGCAAAGAACTGGAGAGCTATGTGGTGATTGAATATCTGATGGAACTGGTCAAGCTTGAAGCCCAGCGACAACTGAGACAGCAGGCATCCTAAGGCTATGGCCAAAAAACCCTCCGTCTCCGAGCGTTTACGGCGTCAGGTGCAAGAGCGTGCACAGGGACGATGTGAGTACTGCCTCATCCATGAAGTAGATATGTACTATCCGCACGAAGCAGACCATGTGATTGCTGAAAAACACGGTGGAGCGACATCACTTGAGAACCTGGCATGGACCTGCTTCTACTGTAACCGTTTCAAAGGCTCAGACCTTGCTTCCGTCGACCCAACATAACAGAAAGCCGTCTTCCTCTTCAAGCCACGCGGACAGCGATGGCATCGCCATTTTCGCCTCAACGGTGGTCGTATCGAGGGCATTACCTCGAGTGGTCGCGCGACAGTTGCGCTTCTTCACCTCAACGACGCTGAACGTGTTGCCTACCGACTCGGGCTGATTGATCTTGGGCACTATCCCGCCCGGTAAGAGCAAGCACGACCGAGTGGTCAGACTCGATCGCCAATCTTATCGGGAAAGCTGCACTACCTCACGAAAAACTTTTTAAGAAAGATCAGTGCTCTTCTCACCTTCTTTACGCGTCGTGCGAACGGTTCCGGGGTCTCGCGCACCAGACGCACCCGCAGACAGCTACTGTGTGCATGGCGCGTGCACCAGCTCGAAGCGCGTGGAGCGCCTCTGGTGGAGTTTCTTCATCCTCTCTCACATGCAAATCCCAACCACTGTGACAAGATCGGAACCATTGTCATAGAGAACATATTTCCTATCGGCCTTGCTTTCTCGAAGAGTAGAGGGTATGATGGGAGAGAAAGCAGATAAGCATCTGCCTCCCACATCGCGTGCGCATTGCCTCACGAGAAATCGTACCCACGAGTCGGATTTTCCTCTCTTTTACCTCTGCGCAAGGGAGAACCTTACCATCGTCGCTCTTTGCTTTCGCGCTCATTTCTGGCAACGAGGAAGGTCCTGCTCTTCGTGATCAGACGGTTTGATTTCTCATGAAGTCGCGATGTTTTGCTATCCGTCTGCTTGCATGACTATTGAGATACTCTGCCTTTCTGGTGGTCAACCTCGAGCGGAGTAGCGGGACATTTTCCGGGAACTGCAGCGCCGCTCTCTCGGACTCTATCAGCCATTACACATCTGCACGTTACAGTGTGGGATGCGGCATCGATCCGGGCTCATCCGGCACGGAAACCATGGGGAGCAGTGACGGGAGGAAGTGATCCGGTGACAAACACCCAATCAAACACGTCAGCAGAGAGGACTACCAGGAGTTCCTGGCCGCCAGTTGTATAAAAAACCTTGGGTAAGATTTTTAATGGAGCAATGCAGATGCCTACGGCCCACATAGAGTTGTGTGGGAAAGAGGATAGGGTCAACCTGTGTCGGAGAGGAAAAGCTGCATGAGGAGCATAGGTGTGCCACTAGCCTCTATCTCGTGAGAAGGAAATACAGCCCACTTTCCGCCTCGCCTGTCAACCCCTTGACAAAAGCAACTCGATCAGGTATACTACATAGTAGTTGGTTAACCAACTACTATGTTATGAAGAATGGAGCGCGCACGATGGCGCCACGACAGACCGATAAGCGAGACCGGCTGATTCAGACGGTGGTAACCCTGGTACATCAGCAGGGCTTTCATCAAACTACCCTGGCTGATATTGCCCAACAGGCCCAAGTGCCCCTGGGCACGGTCTACTACTTTTTCAAGACGAAGGAGGCGATCGGCGAGGCTCTGGTCGAACATTACCTCCGCATCTATCGGGAAGCGTGCCAGCAGTGGAACAGCGAACCTGATCCGAAGGCTCGTCTGGAGGCTTTCATTCAGGTCATGCTCGGCGAGGGCCAGAGGCTTTCTCAGAGCGGTTGCCCCATTGGGACGCTCTGTTCAGAACTGCACAAGCAGGGTGGACCGCTGGCTGACCAGGCCAGCGGGATCTTCAACGAACTCCTTGCCTGGCTTACGACGCAATTCCGTGCACTTGGCAAGGGAGAAGAGTCAGAAGACCTGGCTGTGCATCTACTTTCAGCCGTGGAGGGGGCGATTCTCTTGACCCAGAGCTTTCACAGCACAGGGTATATCGAGCGTGAGGCCGAGCAACTCACACACTGGATTCGTTCTTTGTGAGCAGTAGATTGGGCGCAACCCAATAGAAACGGAAACCATCATGACCTCCCCAATCACACAGATCGATCCCCATACGTTCGGACCCTGGGCTATCGTGACCGGGGCCTCCTCAGGAATTGGCAAGGAATTTGCACGGCAACTGGCAGCCAGCGGGTTCCATGTAGTCCTGGTCGCCCGACGGCTCTCCACACTGGAAGAGCTTGGGGGCAGACTCGCCACCGAGTTCGGCGTGCAGTATCGCGCCGTTGGGGTGGAGCTCACCGAGGAACATTTCCTCAGCACGCTAGCAGAGGCCACGCGTGATCTGGACATTGGTCTGGTGGTTTCCAACGCGGGGACGTGGATGCTTGGTGATTTTGTGACCATGGACTCCAGTGCCTTGCAGCGGAGTCTGCGTCTCAATGTCAAAGCACATCTGGACGTGGCGCACCATTTCGGGCAGCGCCTGGCCCGGCGCGGGCGTGGTGGGCTGCTGCTGACCGCATCGACGGCTGGCTTGCAGGGGATCCCCTTCTCAGCAGAGTATGCCGCCGCTAAAGCTTATGTGCTAGCGCTCGGAGAGGGGCTCCATAACGAGTTGCAAAAGGTGGGCGTGCATGTCACCGTCCTCTTGCCAGGCGCGACGGACACGCCCCTGCTCGCAGCCAGTGGCTTCGAGAGGCCCTCGTTCCTTAAACCGATGTCACCTGAGCAGTGTGTTGCCGAGGGGCTTGCCGCCCTTTCCGCCAATCATGCCACACATATCGCTGGGCGCGTGAACCGCATGCTGGCCAGGGTGATACCACACCGGCTTGCAATCAGGATGTATGGGAGCATGTCTGCGCAGGTCCTCGTGAAGCAAAACGGAGAGAAAGGCGCGGACGAGCGCTCTGCATAGTAGCAACAATCGGAAATAAACGAGGAGAATCACAATGAGACAACCATTTCACATGACTGGTGGCCTGAGGGTGGTCTCCGCCATCCTCACCACTCTCTTGCGCTTGGGGTTGCCGATTGGTCCCGCAGTCCTGCTCTCAGTGCGAGGGCGCACGAGCGGGAAGATCTATATCATCCCGGTAGAACTGGTGGAGAACAGCGGCACGAATTTTCTGGTCGCAGCCTTTGGAGAAGTGAACTGGGTACGTAACCTGCGGTCTGCTGGCCAGGCACAACTCACGCGAAGACGTCGCACCGAAGCCATTGGAGTCGTCGAGCTTGGGGCGCGAGAAGCAGCGCCAATTCTCAAACAGTTTCTGAGAGAATCGCAACGTGTCTCTTTTATCAAGCCATACTTTCACGTGACTCCCCACTCCTCACTCGCCGACTTTGAGCAGGAAGCGTTATATCATCCGGTGTTTCGCGTTGTGAGCACGAACGCAAGGGAGGAGGAGAGCGCATGACAATGTTTAGCCGTTCAGAACCGGCGCGGCATCTTATCATATAGTACAGGCGCGTAAGACACACTTGCCCGAAGTTCCGATATCCGGAAAGGAGTATATCTCATGACCACCGAAAACAACAGAGCTCTCGTTCGCCGCTTTTATGGGGAGGGCGTGCATAACCCGGCTCTCTTTGACGAGCTGCTCGCCCCGACCTACGTCTTACACTTGCCTGGCAGC
>JACZCU010077763.1_pt1 | contig 13472 bp, 10 predicted proteins | sample 8641851 | NCBI WGS metagenome assembly JACZCU01 (sample SAMN15324605, study PRJNA640507) | soil metagenome | isolation source: monocropping sugarcane control | place: China: Luxin town, Laibin City, Guangxi Province | collected 2019-07-25 | depth 10cm m | reverse complement strand
GTTCGAGCGCCCCGTGAAATGGATCGGCGCCAAGGACCCCAATCTCCAACGGTGCCTTCGGATTCGAAAACGCGTCGGCAGGCCATTCCACGAACTCGGCAAAGTGTGAAATGAACGCCGCTTTGACCGGATATTCGTCGGCGGCGCGCGCACTGGGTCGATCCTGGCAGAGTACAGCCGCCAGGACCATCAGCAGAATCAATCTCCAACGCAGCCTTTTCATGCGGCCTTGCCCACGATTTTCGAACACCCCAAGCACAACTTCTCACCCTCACAACAGCAGGAAAGCTTTCCCGCTTGTGCGGGATATACGCTTGGTAAGAATCGGGCAGGTGATACGGGAACTTGATTGGCCGCGCGTTGCGCTCGGATCAAGTCCTTATGGGACCCCACGCTTTAGCAGGTATGCGAATCAAAACATCCGAAGCTGATCGCGCTCGAAGCTGAATTTGCTCTGCGGCTGATCGATGGGGATCTTGTATTCCCCGCTCCAGCAAGCCGTGCAATACTCGCTTTTCGCCTGATTCAGGCATGAAAGCATGCGATCAAGCGCCAGGTAGGTCAGCGTATCCACTTCCAGGAAGTCGCGGATCTCATCTACCGTGCGGTTATGGGCGATTAGCTCTTGACTGGTGGGGAAGTCGATCCCATAAAAACAGGGATGCCGGATGGGCGGGCAGGAGACGCGAAGATGAATCTCCTTCGCGCCCGCGCTGCGCAGGGCGCGCATCTTCGAGCGCGTGGTCGTTCCGCGAACGACGGAATCTTCGACGATCACAATGCGTTTGCCTTTGATCACGTCCGGTATGATGTTCAATTTCAAGGCTACCGCGCGATCGCGCTGCGCCTGGCCCGGCAGAATAAACGTCCGGCCGACGAATCGATTGGGAACGATGCCTTCCTCAAAAGGAATGGCCGATTCCTTGGCAAAGCCCAGTGCCGCGCTGCGGCCGGAGTCGGGCATGGGCATCACGAAGTCGGCCTCGACCGGTGATTGCCGGGCAAGCTCTCGCCCCATCGCTTCGCGCACCATATGCACATTCTGGCCAAAGACCCGACTGGCCGGGTTGGCAAAGTAGACGTGCTCGAAGACGCAGTGCGCCCGCGTCTCGGCGGGTGCATCAAACGTCCGGCTGCTGATGCCATGATCATCGATCCGCACGATCTCGCCCGGCTCAATCTCGCGAACCAGTCGCGCGCCAATCGCATCGAAAGCGCAGGTTTCGCTAGCCACGCACCACTGTCCCGCCTCCGTCTGCCCCAGAACCAGCGGCCGAATGCCCCATGGATCGCGGCAGGCCTCCATTCGATCCGGAAAAAGAAACAGCAGGCTGTAAGCGCCCTGCAGATGCCGAAGCACGTGCGGCAGCGGATCCTGCTTGTCCACATGCGTCGGCTTGGCCAGCAGATGCACGATGATTTCGGTGTCAGTCGTGCTCTGGAAAATGTGGCCGTGCTCTTCGTATTGACGGCGCAGCAGTTGCGCGTTGATCAGGTTGCCATTATGGGCCACCGCCACCGGCCCCATGACATATTGCCTAAGTAGCGGCTGGGCATTGCAAAGCTTGCTGGAGCCGGTTGTGGAATATCGGACGTGGCCGATCGATGCGTTGCCCGCCAAGTCTTCGCGCAACATGCGCGGGTTGAACACCTGGCTCACCAGCCCCATGCCGGCATGACCGTTGAGCGTCATGCCATCGGAAACGACGATGCCCGCCGACTCCTGGCCGCGATGCTGCTGGGCGAAAAGCCCCTGATAGCAGATCTGCGAAGCCTCGCGCGTGCCCCAAATTCCAAACAGGCCGCACTTTTCCTTCTTCTCGTACTCTTGAAGCAGTGCTTCCTGCGCCACAAGGGCAGCTTGGGAAGCGGCAGCAACATCAGGGTCCAAACGCAATACCGGAAGCCGGACGGCCAAGTGATTCTCCCTTGCTGTCTTCCCTTACCAATATTCAGGCCACAATGTCGGATCGACGGAGCTTACAGGAATGCCGCGGCCACGCGAGCCGCGTCAAAGCCGAAGCTTAGTTATCTCCCCCATCGCGGTCAACCGCGGCTGGATCACGCGATAAGCGCGTCCGTCAATAAGCAGCGCGCGACGCGATTGTGCAGCGCCGATGCATCGGAGGCGCGTTACAAAATGTTACAACTTTACACTTCTTCGCGCGCAACAAATGTAACATCGGCACCCATTGTCAATTGCAGCTTATTCTAGATTCATTACTTATAGTTTTCACCTTATGGCTGAGCACGGTGAGACAAGTGTAACATTTGTAATATGGATACAATTCCATATGTTCGCGTGGCGGATTGCGCGGCTGGAATGTCGATTGTGTCGGATGAATTAATGGCCGAACAGCAAACGGTCTTTCTGGAGTTGGCTGTCTTTGTTGTAGAAGCGCTCAAACCATGGTGGCTTGCCAGAGATCGCCTTTGGTTTTTGCAAGGTGATCGCCTTGAGGGCCTGCGTGTTGGTTTTGCCTTCGATTTGTGACTTCATGCGGGCGCGAAATTCGAGGTGGTCGAAAATGCGCACGGCTTCGATCGCGTAGGAGGTGGCGACTTCGCAGTCTTCGATCATGACCAGGTTGTCGCCATTTTTTTCCTCCCCGCTCACCGACATGTTGCAGGAGCCGGTAAAGACCTTGGCAGTCGGCAGGTTGAAATCGGTGACGACAAATTTGTTGTGCTGATTGATTCCCGGGGCCGGCTTAGCGCCCTTTTGGCTCTTGGAGGCGGCAGCCATTCCGGACCATTCAGCGGCGAATGGATAGGGCGCTTTCTTTGCAAGATATGCGAAGCTGACAATTCCCACCGAGCCGTCAGGTTTGTGAACTTGCAGACCCGTTGCCGTATTGCAGATTCCATAGCTGAAGACGTTTTTGCCTTCCAGGCGGTTTATGGAGTCATGCGTGGGACCGGATGTCATCTGGTTGAGGAATGCGATGTCAAAGAAAACTGACGACGTCGCCTGGTCGATGGCGGCAGCAATTGGATTGAGAGACAGGCCCGCATCCTGATGCGGCGAGAAGCACAAGTGCACCGGCGGCTTGCTCGCAACGTTCACAAGGTGCCACTGCAGGGCCAATGGGTTGGCGTTGAAATTCTTCCCGCCGGCAAATGCCGCTTCAAAGACTTTGCTGAAGTAGTCAGCCGCCTCCGGCGCGTAGAGAACGACCGCGTTATTCGCCTGGATATAGAGCCCGCGAAAACTGAAATTGGTTGAGCCGAACAGCACCTTCTGGGCGACATTCCCCTTTTTTGCAATCAGGACTTTATGGTGCTGGAGGCCACTGAACTTCATGCGCACCACGTTGCCCTTGCCGGCGGTTGTTTGCAGTTCGGCGGCTACGCGCGATTCGGGACTGGACGCCGGCGCGTGGGAGCCGGAGTTGTCGATGACAGCCCTGACGCGCGGGCCAAGCGCCTTGAGAATCGCAACGATGTCCGGCTCATTCAGGTCATAAGCGAGAATATCAAGGGAAAGCGATTCGTCATTTTTGATTTCGTTAATGAAGTTGAAGATCAACTCGTAAGCTTCATAACCCAGCCATTCGTACACATCGCCCGGCACCTTCTTGAACGTAAGAGGATCATCGCCATCGCCGGGGATGATGTTGGGGTTGCCGCTGTATCGCTGCTGATAGGCCTGGGAGGAAGCGAAGTTCTTGGTAAAGCCGACATCGAGAAAGCCCTGGTAGATAACCGGGATTAAGTCGATGTCGAGCGTCAGCGCATCGCCCTGGGTCAATTGGTTATCCCGCGGCATATGCATCTTCGTGACACGATAAGTGTACGTTCCCGGCTTTCCATCCGACCGAAAATGAAGCCAGCGGAACTTCTGAAACGTAGCGTCGAGGGAAGAGTAGTTCTTGGAGCCCCTAAGGGCCGTCCTGACCTCCTGCGGGTAGGAAAAAGCCAGACGGTTCAGGAGTGGGTTGAAGCTTTTGTCGCCAGGACATTTGGCTTCAATCGCAAAACCGACAAAGTCATCCTCCGGCTGATCGACATCCATGCCGATCAAAGTGGTGCGCTCGCCCCGCCAGAGTTTGAGATGAAATCCCGATTGCTCAGACGAATTGGTAAACTCGCCCATGCTTTGACATATATCCCGCGCTTTAGGCGACAGCAAGAACTGGTAAACCTTGCGACAGAAACCTTGGGATGTCCTGGGAATAATCCGGCTTAACTTTCTGCGACCAGCGCGAGCGCGAGGGGGGAACTCGCCGCTTCTATCCGCACACCGTATCAGTGGAAACTGATTCCGAAGTTCCAAAAAGAGCACAAATATCAGCCCGAAGCATCGCTGATGTTTTATCTGCTTTGGGTGCTCAATGAATTAGTCCCTTGGCCAGCCGATGGCTGGGTGCCCGCCTGATCATGCAAAGCCTGCTTGACTGAGCGTTTTGACCTAATCGGTCGCCGATGCATTGGTGGCAACGCAGATGCTCATGTTGATCGCGTTGAATAATTGCTCGGAGACGCGCTCGTATTCCGTCTGCTGCTCGCCTTCGAAAAGCTGGTCATTCCACGTGCCCATTCCGCCAAAGACCCACGCCGCCTGGCACGCGGCAAGCAGCCTCGCCGCCGGAGGTGGCAACGCACCTTCGGGAGCCAAATCCCGATGATAGATGGGGGCATCCGGGACGTCATTTTCGAGGCACTGCCCGGCTTTGGCGAAACTTTCGGCGAAACCAGTATTGTTTACGCGGGCGAAATTCTCGATTTCGCCCAGTGCCTCACGAAGTTCCGAAGCAGCATCCGACACCGATAGGAAATTCAGTTCTTCGCGACCTCGCTCGCCTACTAACGCATAATTGACGCGCCAGATGCGACTGTCTCGCGCGTCTCGGTTTCCCACCTCCCATCGCGCCTGCCACGCCTGGCAACCTTCGTCGCGCTCGATGCAGAGCGTCCAATTCCCGCCGGCCCCAATAAAGCCTGCCGACATACGGTCCGAGAGTCGTGGATCATTCGCTGATGAGTAGATAAGCAGTGCGCGAGTAAAGCCGCGGGAGATCATCGAATCCATCCAATGGTCGGGCGAGAACGAAATTACGTTCCAGTATTTCTTTGCGCTGAACCACCCGCGCTCCATTCGAATAAAGCGAACCCATTCACAGAACTTACGGGTTGAGTTATCTCGAAAAAACCGACCGGCGGCAATTCCCCTGTTTCGCGCATTGAGATGGCAGGTGAGCGCTTCTATCTGAGCAGTTGTTCCAACCACAAATGCCCTTTCAGCAGGCACACGAAGCGATGCGGTTTTAATCTTTTCCGCATTCAGAGCAGCGCCAGTTTGCGATGCAACCGAGATTGTCGCTGCGATGTGCCCTTCATTGCCTTGCCGCTCTGCGGCGGCGAAGCAATCCGATGGCCCCGAGCGCCGCGAGACACAGGGATGATGGCTCGGGCGTGGCAAATCCGCTGTTGGTGATCTCGAAAACCGTGCCGATGGTGTCCGCACCGCCACTGGCAGTCGTCCCGTAGAGGTTTCCCGAGCTGTCGGCGATCAGGCCGCCTCGAGGGTCGGCCCCATTGATGTAGTTGAACGAAGCCAGCGTGGTGATTGCATTGCTCCCAGCAGGGAGCTTAAAGACTGTGCCATAATTGCCTGCGCCGCCACTGGCGGTTGTGCCATAAAGATTCCCTGCGGCGTCAGCAATCAAGCCTGCGCAAGGGTTGGCACCGTTATCGCCGTCAAACGATGCCAGGGCCGTGAGCACGTTCGTGCCGGCGGTCAGTTTAAAAATCGTCCCGTCACCGTAAGTCCCGCCGCTGTAGCTCGTGCCGTAAAAATTGCCCGCGCCGTCGGCAATCAAAGTGCCTCGCGGATCAGCGCCATCGGAGCCGTTGAAGCTGGCCAGTGCGGTGATCGTTTTGGAGCCGGATGCGAATTTGAAGACGGTTCCCTGCTGATACGCGCCGCCCGCGGAAGTCGTGCCATAGAAATTACCAGCGCGATCGGCAATCAATCCTCCGCTGGGACCCGACCCATTGGCGCCATTGAAAGATACCGCGGTGATCGAATTGCCGCCGGCCGCGTGCATGTAGATGGTGCCGGGGCCGTTGGACAACAGGATGCCGTTGTTGTCCGTCCCGCCGTCGTGAGCCGTACCAAAAATGTTGCCGGCATTGTCCGCAATCGGAGCGCCCCGGGCACTGGTACCATTGCCGGTGTAAAACGTTCCAAGGGTGGTAATCGTGCTACTTCCTGCGGGTAGCATGAACAACGAAGCTGTGCCAAACGTCGTGGCTCCGTAGAGGTTACCTCCGGAGTCGATCATTAGGCCGGAAGGGTCCGACCCCGTGGCATAATCATTGAACATGCTCAGGGTAGAAAACGCATGGGTGCCCACCGCGATTTTGAAGATCGTACCCGTTCCGGCCATGTTGGCCTCTGAAGTCGTGCCGTAAAGATTCCCCGCACTGTCGGCGATCAAGCCGGTGCTGGGTGCACCGCCGTTGGGATTGTTGAAACTCACGAGTGTCGTGATGTTCGCGCCCCGACTAATCGCCGAACCCAAGCACAATGCCGCCGCGCCAATCACAATACAAAAAGGCTTCCAACCAACTGATCGTGAAAGAGGATCAATTCCGTTCTTGATTTGCATCATTTTCTCCCAAATCTACCTGGACACCCGGGCTATTCAGTCATCACGCAAAGCGAGCCTTTTCTCAGCGCATCCTAGCTCTGCGTCGGCGAAGAAGGCCGATGGCACCCAGCGTCATGAGGCACAGTGACGAGGGCTCGGGAGTGACGAATCCGCTGCCGGTGATTTCGAAGACTGTGCCATAATTGTTCGAGCCGCCCTGGCTGGTCGTGCCGAAGAGATTCCCTGCGCTGTCGGCGACGAGACCCGCGTACGGCGTAGACCCATCCGAGCCATTAAACGACACCAAAGTTGTGATCGTGTTTGTACCTGCGGCGATTTCAAATACGCTACCTACTCCGCCCGGCGTACCCGACTTGGTTGTGCCAAACAGGTTTCCAGCATGGTCGATAATCAGCCCGTTGGGATATTGCCCATTTGTGAAGTTGAACGATGCGAGTGTCGTGAACCTGTTAGTGCCGGCGGCAATCTCGAATACGATTCCTGCATTGTGCGCGCCACCGGTCATGGCCGTGCCATAAAGGTTCCCTGCGCTGTCGGAGACGAGGCCGGCAGTAGGACTTGCAGCATTCAACTCGTCGAATGTACCCAGCGGCGTAATCGCATTCGAACCAGGCGAAAACATAAAGACTGTTCCGTTGTAGCTCACCCCGCCTCCATTGGTCGTGGCGTAAAGGTGGCCTGCGCTGTCGGCAATAAGGTCACCGAGAGGCCGTGCCCCATTGAGTCCGTTGAACGATGCGAGGCTGGTGATTGTGTTCGTCCCAGCGGCGATCTCAAAGATCGTGCCGTTGTTAGTCGCTCCGCCATAGTAAGTCGTCCCATAGAGGTTGCCCGCGCTGTCGAGGGTGACGCCTAAAACTGGATGAGCACCATTAGTCTGATTAAATGATGCCAGCGTCTTGTACCCCTTTGCTCCAGCCGGAATTTCGAAAACCGAGCCCAGACCGTTATCGCCACCATAGTAAGTAGCCCCGTATAGGTTCCCCGCGCCGTCCATGGTCAAGTCGGTAGGATTCACATTTGTGTTGAATCCGATTAAGGCAGTAAGTGCATTCGTACGGGCTGCGACTTTGAAAACGGTGAATACGGTAGAGCCGTAGAGATTTCCTGCGCTATCGACGTAAAGGGGAACACCAGCACTCCCAGTCACTGAGTTGAACGTCGCCAGCGTGGTGAGGTTTGCACCCAGGCTTATTGTCGAACCCATGCCAAGTGCTGCTATGGCAACGACAAGCGAGACCCGCGCCCGAAATACCGATTGCAAGAGAGCACCAATCACGGTCTCAATTCGCATGATTTTCTCCCGATTGGAATTGGAGGGAGTATCGGTGGCGTATCGCCGACCCATTCGGCCCTCACATCGCTGACAGTTTTGGGATTACCCTCACCCTTTGCACATTCCGCCCCCACCCGTGTGGGATTTATGCTCTCTAAAAGCTATCAGAAACGGAGAATGTGTCAACGAATGAGACCGGCAGGAGACGCGAGCGCGTCGTGAAAAACTGCAGAGGGATCGGCGTGATTGGTTCGCGATGGAAGAAGCGGTCGCCATTTTTGCCGGCGATGCGGGCTCTAGGCGCTTATTCCACAACTCCCGCCCCGGCGGTGGCGGTGGTGACATAAACGGCGGGATTTTTTCCGAATTTCTTTTGATAGGTGGATGAAAGGTGGCCGGCGAGGCTTTCGACTGCGGTCGGCTGCACAAGCGCGACGATGCAGCCGCCGAATCCTCCGCCGGTCATGCGGGCGCCGTAGACGCCCCTGACGGTCATCGCCTGCTCGACCAGATAGTCCAGCTCCGGCACGCTCACTTCGTAATCATCGCGCAGCGATTGATGGCTCTGCACCATCAGATCCCCCACTTCATGATAATAGTGCGATTGAAGATGCTCAGCCGCCTTGGCGGTGCGGGTGATCTCGGTGATGACGTGCCGGCATCGGCGGAAGACGATCTCGGGCACCTGCTCTTTCGCGCCATTCAACTGCTCGAGCGTCACATCGCGCAGCGCGCGAACAGATGGATTGGTCCTTTTGAAGTGCGCAACGCCGGCTTCGCATTGCTGGCGGCGCTTGGCATACTCGCCGCCGGTGAGTTCGTGATGCACCATGCTGTTGACGATGACGACGCGCAGATCGCGCGACTCGATCGGCACGAACTGGCGCGAAAGATCCCGGCAATCCAGCAGCATCGCCCGGCCAGCCTGGCCCCCCGCCACGATCATCTGATCCATGATGCCGCAGGGAACAAGGGCGTATTCATGCTCGGCCTTCTGACAGAGCAGCGCCACCCGCGAAGCATCCACTGAGTTTCCGGAAAGCGTTAGAAGTGCCTGCGCGGTGCCGACTTCGATGGCGGCGCTGCTGGATAGACCGCTCCCGACCGGAAGCGTATTGGCATAGAGCGCATCCATCCCCACCAGCGGGATGCCGGCCTCGATCAATTCGGCGGCGGGGCCGCGCATGTAGTTGCTCCAGGATTTTTCCTGTCGCTGGATTTTTTCTGAGATGGAAAAATTGGCGCGCTCGCCCGGAAATGCGGTCGAAGCAATCGATATCTTGCCATCGCTTCGCGCCCGGCACGCAATGCGCACTTCGGGCTCGATTGCCATGGGCATGACGAGGCCGTCGTTGTAATCGGTGTGCTCGCCGATCAGGTTCACGCGACCGGGCGCGCGGATGATGCGCACGGGGTCATTGGTCTTCCCAAAGATCGATTCAAACCGGCTGCGAAGCTCGGCGTAGGCGCTGTCCATTCCCCGACTGTAAGAGTTGGCGCGCGGCATGGTCAAGGCGGGAAGTCCATCGGGGCCTGCGATATACTCCGAATCAATGAATCAATCGATGGCCGCCCTGCGCGGCAAGTTCATCGTCCTCGATGGCACCGAAGGCTGCGGAAAAAGCACGCAGGCGCGCATGCTGGCCGACGCCGTCACCAAGGCGGGTGTCGATGTGCTGAGCGTGCGCGACCCCGGCTCAACCCGCGTCGGCGAGCAAATCCGCGCGGTGCTCCTCAACCCGCAGCACACGGAAATGAACATGCGCTGCGAGATGCTGCTCTACATGGCGGCACGCGCGCAGATGATGGCGGAGTTGATTCTGCCAGCCTTGGAATCGGGGAAGCTGGTGATTTGCGACCGGTTTGTTTCCAGCACGCTGGCCTATCAGCTTGGGGGCGATGGACTCACCGCGAAGCAGATTCGCGATATTGCGGATATCGCGATCACAGGGCGCTGGCCCGACCTGACGATCCTGCTGGACATGCCGCCGGATCGGAGCCTGGCGCGCGTTCGGCGGGAAAAAGATCGAATCGAGCAGCGGCCGCTGGCCTATCATGAACAGGTGCGAAGGAATTACCTCGCACAGGTCGAAAACGATCCGGAGCGCTATCGGCTGGTGGTCGCGGACCGAAGTCCAGAAGAGGTGCACGCGGAAATCATGCAGGTTCTCATTGATGCGAAGTTGAGCGCATAAAAGAGCCGCGCACGAAGTAAGCGGATTTCCGAGTGAAGCGTAGAATCTGCAACATCGAAGAGCGCGCAACGGCTCGCAAGCGAGCCCGCTAAACAAGACAGCGATCACATGACCGAGCAAATTGAAAACTGGTTATCCGCTTTCGACTTGGACATGAGTCTTTCGCCGCATGTTGCCGCGGTGATCGAGCGCCTCCCGGGGCAGGTGCGCGATGATCTGATGAACGACCCGGCTTTTCGCATGTGCGATTACGAGCCGGGTCCGGGTACGGTCATGCATGTCCGGGTAAGCCTTCCATCCCCGGGCGCGGCAAGTCGATCGGTCGTGCTCAAGCGCACGCTTCGGCACCGCCCCACCAGCTTCGTCCGCTGGCTCATCGCCCACGAGCTGGCCCACGCCCATCTCCGCCATGGAGGCCGATGGAAGGGAGAAGACCCTGAATTTGCGGCCGATGCACTGGCGGCGGAGTGGGGATTTCCAAAGCCGTATTGACGTGTTGTTCGATCCTATCGCGAACTTTCGAGCGAATTGATAATCAATTCGGCGCAGACTTGGGCGCCAGAGGCGTCAATGGTTGCAGTCGGCATCGGCTTCGCCAGCACCATTCGGATCGCGCGTGCCCACCTTCCTGCAAGATAATCCTCGCGAGAAATTTCCTGAATCGGGACGTATGCCTGCATCTGCGATTCGGTGATGCGATCTTCGGCAAAGCCGGTTCGGCGCGGATAGACCAATCGCACCTTCGATGCCACACATTCGGAAACGATGCCGTATCCCAGCTTCGACACCACCACATCGCTGATCGAGAGCAGATCGGAGAAATCGAGCGATGGAGAAAGCTCCGCGCCGATTGTATTTCGGGGCATGTCTGGCGGAAGCTCGTGTGCAAAAATCAGCAACATGTCCGGCAATTCCTCCGCGGCGGCGCGCAGCACCTTCGGCGAAACTCCACCACGAGTGCCGAATAGCACGCGCGGACGATTGTCTTCAGTGGAAATGCCTAATCGAGCAAGAATTTCGTCCGGCTCTCGCCGGCCCTGAGGCGCAATCAGCGGAACGCGTTTGATTGCCAACTCCGGCCCAACTTTGCCAAAAGGTAACTCGAGCAAATGGTCAAACTTCAGGTAGGCATTGCGAATCTGTGCGCAGATCGGTTGGTATGCGGAATTGTCCGCAAACAGTTCATCGTAGATCCAATCCCAACTGAAATTGCTGATGCCAATGCAGCGAATGCCAGTTCGCTCGGCCACGTCCCCGGCAAGAAATGGAATGTCGGAGATGATCAAATCTGGCCGCTCACATCGAACGAAATCAACCTCAGCCGACACAATGGCTTCGCGTCGCTTCATGAAGTCGAGCAACTTCGCGAGGGTTCGCTCGGGATCAATCGTGAGCGGGTCGGCTTCGACCATGCCGCAGTCAATTTCGCTGGGCTGGATCATCAAAGGAGAAAGCGGCTGAAAGACCGGGGGTGGCGCGGCCGTCCGAATGACAATTTTCAAATCAGGCCGGCGAGAAAGAATCTCCCCCATCACCTGCGTCATCCGCCGGGCGTGGCCATATCCGTGGCCGCTGACATAGAAAAGGAGAGTAGGCATAGAGGGCGTTTACTACCATTGACTCCCATCACGCCGCGTCCCACACAGGGCGACCTTCATCCCCAGCGCATCGGCCATCGCCGCCTTCGCGAGCATCGCGCGGTCGGCTTCCTCCGCGCTATTCGCGTAAGCCACCTGTATATGATTGGCCTTGTGGCGGGCCATCATTTGGTCGCGTGAGACGCCGTACGTCACCGCATGCATGATCGGCCACTGGGGCGTCGTCGCATCCCATCGCCGTTGCGTTTCTTCGATCGGCAGCTCCACCGCCGCCGCCCGGCCAAGATCCATCCGCAGCCGATCGTTGGAAATATAGATCCGGCTCCAGACGATTTCGCCGGGCCGGCTGATTCCTTTAAGCGTGCCGCCGCCCAGGCGAAAATACATCGCCGGCTGGCGCTCGCTGCTTGCGCCGGCCCAGCCGCCGGTGAAATGGGCGGGCGGCGCTGAGCCGGAGATGAGGAAGACCCAAACGTAATCGCCGATCGTTCCCGATCGATCCACGTCGCCCCATCGCAAATCATGAAGTGTTGTTTCAACGGGCTGATTCATGGCGCGATGCACGCGATTGGTCATCAGCGCATCGAGTCCCGCGCATTCATCCACCTCATTAAAATGCGGAATCGGCTGCCCTTCATATAAGATTCGCTGCCCATCGCGCGACTTCACAGGCGGCCGATCCGCGTTGTTGAGCATCCCTTCCACCAAATCCGAAGCCGGCAGCAGATCCTTCAGCCCCTGTTGATATTGGATGCCGATGGCCTGGCAGCCAAAGTCGTCGGCAATCCGAACCGCGGCGATGTACATCTGACATTGAGTCAGAATCTGCTGATCGGTCAGCTCCGACTGGCCATCGGTACCGGTGTGGAATTTCATGCCGCGCTCTTCCATCCATCGCCGAACGGCGGCGGCTTCTTCTTGGCTGGTTTGAAGCGTTTCGTAATAGAGTGCGGATTGACTGAGCCGCTCTTTGAAGACGCCGGTCGGGTTCAAGAGATGATCGGGAATGATGGCATTGAACATGCCCATGCATCCCTCATCGAAGACGCCCATGATCGCCTTTTCGCGCTGAAGCTGGGCGGCCAGGGCATGCCCAAGCTTTCGCTCGCGCGCTGGAACTTTCGCATCCTTCCATCGTGTGACGTGCGATGTCTTGTGCTTGGCCTTTCCATGGACGAGCCAATCGCGCAGATAATCGCGGAAGAAGCTGTCGGAAAAATCTTCGCTCCAGATGGTCGAGTATTTCACGCCCGCCTTGGTCAGCGAGCCATTGAGGTTGAGCATGCCGACCAGGCCCGGCCAGGTGCCGGACCAATTCGCAACCGTCAGGATCGGCCCGCGATGGCTCATCAATCCCGGCAGCACGTGATGCGAATATTGCCAGACGCTCTCAGCCACAATCAGCGGCGCGTTGGGATCGACATTGTTGGCAAAAACCTCCAGCCCTTCCTTCTGCGAGCTGATGAAACCATGCCGCTGGTCTTCTTTGTAGGGATGAGCGCGCACCGCTTGGTAGCCCAGATCAGAGATCGCTTGCCCAAGGAGGGATTCCATCTTCTCCTGCTCGGGCCAGCATTTTTCGTTGGCGCTTTGGCGCAGGTCGCCGCTGGCGATGATCTGCACCTGTTTTTTTTTGAGCTTCATGTGAGGTTTCAAAGTGGGCACGCGATAGTCGGGCATCTAATCTTTCCTCAGCTCGAGGACCTGCACCTCGCCAGGGTTAGCTGGGGCGCGCTAACGGAGCGCCTTTTCGGTCCCTGGGGGGAAGGGGTCCGGCGTCCCCGCG
>JACZCU010133552.1_pt1 | contig 13482 bp, 24 predicted proteins | sample 8641851 | NCBI WGS metagenome assembly JACZCU01 (sample SAMN15324605, study PRJNA640507) | soil metagenome | isolation source: monocropping sugarcane control | place: China: Luxin town, Laibin City, Guangxi Province | collected 2019-07-25 | depth 10cm m | reverse complement strand
GGTGCAACCGCCCCCGGCGCACCTCCCCCGCCATGCCATTGGCTATCCTCCATCAGCCACACTGCCACCGGCCCCCACCGCGACCGGATCCGGGTCCGCATCGCGCGCATCCTGGGGCACCCCAGTGTCCATCTCAGCCGGATCGTCCCACGCCCACGCTGCGGCCATGGTCTCCGGCGGGAGGGGGGCACCATCGTAGTCGCCGTTGAACCGCCCGGCCTCCAGGAACCGGGCATGCTCCGGGCAAAGGCAGATGACCTTGCCTTTCACCTGACGGCAGTGCCCTTCCTTCCCGCACTCCAGCCAGCAGGTATCCCACAGGACAGCACTCCAGCCAAGGGCGGTCAGATCCTCAGTCGACATGATTGTCATCTCCCCATCCGCCCTCTTCCATGGCTATCTGCTCGTCCACCGCCCAGCACTTGCCCCGGTAGTAGAAGCCCTTGCAGTCACAGCTCCAGTGCACGCCGTTCCACACGAGGCGGTGGCTGCCAGACGGGTCGCTGCGCGACGGGACGACGACCTCGCGGCGGGTGCCAGGGACGGGCAGGCTAACTCGCGGCACGGGAGCGCCTGCGCAGCCACCGGCGCGGCTCGGGGGTCTCCTCGCCCCAGAATGACTTGTCCGGGTCCTCCTGGCCGTGAGGGATGAAGACCGGGACCGTATCCCAGGTGGCCGGAAGCGGGGGAGCGACAGGCTGCGGGGCAGTCCGGCTTACCGGGGCTGGCCTGCGGAGTGGCGCAGGACGGCGACGAGGCGCAGGGCGCTGAGGCGGATCAGGAAAACGGGCAGGAGCGGGAGCAGGGGGCAGCGCCGCCATAGCCTGAGTTGCCCGGCGGGCCGCGTGATGGGCGGCCGTGCGCACGTCGTGGTTAGAGAACCTGGCCATCAGGTTCACGATGGTCTTCTGGTCGCCCCACTCCCGGAGCGCCTCCCCCAGGACGGGGGTCCTGGGGAAGATCATGACCCGCGTGCCGCGATCCAGCTCGCAGTGCGGGACCGCCTGCCGGGCCCGCTCCGCGTGCGGCCGGGAGCAGAGCCCCCTCGTCAGCCCGGGGAACTTGTCGGCCATCTCGTCAAGCAGCATCCTCGCCGCCCTCACTGGCAGCGACTGCCTCGCTGCCACGTCGTGCCTTGAGGGCCATGACCTCGGCGGTGCGCACGACGATGACGGTCCCCGCCCGGCGGGCCGTGGTGAAGTACGCAACGTGCCCGGGGCGCTCACCCCCATCGCGGGACGCCTGCAGCAGCTGGTGGGCGCGCTGGCGCGAGATGCCAAGCTCAGTGGCGGCATCCGGGAGCGCCGTCCAGCCCTCCAGGGCCGGCAAGTCGCTAGGCTTCATGGCTTCCTCCTTCTTCCCTCCAGGCTACGCCATGGCATTGACTGCAGTCAACGCTCAGGAGGGGGCAGCCATTCCCATGGCCTTCTTGCAGCCCTCCAGCCACCGCTGGCAATCGTCCGCGCTGTTGACCCGGGGCAACAGGGCGAGGCACGCCGCCAGCCTCGCGGACACGGCCTGATCGTACTGGAGGGACTCCCAGCCGGGCAGGTTCCCCCGGCACCACTCCCGCAGCGCGCCGGCCAGGAACTCCCTCCCGGGGTCCTGAGGGCGCTGCACCTCCTCCCACAGGTGGGCGTAGGTCACCGGAACGTGGTCAACGCGCTTCAGGGCCTCTGCGGCGGCCTCCTCGCGCTCCAGGCCCCACACGGCGGCCAGCAGGCTGACGGAGGTGAAGTACCGGCGCTCGGCGAAGCACCACCCGTGATCCTGGTAGACGCGGAACGCCTTCTCGGCCCCGCCGTCCAGGTGCAGGAAGCTGAAAGGGCACCAGTCCTTGGCGCTGCCGCGCTCAGCGGCATCACCATGACCCACCCCGGCCCAGCTAGCCGCCAGCGGGAAGGGCACCAGGCGATTGGCCGTGGCCGCCAGGCTCTCCGCCATGATCAACCTCCCCGGTGACGGTGACCTTCGGCCGGAACATGTGCACCCGGACAGGAGGGCGGGACCCGATGCCAAGCCCACGGTAGACGGCCAGCGTCCACCCTGTCGCCGCGTCCAGCTCGCCCGGGGTGAGGGTCACGTCGACCCCGTGCTGCCGGCCATCAGGGAAAAGCTTCAGGAGGACCGCTCCCAGGACGGCCCGCAGGTCGTCAGCCTCGGACACCCGGCTACCCCATCTTCAAGGCGGCGCTGGTGAGCGCCTCCACGAGGTGACGCGCCCAGGCGAACTGGGCTTCCATGCCATCCGGGTAACGCCCCAGATCCTTGCGGCAGGAGCACAGCGGGCTGTAGCCGCCGGTTCCGTCAGCGGGGACGACCACCTTGGGGAAGTGAGCGGCGACCGCCTCGGCGAGCATGTCCCCCCGGTAATCAGGGTGGGGCGAGCCGGCCACGCACATGGCACCGCAGTACCCGCAGTGGTACTGGCCCATGGGAGCGCCCTTCAGCGACTGAGGCTCCCAGGGCCACGGGCACGGCTCCCCGCGCTCGTTCAGCGGGGGAATCAGCTCCGGGTGCTCACGGCAGCTGATGCCAGCGGCATCCGCCGGGCTGATGTCCTGCCAGGTCATGCCCGGCTCGATCACGACTCCCATGGCTGCTATACGCCATTCCTGGCGATAGGGCGGTGGATGGGCATGGCCAGCGCGTGATCCGTGGCCTTGCGGAAGGCGGTGTGAAACCCTTCCGCGAGCATTGAGCGAAGAGTGTCGTATGTTATCTGAGAGCTCATGACCGTTATACGGCAGGGAAAGCCCTCTCCTCGTGCAGCTTCTCCGCCAGGTGCGCGGCCCAGAGCTCCCACCCCTGCTCCTGTGTCCCGGGACGGCCGAGGTTCTGCAGGCACATGCACCACAGGCCCGCCTGGAGCATGGAGGGCGTCGCCTGGGCAGGGCGGTGGGCCATGATCACCGCCGACGCGGCGCTAAGGTCCGGCACCGCGTCCTCCGCTCCTACCTCGACGCTGAGCGTCTCCCCGGGGCCGAGGGCGATGAGCGGGCGGATTTCGACGCGGAAGGTACCCGTGAGGCCGTGGATGACCACGCTCTTCACGACCCCGGGCGGCGCGTGCAGCGGGTAGGTGACGCTCACCATTGACTTCCCGCCCGTGGCTGGCAGCGGGACCGGCACGTCAGTCAGCTTCAGGGTGCGCCCGTCCGCCATCTTCAGCTCAGCGTGAATGCTCATGCCCGGTCATACGCTCAGCGGCCGTGGACGAGGGCCAGGAAGCAGGCGAGGGCGCTGATGCCCAGGGTGACCATGATGAAGGCGACGAGGATGTTATCCAGCCTGCGCTGCGACCGGAACTGCTGATCCAGCTCGCTGTGCCAGGAATGGTGGTCGCCGCTCATGTGCCAGGCACCCGGCCGGTCACGCTCCTCCGTCCACCAGACATAAGAACCGCATTCCGGGCAGTCATCAAGCTTCATCGCGGAAGCGACCACTACCCTCACCGGCTCCAGGTCTTCCGGCCTGACCAGATCCGGGTCATAGACAGTGCACGAGCACGACTTGGGGAACCGGCAGCACGACGGGTTGTACTCCCCGGTCTCGCACCCCGGCCACGCCTCAACGCACGCCCGCAGTCTTCTCTCAGCCATGCCCGGTCATACGGAGACGAGATCAGACAGCGCCCGCTCCCCGGCCCGCCGGTCCTCGGGGGTAAACGCGCACGTGGCGTAATCAGCGAAGACCCGCATGCCCTTCGCACGCTCACCGGCCCGGTTCTTCAGGATGTCCAGCTGGAGCGGGACCCGGCGGCCACGGCTGTCATCATCGTTGTCCAGGTCCAGCAGGGTGAGCACGATGTCGGCGGAGTTGGACGCCTCGGCTGACTCGGCGAGGGCGGCGAGGTTGTACTCCTTGCCCTCCCTGGCGGACTTCCACCCCTCCCGGCTCACCTGCCAGGGAGAGATGACGGGCACTCCCAGCCCGTCGCCGAAGGTCCGCGCGGCCTCCTTGGCATCCATGATGATCCCGGACAGGTCTTCCCGGCGGTCCTTGCGAGCGCGCTCAGGGCGCAGCAGGGCCAGGTAGTCGATGATGACCATGTCGGGGGTGAACTGGCGCGAGATCGCCGCCAGGCGGCTCTCCAGGGTCGCCAGGGTGGCACCGCGCGGCACCTGGACGATGTACCGCCGCCCGTAGTCCTTGTTGCCCTCCCAGTCGGCCAGCACCTGGCGCAGCCTGCCGAACTTCTCGGCGGTCAGCGTGCCGGCACGGATGTCACGGGAGTTAATGCCCGGATCCTGGCCGCCATCCAGCCCGAACTGCGGGAGCAGGGAGTGCCGGGTGACCAGGCGCAGGCGCACCTCCTCGCGCAGCGTCTCGGAGGTGAAGTAGACGAAGCTCTTGCCCTGCAGGACGGCGGCGTTCCAGGCGAGGTTCACGCACATCGCGGTCTTCCCTACCGACGTCCACGCGGCGATCAGGCACAGCTGGCCCCGGTAGAGGCCGCCGCCGAGCCGGGCGTCCAGGTCGGGCATGCCGGTAGATACCCCCGGGAGGGTGCCCCTCGCGCGCTGCTCGGCGGCGCGGGCGTAGGCGGCCAGCACGGGCCGGGCCTCGCGCCCGGCGTCCCCCTCAGGGGACTCGGCAACAGCCCGGCGCTCCACGTCGCTGAACGCCTCCAGGATGTGCGCGCGAGCGTCCGCGTGCCCGCGCAGCTCCTTGCCACGTGAATCCCTCGCCCCGGACCTGAGAATCTGCATGCCCTGGGCGAGCGCCTCGCCAGTTCGCCTCTCAGCGTCCAGCTCCCGCAGCTGGCCCAGGGAGTGGATGAAGTCGCTCGGCTCGTGACGACCGGAGGCCAGGGTGTCGTAGAGCGTCAGGTACATCAGCAGCCGGCCGGGTTCCTGGCTGCGGAGGAAGTCCTCCAGCGCCTTGCGGGGCAGGATGGCCCTGGCCTGGTCAGCGTACCGCTGCAGCAGGGTGAACAGGAACCGCTGGGACGGCTCGGCGAAGTGCTCGTCGGTAACCCGCTGGGACGCCTTATCCAGCGCGCCCGTCCCGCGCTCGCGGTTAGCGATGATGAATGACAGGACCACCCTGCCGTGCTCTGCCGCGTCCATTCAGGAAAGCCACCAGTCGTCAGAATCGCCGGATGCCAGGAGGGTGAGCAGCGCGGTGCCGAGGAGCAGGAGCAGGCTGTTCGCCAGGATTTCCTGGGCGGTAGGGGGCACCTTGTCCACTCGCATCATGAGCCAGAACATGGCCGTGATGACCAGCGCGGTCCTCACCCCGGCGATGCCCCCTCCGCCTTGCGGAACACCCGGACGTCGTCCGACTCGCGGTAGGCGCGCACGGCACCCCCGGCTCCCCGGACCAGGACCACCAGGCCGATGGCGACGAAGTCAGCCACCTCGTGCGGCTGGACGGGCAGGGTGTTCCCGGGCCCTGCGGTGACGGGATTAGCCCAAGGAGTACCCGCCAGCACGTCCTCCCGGCGGGCGTAGACAGTGCGCTCCTCGGCGAGCTCCAGCCGCCCGATATCCGGGATGATGTCCCCCTCCCTCAGGGTGGATGCCTTCGCCATCTGCCAGGTCTTGCCGTGCTGCCCGGCCTCGATGCGGGGCCGGCGGAAGGGCGGCGGGATCACGCGGCGCACGGCGGGGACCACGGGCACCTGCTCGCCATCCCGGGTGAACGTGGTGCGGGCGGCGGCCTCGGCCCGGGAGATGGGGATCATGGTCTCGGCGTGCACCGCCTCGGCCCGCTGCTGGGACTGGCGGGTTACCTGCTCCAGGGCAGCGTCGGACATGAACGCCTCGACGGGGAGGTCAGCCTTGAGCTTCCCGGCCTTCGCCTTATCCACGTCCCGGCCCAGGCTGTCGGGAATCTCCAGGATGTGACCCGGCTTATCAGGCATTCTCTTCTCCCCAGCAGTTGTCCCTGTCCTCTTCCTGGGCAGGGCACGGATCGTCATGCCGCACCGCGCAGTCCTCCGGGCAGCAGGGGCAGCACGGCCAGCTCACGGGGCCAGGACCGTCAGGTACCCCGACGAGCTGCGCGCCGTCACCTGGCAGTGATGACAGCGGCCCTCCAGCCAGGTGAAGCGGAACAGGCCGTCCGGGCTGTCCTCGGACTGCTCCCGCAGTGCCATGGCCACGGTCCCGGCGCGCTGCCCCTCGCACTCATGCCTCAGGTAAGGCGGCGACCACGGCGAGCACAGCAGATGAGGCGGATCGGACTCGTTGAGGCTGGCAACCCGGGTTGCCAGCGCTGCCCGGAACGCGCGGCCGGCTGCCTTCTGCTCGCTGGTCAGGGGCATTTCTCGCTCCCGCACCCATCGCACACGTACCTCAGCAAGCCACCGGGGGCTTCCGGCTCAGCGTGCACGATGCCAAGGCACCCTGGCTCGCCGCACGCCATCGGAAACCCAGCACGGCACCCGCTGCAGGACCACTTGGGAAGATGGGGACTGCGCCACCCGCCTGGCAAGGCACGCGACTCCGTCAGCCAGTCCTGGAAGCAGAAGTCCAGCGAGAACCGCTGGCTAGCAGTCATCAACGCAATCCTCGCTGGCGTCGGCCTGATCCTCAACTACCTCGGCGCAGTTCCGGCAAATCCAGTTCCCTCCGGGGAGGGTTCCCGTGTAGGGCTTCCACTGGTGCCCTTCCGGGTGAAACCCCGTCCCGGCCACTAGCCCCACCAGGTGGCGAGCACCGGCCTCAGCTGCTTCCACGTGTCCTTACCCGTGAACAGCTCCAGGAACTCGCACACGTCCCGGATCTCCTGCGGTACCAGGCTGACAACGCGGGCGACGGCGGTCTGGTAATCGGGGTACTGCGGGAGGAGATCCCTGGTGAACAGCTCCAGCGCGCTGATGTGGCTCAGCCGCTCGTCCTTGCCCGCTGAGGGGCGCCCCCCCGGGGACCGGGTGACCTGACGCCAGGTCAGCGCCTCCTTCGGGAGCCGCTCGCCGGTCTCGGCATCCATGAGCTGGCCGTCGAACGGGAAGATGCCGGCGGCCAGCCGCTCGCACCGGGGGCTGCCCATGTCGTCGCGCAGCTGGTCGGCGCTGTAGTCGATGCTGTCGTCGGACCTGGACCACTCCGGGTAGCACAGGGGGCGCACCACCAGCGGGAAAGGCGAGCTGGACTCGTAATCCCAGGAGGCGCACTTAGTGACGTCCCGCTTCAGGAACCTTGGCTCGTGCCGGAGGGTCAGCCAGTCCATGGAGGGGAACGGCTTGCCCTCGCCGAGGCCGTACCGGCCGTCCAGCCACCGGAAGTAAGAGAGCGCGCTGCGATGGCGGCCCTTGTCGTACTCCCAGTTCACCCGGGGATCCTGCTGGGTGACCCCGGTCAGGCCGTACCCGAGGCGCTTCTGGACGCGGATGCCCACTAGACGACCCTCTTCCCGAGCAGGAAGTCGGCGACGCGCAGCTCCTCGGACAGCTGGTCTTTATAGGTCAGCTTCGATGACTCGGAGTACCGGCCGGACGTCTGCGCCGTCTTCGCCACCTCGGCGACGTGCTTGCGGGCCTTGGACAGCGCGGTGGCCCGGAGATCAAGCTGGGTGACGGCGGCGGCCACCTCAGTGCGGCGCTTGACCTCCGCCACCTGGCCGCCGAGGTAGGCCAGGACGCGGGCCACGGCGATGACGCTCTCGCCCGTGGACATGCCGGGGGACGACTGCAGCCGGGCCAGCAGGAGGTCCCACGGCTCCTGCGGGGCCTGCTCGATATCAGACTCGCTCATGACAGTGCTACGCCCATCGCCCTCGCCAGCTCGCCGCGCACCATCTCAGCCGAGGCGCGCAGGGAGGCGACGGCGTCAGCGACCGGGACACGGGCCACGGAGGCCGCCTGGGACACCGTGAGGCCGTAGACGTGCCGCAGCAGGACAAGGTCACGGTCTGGCCGGGGGAGGCCCCTCACGGCCCTCTCAGCGGCCCTCAGGGCCCCGGAGACGAGGGCGCTGGATTCCACGTTGTCCTCGCTGGCCACGGTGACCTCCTCCGCGTCCATGTAGACCGGGCGGGCGCTCACCGCCGAGTTGATGGCGCGCACCTTCGCGACCGGGATGCCGAGCTCGGCGGCCACCTCGGCCTCGGTGAGCGGGGCGGACTGGGCCACGTCCCGGATCGCCCTGGCCAGGGTGCGATCATTGCGGGTCACGTGATCCATCCGCCGCATCTCGTCCAGCATCGCACCGCGAATGCGCCTCAGGCAGAACGCGGTGAAGTAGTGGAACGCCCAGGGGTCATGGCCTTTTTCCGCGCAGTACCCGGGCCACCTGCTGGCGGCCTGGGCCAGGCCGTACAGGGCCAGGCCCTCCATCTCCCCCTCGTCCAGGGCGTGCGGTGCCTTGGCCCAGGCACGGCGTCCCTCCGCCCGTGCCTGGGGCACCAGCGCGTCCACCTCAGACGCTATCCGCTCCTGCAGTGCCGGATCCGGGCCGGCTCCCCCCTGAACCTCCATGACCAGAGGATACGGCCGGGGCAGGGTGGGACAGGAACGCGGTGATGATCATTGACCCATCCTCCTCATCCTCCCGCATCTCCGCCCAGGGGACCCCGGCGCGGACGGCGGCGGCCTCCAGCGGGGACAGCCGCAGCTCGCGCGAGCTGCGGGTGCCGGCGTAGGTGACGATGACAGCAGCGGCGATGGACCGCCACAGGAGCGCCTGCTGGCGCTCGGCCCTGACCACCACGGACAGCTGGCGGAGGGAATCAGTGGCGGAGGAGGTCACGGCCTCCAGGCGGCGCGCGTGCTCCGCCCGCTCGGCCTCCAGGTCGCTGATGCGGGAGCGGAGCCGGGCCGGGTTCTCCAGCTCGGCCTGGCGGGCGGACTCCATGGAGGCAAGGCGGCCAGTGATGAGGGCGACGCACCGGGAGCAGTCAATGGTGACGGGGAAGGGTGCGGCCTCCAGGTCCGTCCCGAGGCCGCACCAGGAATCCGGGCCGTCAGCCTTCAGGACCATGGCGTGGACCTTGCCGGTGGACGCCGAGACGCCGGCGGACACGATGAACTGGGTTGCTGGATGGTTCTCATCGAGAGCCAGGATGCTGTTATCAGGCATGGCTGTTATACGGACTGCCCTTGACCGCTGTTAAGCGGCAGCAGCTGAACTGACACGGCCATGACGTGGTCCGGGTAGTCGTCGCGGATCGTGGCGGCGACGGACCTGCCGTGCACGAGGGCGGACTCCAGGGCGGTGAGGTCGGCGGTGGCCACGGGCAGCCCGGTGCCGCTCAGGCGCAGCAGCAGGACAGCGGAAACGGCCCGCCAGGTCTCCGCCTCCTCCTGCCACAGGTTGCGATCATTCGCTAGGGACAGGATCTCGGAAGCGCCGGCATCCAGGGCCGCCTTCAGGATGGCGTTCTCGGCCTTCAGGGCCGCGCGGAGGCTGACGGGCGGCGAGGGGACGGGAGCCGGCGGGTGCTCCTCCAGGTACCGGGGCAGCAGCACCCGGCACTGGCGGCAGGTCACGTCAGCGGGCAGCGGGAGCGCCTGCGCGCTCTCCCAGTAGTGCAAGGAGATATCGCACACCGACGTCATGCCGGCTTCTGGCTTCCCGTCGGCGCGCAGGGCGTGAGTGCGGTGCGACGGGCTGATGCGGGCCGCCCCGTCCAGCTGGCCGGACATGAGGTGATCCTTGGTGACGGTGAACTCCGGCGGGATGCCGGTGACGCTGAAATCAGGGTTGCTCATGACTGCTATACGGCAGTCAAGGGCCCTGCGGCTCCCTGGGCTTGCCAGCCTCCACGGCCCTCCTCTTGTCCTCCTCGTGCACCGGGTCGCGGCCGAACGTGGCCAGGCACCGTCCCCTGGTCATGCCGCACGCGGGGCACGGGAGCGCTGTCTCCAGGCGCAGGAAGAGCGGCCCGGGGAGCGAGAAGACGGCCAGCCACTGCCGCTCCATGGCGGCGATGAGTCCATCATAATCCTGGCTCACAGCCCTGCCACCATCTGCATAGTCTCCAGCGGGGTGAGGGAAACGAAGACATCCTCCGTCTCGCCCCACACGCTCGCGGCCATGTTCGCCTCCCGGGCCAGCGAGTCCGGGTAACGGGCCTCCTGGGTATTGACGGCCAGCAAGTGGTGGAAGAAGACCGACTCGTGCCGTGATCCCATTCGCCGGACGCGCCCGATCAGCTGCGCCATGCGCGCCGGGTTGGGGATGGTATCCACGGCGATGAGGTGCCGGGCGGCCTGCAGGTTGAGGGACTGCTCGATGGCGGTGGTGCCGATGAGCACCCGGCACTCAGGATCCTCAGTGAACCGGCGGATGCGCTCCGCGCGGACGCGGGGGTTACTCTCCTCGCTCCAGATGATGACGTGGCCGACGCCCAGCCTCCGCAGCCGGGCCGACAGCGCGGCGACGTTGGGGCGGAAGTAGATGAAGCAGACCGCCTTCTCCCCCGCCAGCTCGGTGGTCACCTTGTCGGTGACCCAGTCCAGCTTGACGGAGGCGTCGGTGCCGCCCTCGTCCAGGGCGGCCAGGCCGGAGCAGATCTGCGCTCCCCTCAGGTACGCCTGCATGGCCTCCACGATGCTGACGTCCTCGCCGGCCTCGGTGATCCTGCGCAGCACGCCCTTGCGCAGCTCGTCGTACCGGGACCGCTGAGCAGGCAGCAGGTCCACCCACGTCCGGCAGGGCACCACCTCGGGCAGCTGGCCGCCCAGGGACTCCGCCGTCCGGCGCAGCACCAGGGGGCCGACCCGGGCGCGGAAATCAGGCAGGGCGGACTTCCGGACGCCGGTGCTCTTCCACCGGACCTCCTCCTTCATGGTCCTGCCAGTCGGGTCATTCTTATCCTTCGCCCAGTACCGGACCTGGCGGCGCTCCACGTACAGCTGGGTGAACCGGGACCGGGTCCCCAGGGCCTGCAGCGCTCCCACCGGCTCCAGGAAGGCGTAGAGCTCCTCCAGCTCCTTCTGAAGCGGGGTCCCGTGCAGCCCGTGGACGCGGGAGCAGCGGCTGGCCAGCCGCTGGACGGCCCAGTGGGTGCGCGTCCCCTCATGCCGGCAGGCGTCCAGGTCGTCGTAGACGAGGGTGGACACCGGGAGGCGCACCAGCAGGTCCACGTCGCCCTCGGACTGCTTCTTCTTCCCGCCCTGCGGCACCAGCACGCGATCAGAGACCACGGCGATATCCCACGGGGACAGGTAGGACCGGGCGCGCTGCTGGGGCCCGCCGTCCGAGGTGACGACGCGGGCGGACGGCAGCAGGCGGCGCAGCTGGGCGGCCCACTGAGGGACGGCGACCGCCTTGCAGGCGACCACGGCGCGATCATGCTCCGACAGCTCGCCGGATGCCAGCATCAGCGCGAACAGCGCGGCGCACTGGATGGTCTTGCCGGTCCCCATGTCGTCGGCCAGCAGGCCACGGCCGGAGGCGAACAGCCACGCCGCCCCGGCCCGCTGGTACCCGCGCAGCTGCACCCCGCACCGCAGGCAGGCCGGGTCCAGGGACTGGTGGGACGCGCACGGGGAGGAGTTCAGGTACTCCAGCGGGGGAAGGGCGAAATCATACGCCTCCGGGCTGGCCGTGGCCGGGACCCGGACGGCCTCAGCCCCGGCACGGCGCTCCTGGGCCGTCTTACGGCGCACATCTGGGACGGTCACGACACCTCCGGGAGGATGCACCCTCGGACCCACTCTGACGGCCTCATGCCAGCGTCAGCCGCCTCCTGCTCCACGTAATCCCACTCGTCCTGGGTAAGGCGCACGCTCAGCACCCTGGTGCGAGCGCCCTCATCTTCCACGCCTGTCATACGCCCTTCGCCGCGTTGTGCGCATCAATGATGTCCTGCGCGCTGGGAGCGCCCTCCGGGTGGTGCCGGCGGCACACCACGTGCCCGGCGGCCGTCGCGTGGCGGCCGAGCCGCCAGCACCCGTGCTTCTCGCAGTTGTGCTTGCGCGCCCACGCTGCCCCGCCGCCCAGGAGCGCCGCCAGCAGGGACGCGTCCCCGCCGGACCCTCCCCAGAAGGCACCCCATGACCAGGTGCCAGGCCCGGAGGCGTCGACCCCGAGGACGTGGGTGATGAAGTCCCATGCTCCCATGCACCGTGAATCGGGGGCTGCCAGCCGTCAGGATCCGCGCTCGTCATACGGGGTGCCGACCACCGTCTCCCAGGACACCGGGACCGAGCGGACGGCCTCCTCCAGCGTCAGGGAAGGATCACGCCACATTGCGGCGGCCAGGCAATCCACGGCAGCCGGGCCGGACCTGGCGACCTCGTAACCCACGGCTCACATACTCCTGCCAGGGGACGAGCTTCCCGTTCTCCCAGAACCCCCAGTCCCCGCGCCGGGGGCCGGTGACCACCAGGGTCCACAGCGTGCCGTCCACCCTGGTGATAATGTGGGCGCACCGCCGGCCGCGCCGCGCTCCCGTGAAACGGCTCCGCTCACGGGTCACCCAGTTCGCCGGGTCGCGCTTGTCAGGCCATACGCGCTCCTGGTAGCCGCCGCACAGCGGGATGGACCAGAAGGACCACGGGTGATCGTGCGGATCGCGGTCCCTGTCCGCGCGGTGAATGCGGTGCAGGAGGACGCCGAACCACGGGCACTGGAAGAGGCGGAGGCGATCCAGGTACGGGTCGTCCTCAGCGCCGATGCTCTGCGGCTCCAGGAAAGCCCAGCGCGCGCCGCGACGCCCGGCCGTCGTGCTCGTCGTTCCCATGACACCTCATACGGTCCCGGATACCGGGGGGTTACCCGCCTTCACGCGGCGGTAACGCTCCTTGTTCCACTCGCTGTGCCGCTCCCGGAAGGCCGGGTCGGTCCTCCAGGCGTTCGACTGCCACGCCGAGGAGGCCGCGATGGACCTGGCCCGGAACTCCGGGTCCTCCGCGTACCGGGTGACGAGCCGGGCGACAGCGGCGTCCAGGGCCTTCCGGGTGCGGCACGCGCCGCCGTGGCCGGACGCCCTGGCGCAGGGGGCCTTCGCCTTCGGCATCCACTTGCCGCAGTCGGGGACGGAGGGGTCACGCTTGCCGGGGCGCGGGCGGGCAATCTCTGTCATGCCGTTATGTACGGCAGCGCTAGCGGATGATTTCCCTTAGCTCAGAATCCGGCACCTTCACCAGCCCGGGGTTCTCCGCCTGCCACCGCGCGAACTGCGCGATGCGATCGTAGAGGACGGCCAGGAGGGAAGGCTGCGCCCCTGCCCGGCGGCACATGCGCGCGTACTCCTCCAGCAGGGGGACCGAGAGGCTGTCCTGGGCGCGGAAGACGATGAGCGGCTCGTCATCCCGGACGAGCTTCCCGTCAGCCAGCTTGCGGACGCTCCCGGCCGTGTCCATGCCGTACTTGTCGTCAATCTGCGACAGGCCGCCGACCATCTTGCGCACCGCTGACTTCACGCCGCCACGCTCCCGGCGGCCCGGGGCCGGGCCTGCTCCGCCGTGGCGGAGGCGGCGATGGCTGCGGCATAGCGCTCGTCCGACCCGATCAGGGACAGCGCCTCCTCGGCGAGGGCGGCGCGGGCCTGGCCCACGGCGGCGGCGATGGCCGCGACGACGGCGTC
>JACZCU010314296.1_pt1 | contig 13485 bp, 17 predicted proteins | sample 8641851 | NCBI WGS metagenome assembly JACZCU01 (sample SAMN15324605, study PRJNA640507) | soil metagenome | isolation source: monocropping sugarcane control | place: China: Luxin town, Laibin City, Guangxi Province | collected 2019-07-25 | depth 10cm m | reverse complement strand
ATCTTGGATGGCACAAGACACTGGTGTAATAAAAATGTTCCAACGCCTTGGATTTTTGAATTTAAGAAAAAAGTAGAATCCATGATTGATAATTATTGTGACCATCAATCTAATGGTGAATTGATTGTTTTGTCGGCGCATCCATATTTGGATGCCTACAAATGTAATAAGTGCGAGAAACTTTATAAATGATAATCAATGAAAAACAAATTTTACAATTAATGCGAATAGCTGATGGATATTGCAATGCATTGCATATGTTTGGTGAATATAAGCAGGTGGAAGATGTGCAAAATCTATTGGCAGAGATTAATGATCAACAGTCAGAAGAATTAAAGGTGATTGAATGAATGATTTTCAAAAAATAGAAATTTTGCATGAATTAATAAACGAACTACCAGACACTCTAATAGTGAGCATGCTGCTTGCAATAAAGAATATAAAAAATGGGGATTACGCTGGAGCGGATGAAAGATTGCGTGATGCTATAAAAGCCATTGAATCAATAAGAGATAGATTTTTTATATGACTCACCAAGTTGTAGGCTACATACGTGTATCATCACAAGGACAAAATACAGACAGACAGTTAGCCGATATCAAATTAGACAAGGAGTTTGTCGATATGGTTACAGGAAGTACCAAAGACAGAAAAGGATTAAACGAATGTCTTGCATATGTTCGGGAAGGTGATCGCCTTGTTGTTCATAGCATAGACAGGCTGGCACGAAACTTGCAAGATCTTCAAGAATTAGTGAATACCCTTATAAATAAGGGTGTTTCCGTACAATTTATTAAGGAAAATCTTACTTTTAATGCTCATAAAGATCCTATAGCTACATTAACCTTGCAAATTATGGGTGCTTTTGCTGAATTTGAACGTACAATGATTCGTTCACGCCAAAAAGAAGGTATAACTCAAGCTAGACTTTCTGGAAAGCACCTAGGGCGAAAGCCAAAAGTTGACAATAAATTTAGAAAAGTTGTCAAAGAGAAAGTAGAAAGTTGTCAATCTATCCGCTCTATCGCTAAAGAATTAGGTGTTTGTAGGGCTACTATATATAAGGCTATAGAAGAAATTAATGAAAAAGGAATGTAAACACGAGTGGCATGAAATAAACCCATTTCAAAAGATTTGTTGTAACTGTAATAAAGTAGCTAATTCTGAACATCTTAAATCGTTCTCTCAAAAAGATTTAGAAAGACCTATAGACTCTATTATAATCGATGATGAAAAAAATTCATTATAAATTCCCCCTTAGCATGAATTGATTTTTATTCTAATACTTGCTATCAAGATCACAATTTTGTACTATGCCAACTTTTTAGGCGAGATTAGCCTTGCAATTTTTTGTTGATGGTTATGAACTGGATGTTCAAGACCCAACTTTCTTTATGGATGAAGAGGAGTACAAAGATACTAAACAAACACTAGATGAGATGTTACATACCTATGTTGACCTACCTATGGCTTAATAAAGCAAAACAAAGATTCTATGAAATAGTTGTTCAAAGAAATGCATCACATAGCATTATACTTAATTATCATTGGGGTTCATGTCTTACAAATCGCGGCGGTAAAAAGGAAATGTACGTTCTATCCAAAGAAGAAGCACAGAAAACGATTGATAAGTTAATGAAGAGGCGCAAGAGTCGTGGTTACGAACTCATTACGCCTATCATACATTAAGATACTTATTCAATAGATGGTGTTGATTCAGGCTCTTGTGCTGGTGTTTCTTCTTGTTGTTTTTTTCTAAGCTCATCAATTTTTGCTTTGATGTACGATAGAGAACCAGTGCATTGATGAAACATCAATTCTAGTTGCTTTTGTTGCGCTGTGAAGTCTTGGTGATCTTTCTCTAATTTCGCTATTTCCTGTTCGATTTCTAAAGACATTAATTGCTCCATTATTTATTTAAATTTAAAAATTATTGTAAAATTTCCGGTATAAATTCCTGTAATTCTTTTAAATCAGAAATTAATGATAAATCTGTGTTTTGAGGCATATCTCGTAAATCTTGTTTTTTAGAAGCAATAATAGACATTTCATTTGTATTATTTTGTTCAGATGCTTTCATGTATTCAATATCCAAATTTTTGAGCTTATCATTACGCATGATTCTCAAATTGTCCATATGTATTACTCTTGCTTTATCAATATCAACTTTAATTTGACCATCATCTATCCATGCATTACGGAAATAACGCCCATCTGGGATTTCTAAATCATCAATTTCACGCACATTTTGCGCATCATTAGGAATACTAGTAATATAAATGTGATCTCGATATTCTTGCTCTGTCATCTCACCTAATATTTGTTCAATATTTTCTTTTGAAACAGGATGTACAATACATAAATTTCCTTCTGAGTTAACATAACAAATTTTATTCATAATCATTATTGGTCTCCAAATCCAGCAACACAGGTATTATCAGAATCCACTAAAGTACCAGCTTGGTTCCTTAAACTTAATGCACCGGTTCCTGTACCCCAACTCGCAGTGCCAACTGTATAGTTATTGCTAGAACCCGAATTGGAAAAAGCATTAACCACCAAACATTGAGTAGCTGAAGAAAAAGCCACAGTAATGTTATAACTATAGGTTCCTACACCACCATCTGTTGCTGAGCTAATATTATAACTTTGATTAATTCCAAACGTATCAGTACCATGCAGGTTCATCCAAAACTTACATGCTGATGGATGATATTTTTGAACAGCAGGTGTTACAGCTGTAGTAGTACTTGTTGCAGTTTCTTGATCGGATTGAGTTGCAGCAGTTACTGTAACAGTTCCTGTTGTGGTTATAGGACCACCAGTTGCAAGACCTGATGTAGCAACACTGGTAACTCCAGTTCCCGTAGGGGTTGCCCATGTTCCATCGCCACGCCAAAATGTTGAACTTGATGCAGAAGTTCCAGAGTTAAGATTAGTTACAGGTAAGTTACCAGTTACACCATTTGCAAGATTAACTTGCGCCCATGCAGGATTATTTGATGTTCCAGTATTGGAAAGATAGCGAGTAGCGGTCGTATTTTTAGCCAAAGCACTCCAAGTATTCGCAGCGCTTCCGTATAACAAATCGCCTTGTGAAAAAGTTCCTAATCCCGTACCACCGCGTGTTGCCGCTAAAGTTCCTGTCCAACCAAGTGTTAATGATGCTGCGTTAACAAGCGCCGTGCTTGGACTTCCACCTAACGTCAAAGTAACGTTTGTATCGTCTGTTTTTGTAAGTGCGGCGCCTGTAGGAATCTGTGAAGTTGTAGCCAAAGTTCCTGATGTGGGAAACGTTACGTTTGTGATACCAGTATAAGTTTGGGTTACCGAAAATGCGCCTGATGTTGTAAAGGATGCCGCAAAACTTAAATTACCCGCATAGGTGGCTGTATTAGAACCGTTGTTGACTCCTGTGCCACCCCTCGCTCCTGATAACGTTCCCGTCCATCCTGCTGTGATACTTGTGGCTTGGAGTAAGGCGGTAGTAGGGGTTCCACCAAGTGTAAGTGTGACATTTGTATCGTCAACCTTAGTTAATGCAGAAGGTGTATAAGGCGCTCCAAATTGTGCCGCAAAGTTAGAAAATAACATTGCAGTATCATCACCTAAACCATAAGGCGAACGACCGAAGTACATAAGGTCTGTGCCTTGGTTTGTGGTGATTGGATTGTCTGTATAGACCTGTAATATATTTTTAGACATATCGTAATCCCTTACAATAATGTGAGTCGTTCACCGCTTAAAAGCGTAAATGGTGTGTTATCCAGCCATAGAAAATACTCTTCAACAAACTTAGAACCACCTATACCATACATGATGACTACAATTAATCCACCATATGCACCTTGCATAAAAAATCCTTTTAAATAAAGGGGCAATTAAGCCCCTTCTGTTAAGCAGCAGCACGTAAAACTTGATAATTAAATGTTGAAGCTCCTGGATCTCCAGAACACAATACAGTAATGGTGTTAGCAGTAGCTGTAACTTTCTGTACATTTACCGCATTCGCAGACGCGCCAATTTGACAGAAAGGAAGATCGGTATTTAACATTCCAGTAACAGTTATAGTTACAGTAGCTGAACCACCCGCTTGAACAGACGCTCCAGCATATTTAACGACATGGCTTGGAGTAATACCAGCAGCCAATTTAGCTAAAGTGACGTTTGCATCAAGAATCTTAGCAGTAGTCACAGCATTAGCCGCTAATTTAGCAGGAGAAACAGCCAAGTTGGCTATTGTTAATGCACCAGTGTTGGATATGGTTGCATCACCAGACATAGTTACGGCTGTTGCTACATTAGAAGCATTACCAATAAACATTGCACCATCGGCTAATGTGCTACTCAATCCACCACTATTTACAGAAGTAGCAACAAATAAAATAGCATCAACACCAATTACTTGGGGTAAAGGCTCAACTAAAGAATAAGAAGCACCTTCGTTTACTGTACCTGCTGCAACTACAGTGAATTGTCCACCTTTCATTTGCTCTATTGATTGTTGATCAAAAGCACGCTTCAAAACAACGGTTGAAGTAATGGATTCAACAATGTAAATACCATTTTCATAAGCATTAGTTTGGTTTTGTAATAAAACCCTATCGCGCTCTTGAACTGCAACACTATCAATAGTTAAAGAAGATGCAGCTATAGTTAAAGTAGCTCCTACACCACTGTTTGTTGGGCCATTGTAATACGTACCTGATACGTTAGAGGTAGAGACCAACCGCACAGGTGATAAGTCATTCATGAAGACTGTTTGTCCTAAACTTGTTGCCATTTTAATATCCTTATTAAAGTATTAGTAATATTACTACTTAAAGTTAGCTAACTTCCCCACGCGATATCAGTTGCCGTAGTATCAGCAGAATTTACTCTTATGGAGAAAATTGGATGCCATACGCCAGCAGCTAATCCGATTAGAGTCTGTTGCGTCCCATCCCATTTGGTGAAAGAAACATTTCCTGATACACCAACATAGAGCCAACGCGCGAATTCTATGGAGTTATTTGGACCATAGTACTCATCAAGAGTAACATCACCCATTCTTGCAACACCTGCCATTACCCGTGTAGGCCCGGTATATGCATTGGGATCTAAGGGTGGTACATTACATAGTTGTACGGCCATTATTTAAGCTCCTAGTTAAAGTTTAAGAAAGAAATTCATATATGTAGTTGGTGGCATATTTCCATCAGCTGCACTTCCACCGGTAGCCCCTGTTGTTGCTACACCATCTATGGTAGATCCTCCAATTACCGAGTTTGTGCCGCCACCACCAACGCCACCTAAAAAATTTACAGTTGGGTCTAAAGGACCATGAGTATGACTTGGCATTGCAGAAATTGAAATTGTTTCAGATCCTAAATATTCTCCTAAAGAACGAGCTGTTAATCCAGAACCAGATCCCGAACTGGCTAAAGAACGACCCAATGCCCGCGGCAACGTAAGAGTTTTTCCTGCTATAAAATCAGCTGTTGCTGTTGCCCCACGACCTGTTGACACAGGCGCATATGTATCAGATACATTATCCCAAATTGTTTTATAAAGTTGATAAGTATCTTGATTTGCGCGTGTTGTTGCTCCTGAATCCACATTACCAATAGAACCATCATTCATTAACACCCATCCAGGTATTGAATCATTAAAATAAGTAGTTCTTAGATCTCCGGTTCTTGGTGTTGAATTTATTGAATCAATTTGATCATATGAATCAAACTCTAATTCAGGATCTATCGTTCCAAGAAATAATGCGGGTTTTGTAAAATACACATCACATGGTTGACCTAAAGGCATTTCAATTTGTATATAAATTGCATCATCATTTGTTTCTTGACCAGGGGTACCTAAAGATTTTCCAGCAACAGAAGGAACAGAAAAGTTAATTGGAAACCAAGTCCATGTAGTTGTTAAACTTACAGTCCCAATTAATGTTCTTACTTCGGCACTTGCAGCAGTTCCAGATCCAAAATATTGTCTTATATAAATATTAATATCAACAGGTATTGCTGCAACGGCTGCCCATATTCCAGAAGTCATTGATTGATTTGATAAATTCTTAACTTTTTGCGTTATAGGAAACTGAAATGCCTTGTATGTTTCGCTTGCAGGGCTATTGGTACATTCATATCGAACATAATCAACAGGAGTTACATCACCTATTAATGGAGCACTTGCCAGCGGAAATACTGGAAAATAGAGCGAATCAGAAGCATTTGTATTATTTTTTACAAATCGAATATCTGGGCCTAAAACCCCATAGGTTCCAGTAATTGGATTATTTTGTGCTGGGGTAAATCCTTTGTGATTTGAGGGAGCAATAACCAAATTCAAAGGCAATGATAAACTAGGGCCAATAGAGCCTGGAGTATCATCAATATGATTAATGAATTGATTATTGGTAATGTAATTTACAATAGGAATATAAGTATTAACATTACCCCCACCTCCCGAACCAGGCGGAAAGTAATTGCTTATAGTCCAAAGTAAATTATCCTGGGCGTCATAGGCTTCTAGGTAATAAGTTTCGTCCAAATCATTACTATCGACTTCCCAATAAAATGGGCCTTGAGTTCCGTTTAAATAAAAAATAATGGGATTCGTCCAAGGAATAGTGCCTCCTGCGTCTTGATAAACAGTCTTTTTCTCGGTCTTATTTAAATTGCGATACGTGTAAAGCTTTGCTCCACCTGCAACGCTACCTGTGTTGTCAATTAGCACCCATTTTGGCGTAGGTGCCAATAAGTAAGATATAGTCATGGTCACATTCCTTGTGATTTATTCTTCGTCTGACTTCCTGTGTCCGCCAATCAAAGTTAATTCTAACGGCTTTAGCTTCTTTCCAGCCTTTTTCCCAGCCTCAACCTTGGCCATTTTATTAACAAGCTTCGTTCTTGTTTTCTCCGATGTTAATTTTTTAGCGACCATTGGAGCCACCAACATTTTACCAGCTAACGATTTGGGGCCTTTAGAAAGCAAAGGCAGAATATCCATATTCATTTGCCCTGTTTCAGGGTTTTGCATTAGCTTTAAGCCCTTCGTGTTCATGTCCACTAGATTAACATAATCTCGCAAAGCATTCCTTAATACAGGGTTTGGAAAGAGCGCTTCAAGTTGCTTTGGCCCAAGGGCATTTCGGCTTAATAAAGTCTTAAGCTTTAAGGGATTAAGCACGTTGTTTTCATCCATAGCCCTTTGCAAATACCGATACCCTAATAGGTTTCTGTCTTCCATAGGTAGCTTGCTAACGAGCTTGTTTATAAGCTCTGCACGGTCATTGGATTTGCCTGTTTTCACAAAGGCATTAATCAAGGTCTCTGGGTCTGCGTTTCCATTGATAAATTTGTATATTTCTTTATCTAGGAAGGGCGAAAACTTCTTGCCGTAGTTCTCTTCGGCGAGTTTGTAGGCGGCTTTTAGAGGCTCATTCCCTGAGCTTTCGATGGCGCCTTCAATATCCCCTTTGAGGTTTCGTGCCAGTTTTCCAAAGACTCCTGCAAGGTGTCTGTCAGTAGGGCTTGACGATGCGCCGTGCTGTCTTGATAGCTGGTTAAGCTTTCCTTTAAGCAGATTTGCTTCTTCAAGCGATGGAAACTTGGTGGTCTTTTCTTCAAATGGGCGCCCAAACTCATCAACAATATTGCTGGTTTTGGTGTTCGTTTTTATGGGCGACTCATAGCCACTTACTTTTCTAAGCAATGATTGTAGCTCTGGCTCATATTTTAAGATATTCGTATCTTCTATGGCCTCACGGTATTTTTTAGCTTCTTGGGCAAATGTAGGCAATTCAAGCTGCAATCCTGAGTCTTTAGCAATTTGATTGGCTTGCTTGTAGAGCGCATTCTTTTCGCCTAGGTGTGATTCATAGGAGTATTTGAGGGCATCGTTTAGGTATTTATCGACATTCTCAACATTCCCTTTGCCTTTTAAGGACTCCATTAGCATATTGCCACGGTCAATAATTTTACCCGCATTGCGCTGCATGGCTTCGTTTGCGCCAGAAAAAGGGATCTTAGAAAGCACGTTTTCATTCATGCGCTTTAAGAACGGTGAGCCAATCACATCACCTAAACCTGTTTCAGTATCTTGGGTGATACGTAAATTATTGCGTAATTCTTCGGGCATTAGATTGCCTCTTAATGCATTTCTAGGGCGCAGGTTATTAATACCTCGACCTAATGTGGATGCAACCTTGGTGCCTGGAATTAATGCAGGAAGGTTTCTAGTCGTACCACGCAATAGTTTTTCTCCTGCAAACTGAGGCGTTCCAAATAATTGCTGTATGGACTCTGTCGTATCTGGTGTGTGGCGCTCTATAAACTCAGGCACTTGATGCGGCAACAGATGAAGACGTTTATTAGCATATTGCGCAAGCCCTGATGGAATATGATTAAGTGCGTTAATTGCTTCTTGCATTCCTGCCAGTGCTTGCATGGCGGCGTGTGCTTTATGGTTTTTGACTAAATCCCAAAGACCTGGAATTTCAGTTTTACCCGATTCCCAAATCTTAGGTATTTTTTTAATACCATGCCATAGACCTACGCCTAAATCTTTGGCGATACGAGGCCCTGCATAAAGCAGTGATTTTCCCAGGCCTTCGCTTTCCTCTTCGTCCGGCGCTAATTCCCATTCACCAGCATAAGCCGCGTTACTGCCTTTGCTGGGTGACTCTACGAGTTCCCAATCAGACATTTTTCACCCCTAATTCTTGCGCTCTTTTCTTAGGTACCATAATGGTTTGACCTGTTTTAGGGTTCCTGAGCTTGTACATAGGCTGTGTGTATTCCCTCACCGCTTTGTCGATGGACTTAATATCAATCTTTTGGTCAACACGTTCTACGGCATCAGCAAGACTTAAACGGTCTCTTTCCATTAAGTTTTTAATCATGACGTTCTTTTGCCATGCAATGTCCTTAAGTGCTTTCAAGGTTTGAAGCTTACCTAATGCAGTATAGACCGTATCATTTTCAGTGGGCTTTAACTTGTCTGCGTAATCAAATTCACGTTTAAGCGTTTGCCCCTTAAATCCGTTGACGGTTGAGCCTTTGAACGATTCAATGTTGGCAATCAAATTACCTATCATGTTTCGTTGTCGCTCGTCACCAACATGCGATAAGGCCTTAAGCTGGGTATCTTGAAAGAAGGGAAACTCTTCACGCATGGCCATAAAATCAGGATTGGTGAAATCATCAATTAATCGGTCTACGTTGGCGCCTGTCGTGCTTAACTGCTTCATTTCCTCGCCAATGTCACCAATGCTTTGGGCGCGAAGCTTTGCGGCTTCCTCACCTTGTTTTATAGCGCCTTGATAATCTCCTGCATTTTCCGCATAGGTCTTACCAGGAACGCCTTTTGTTAATTCAAGCTGCATGGCACCGTCAGGGGTTTGGACATCTTCTTCGTAGACTGGCTCACCCTTTTTGTTGTACCACTGCGCACCCTCAAGGGTTACGCCATCTTTTGGCCTATGCTGATAAGGGTCTTCTGGTCTCGCCATTTGTGGCGCTACCTGATTGCCCATATTAGCCAGCGCATTAGTAGGAGCTTGTTGTTGCTGCCCTCTTGGAAACGCATTTTTTAAGGAATTCTTAAGCCATCCAGTAAAGCTATGGTCTTCTGGTACGGCTTGTCCTTGGAGTTGCGCCAACGGGTTTTGCGAGGGAACGGTACCCTGATTTCTCACCCCTGCGCTGTAGGCTAAGTCCTTAAGCATGTTTTTTTGCTCTTCGGATAGATTGGCCATAAATTGAGGATTCCCCATAATTTTGGCAATGTATTGTGGATTTACCAAATTGGCATAGGCAAGCTTACTTGCAGCCTCGGCTTGGGTTGTTAAAGGAGCGTATTGCTCTTTCACCTCATTAATTTTACGAAGCGTCATATCGTTTGCGAGCTTATTAATGCCACCCATAGCAGTTACAATCCCACCGCCTGGGCCCACATCAGGTATTACTCGTGGTAATGGAAGTGCCATAGTTCATATCCTTATAAGAAGCCCAATCCTGTTAGCATACCAAGGCCACCGCCAATAGTATTCCATAAGTCATTTTGCTTGCCTGCTTCTTTACCATAGGCTGCTTGACCCATATTTTGACCCATTTGATTATACATGTTGGTCAGTGCATTTGCTGAATTTTGCCCAATCCCCATAAGATTTTGTTGTCCTTGACCATATTGTGAATTGATACCCAATACATTTTGAAGCCAAGAATCCATTCCTTGTTGTGCAATATTTCCAGCATTTTGTTGCATTTGCTGGGCAAGTGCAGAACTTCCAGTTAATCCACTGGCCGAACCTGCATTAATCCCAGCATTTTGTGCTTGTTGTTGTAAATAGCTCGTATAAGGACTTTGCTGATAATTTTCCATCAATCCATTAATGAATTGACTTGGGTATTTCATTCCTGTTAGCCAATCTTGATAATTCCCCATTCCTTGCTTGCCCACATCAAGATAAGGTTGTTGTACACTTTGCGCTTGATTCATCCATTGCTGGTATTGCTCCATAGCCTTATCATAAGGACTGCCTGAATTACCGAATAGGCCACCCAATAAACCGCCTAACCCACTTGCAAACATTGACATGTGAACCTTCCTTGTTCTATACCAGGTTTACCCAAGCCAAAGGACTTCCTTCGTAGCCCTGAAACTTGTTTAACGTAGTGTTATAAATCACTGAACCACCTTGTACATTTTGAAGCGCATCTCTTTGCTCGGTGGTAATCCTTGGAATCATGATGCAGTTTTTCGTCAAATATCCCTGTAATGTTTCTACAAAGGTCGCCATAAAATCAGACCAAATATTACTCAAATATCCATATTCTTTAATCACTGGGTCATACGTTGGAAAATTATCAAAGTCACGTGCCATACGTTACTCCGGTAGTATTTCGTAAACCCAAGATGCACCCAATACGACAAATGGTGTATCTTGAAAGAATTCAATCTTAGGCGTATAGCCTTGACCTCTAGGAGTTGTTCCTAATTTTCTCCAAACGCTTCTATGTGTACGCTCACCAATCTTTCCCATGGTCGCTTTGGTATAATTGCCAAAAGTCTGTGCGCCATCCTTGGAGATAGCCAAAAATATTACGGGCTGAACATCATCAGTAATTCTTGGCAGTAAGGTCATCGTATTAGTTGGTGTTCCATCCGTTGTAAGATTAATTGGCGTTCCCGCCATTGCATCAGCGAAAGTTGCTGCTAATTTTATTAAAGCAGGTGTTGCAGCACTTAATCGAATTACATAGTACGTGGTGTTTGGTGCAAGAGGGCTTGGCAAAGAACCATTGCTTTTAACGGTTACGGCTTCTCCTGTTTGCCAATAAGATGCCCCTGTTGCTACAGTGATGACATCGGTTGCTGCATCGGCTGTAAATATTGAATCCACATCAATGAATATTTCAGCACCTTGCAGTACATCTAATTGGAATCTATCAACACGCAAACGATTGTACCCAGGTGGCGAGAATTGTCGACCTATACGCATACGCCTGATGGCTTCACCTGCATTGCGTGAAACTTTGTCATCTACCCTGTAAAACAAAGGTGCATTATAAGCACCGTAATAATTAACCCCATCAAAATAAGCGTGTGTTTGGGCGGGATGCCTGTCACCATTGAGCACCTCTTCTTCATGCCATTTCACTGAATCTGGAGTGCTCATTGAGACATTAAGCACAAAGGTGTGATTGGCCAGTGTAAAATTAAGCCTGTAAAAGATAAGACCATTTTCTTTGATAAGAATTCCCCGTGCGTCTGCAACTCCTGTTGCTGGGTCTGCTGCATACTGTGCCAATTGATAATCCAAAGCGCGGTTACTTACAGGGATTGATTCCGTACCCTTTACTTCCATGACTCCGGCAAGACCATCTTTGTCTTGAGCCAAAAAGAACATGCGATCAAATCCAACAACCACACTTCCTAAAGCAGGAGTTCCCACCTCCATAAGCAATGAATTGTTACGTCTAAGGGGTAAATTCGTTCCAATTCCTGCGTTTTCCCATACTTCTGTATAGTTTTGTGAAAATAGGAACAAGCGCCTATGTAAGGTTCTACATGCAACTATTGTGCCAGGATGTGAGGTTATTTGACCGGATTGCACTTGACCAACAACATGCACCGTATTCGTTGGTGCTCCATTGGTCGTTAAGTCTATGGAATTCCCTGCAATCGCATCGGCATAAGTTGCAGCGACCTTAATTGTTCCAGGGTTTGTAGCTGCTGTTCCTACTCGAATCACATAGTATTGTTGCGGTGGTCCCGCCACAAGTGGCGACGGCAAAGTACCTGTTGTGGAAAAGGTAATGGGTATTCCTGTTGCAAAATTCGCATTACTGATACTCAATGTGAGAATATCTGTACCAGAATCAGCAGTAAATGTAGCTGTAGCACCACTCCATACCATTCCTTGGTTGAATGAGCTAAGTTGAAACTCATTCGTACCACCGTGAGCGACAACAAAAAATCCATCTAAATAACACACATCTAGAGGGGAACCAGGGAATCCTGTATCTGTAATTTGTTCAAAGGTACTTGCGTTAGTATCCCAAATGTAACCTGCTGTCCCATCCACAAAAATAACCTGGAAAGTATTTGCATCGATACCTACATAGCCATCACTAGTTCCTATTGTACCCACTAAAGTATTAAGGAGATTGCCAGTTGTTCCCGTAGTTCGATAGAAAGATGCACCGAATACCTGGTAAATGGCATTATTAAAGACAAAAGTTTGACGAGCACCGCCTGTTTCAGCTCCGAAAGGTAGGTGTGTATCAACCAAACCGGATGTTGGAAGCATGGATTTAGGACGCTTTCCATCAGGATCGATGTACTCAAACATATTAACAGTGCGTTCCGCATTAATCGTACTCACACGTTGGTTGTCGTAGCTTCCTACTATGTCATAATCTTGCGCGTCAATGTTAGCCATAATCAATATGCCAATATGTTTTGCCAGTAGAACGGCTCTGGTCTGCTTAAAATGGCTGTAGGTCTGATGGTTAAATCAGTTTCGTTAGCACTTTTCGCATTGTTGTAATAGTCTTGGTACTCGTCTTCATTCTCTTTTGGCCAATTGCCAGAAGGGTAATAAGCTAAGAATTTACGAGCGAGCGCATACTTTAAAAATCCATAGTAATAAGGGGGCAGTTCACCAAGCGTCTGATTTGCAGCAACGTTGTTAAGCATACTTTTAACTTGTATCTCACAAGGGTAGGGTTGGTCTGGTGAAGGATATAACGTAATAAATGACTCTTGAGGCTGCTTATCCAAAAATATAAATCCAGGGCGTGTATTTAAAGGTGTTAATCGCGTAACACCGTAATACTGTGCTTTATTGATAATCTGTAAAGGATAGATGATTCCTTGTCCGGCACTTGGAACAGTGTAGTTGGCAAAGCTCAAATCAACCACACGATTCGTGACCACATCGGCTGGTATCATGTCGGATAATGAATAAGTTCTTTGACCGACAACCATGTT
>JACZCU010069139.1_pt1 | contig 13537 bp, 10 predicted proteins | sample 8641851 | NCBI WGS metagenome assembly JACZCU01 (sample SAMN15324605, study PRJNA640507) | soil metagenome | isolation source: monocropping sugarcane control | place: China: Luxin town, Laibin City, Guangxi Province | collected 2019-07-25 | depth 10cm m | reverse complement strand
TGCGGATATTTTTTTTTTTTAACCGCACAGGGAAGTTATTTTACCCCACAAATAAGGGGATCGCGACCCGCCATGCCGGGCCGCGATCCTCTTATTTGAGGGATAAGACCTACCTGCTTACTTTGCTGTGTGCACCTTGCAGCTTGATCGCAGCAATAACCGGATCGGTATGATGTTCGGCAAGACGCATCTCGGCTTTTTGCAGATTAATGGCGCTATTGATTAAAGCAATATGAGTGAAAGCCTGGGGATAGTTGCCTAGAGCAGCATTGGTACGGGAATCGATCTCCTCCGAGAACAGGCCCAGGCGGCCGGAATAGGATAATAGACGTTCAAAGAGCGACCTGGCTTCATCGACGCGTCCCTGCATAGCAAGGTTATCGACCAACCAGAAGGTACAGATAGTAAAAGTGCCTTCTGAGCCAGCCAAATTATCATTAGCCAGATAGCGATAGACAAAGCCGTGTTCGTCGGTGAGTTGCTCAATGATGCGATCAACGGTTGAGCGCATGCGGGGGTCATCTGGTGGAATGAAGCCCACGAGCGGCAACAGGAGATTAGAAGCATCCAGAGCATCATAGTCATAAGACTGGGTAAAGGCCCCAATAGTGGTATTGTAACCATGTGTCAAAATGTCTGCACGAATCTGATCACGTACAAAACACCAGCGAGGCAGGTCTGCTTCCAGGTGCAATTGTTGGGCAGCACGAATACCCCGATCCAGGGCAACCCAACACATGACCTTGGAATAGACGAAGTGGCGTGTATCACCACGCACTTCCCAGATGCCACTATCGGGTTCTTGCCAGTGGGAACAGACATGCTCTACCAATGTTTGCATCATAGCCCATAAGGGACCATCGAGAGTTTCGCCATAGCGCTCAAAACAGCCTTGACGACGGTAGAGGTGGATACAATCCAGCACCTCACCGAAAACGTCGAGTTGTTTCTGGTTGGCCGCACTATTGCCAATACGCACCGGGCTTGAAGCATAGTATCCGTTGAGATGCGTAAGCTCACGCTCGGTCAATTCGCGCTCACCGCGAATACCATACATGATCTGCAGGTCTTCGCCATTAGCATAGGAAAGGCGGCGCAGCCAGTGTGTAAAGGCACGAGCCTCTTCCGTAAAACCAAGCACGTTGAGCGCATAGAGAGTAAATGTGGCATCACGCAGCCAGGTGTAGCGATAGTCCCAGTTGCGCACTCCACCGAGATCCTCGGGTAAAGATGTGGTTGGAGCGGCAACAATGGCGCCCGTAGGAGCATAAGTCATCATTTTGAGAGTAAGGGCGCTGCGCTGTACCTCTTCGGCATAAGGGCCATGATAAGTACAACTAGAAACCCACTTGCGCCAGCAGTGCAGCGTGTGAGCTAGCTCAGCTTCGAAGTTGCGTTGATGCAATTCTTGTTCCACAAGCCGACGAGCGGCACGGGCACTACGTCCAACGCCGATGGCAAAGAGGATACTTTCGCCTTCACGAAGTGTCATCTGAGCAACTACTGACGCATGAGGGTCCTCTTCATCTTGCTCAATGTTGATGGAAAACGATGAGAGACGATATGCACCCACAATTGCCAAGCCGACATGCTGATTGCCCCCTGAAATAACCGCGCCCATGTTATTGGCAACGAGAGAGATTTCACTTGGGGAGGCAGCATACTCTGGACTGATCTTGAGTGTCATAGTGACGGGAAGCTCGCCATAGGTACATTCGACGCTGCGCACGAGGCAGTGACATGAACCATCCTCGCGTGTCCAGGTATTGTTATTCATACCCTTGTACGGCCATGCACTCAGTGCCTCGACTGGCATAAAATCGGTCAGTACCACTTCGCCGGTAGTACTAGCAAATTTAGTCTGGAGTACGTTACTACCTCGTAGGTAACGCTGTGATCCAGGTATCAATTGGTCAGTGGGAGTTATTTGGAAATAGCCCCCGCGCTCAGAATCCAGTAAACGGCAGAAAAGAGCAGGGCTGTCGAAGTCCGGCAAGCAGCCCCAATCCACTGATCCATCTGGACTCACCAGTACTACAGAATGACAATCACCAATGACTCCGTAGGAATTAATAGGTTGATAAGTGCAAGGATTAATCATCCCAACCACATCCCTTTTGTGTGTGTATTTTGTGTGAATTTTTATAAGGAAAAGATTAATTTCCTTATGTTTGGATAGAACGGAATAGATCAGGCATCAGTAACAACAATTTAGTACTTCTTTTCAGCCCAATTTCTTCTTCATAAGAAGAACCTACTAGTCCCATATTTTTGGGATATTCTGATACCTATTAATAACGATTTCGGTAACTATAACATCAGTTTTTTTCATGGCTCTGCATAGACAAACATAGAGTTTACATGTTACCCTTAAAGGTCCTGTTAGGCTAGGTGGCGTCTGATGTATTTAAGATACACCACCTTTCAAGCTGTTCGTAGGAGCAGGTATTTTTTTTGCATTACCTTATTCTCCTTGATCTCATAATGCCGGAGACAGACGGCTATGCGTTTCTGGAGGCGCTTCAACATAGGGAACAAGATGCATATATTCCCATCATCGTTCTGACCGCCGATATAGAAGCAGAGCGGAAACTCGCTCACCGACAGGTGCCAATACTTTTCAAACCATTTAAATTTGCACCGCTTCTCGCTGCAATACAACATTACTGTTAAAACTAACAAGAGGATAGCCCCAGATTAGCATAGTCACGATCTTAAGTTACACAAGTAGTTCATAGATATATATATTGATAAATAGAAATGCGCCATGTTACTGTGAGTTACATAAGCAAAAATATTTGTTGTTTTTGCTATTTTATATACTTATGCTTCCATCCGATTCATTTTTACCGCTGTTTCCGTATTCTAAAACAAGAGGAGCGCTGTTATGCGACAGACATATATTCCCCTCCGCATTATCCGTCTCAGCCTACTTAGCATCCTTGTTTTTTTGCTTTTACAAAACGGGTTTACCACTGGAACTGGGACACGGGATGTTCATGCTACATTCTCAACCCCGATACAGCATATTATCTTTATCATCAAAGAGAATCGCACGTTTGACTCCTTATTTGGATTATTTCCGGGGGCAGATGGAACTACCACAGGTCAGATCAAAACAGCAACGGGAGTACAGACAATTCCACTCAATGCCGCTCCTGATAAGCCATTTGACTTCTGTCACGAGTGGAGTTGTGCCCATACAGCTGCTGATAAGGGGCTTATGGATAATTTTAATAATGGGGATAAACATTGTAATGTGACTCCCTACCCTTGTTACATTGAAGCTAACCCAAACTTGATCCCGAACTACTGGCAGCTTGCGCAGAACTTTGTGCTCAGTGATCAGACCTTTTCATCTGTGGAAGGTGCAAGTTTTGCAAATCACTTATTTACTGTGGCAGGCGCATCTGGCCCTGACCAGCCTCATAGTGCTTTAACTAATCCAAAGCAAACTTCGGGCGCAAGTACGAACAATTGGGGGCTGCGATGCTCCAGCGGGCACGACAACCCGGCTCTTTAACAATACCCACGTCTATCCCTGTTTTTCATACTCGACGCTGGCCGACGAGATGAACACTGCGGGAGTTCCATGGAAGTTCTATGCTCCTCAGTCTACTGAGAGTGGATACCAATGGAATACGCTCAATGCTTTCTCACAGGATAGAAACACGAATGTGGTACCCTGGCAGCAATTCGTCACTGATGCCACGAACAATTCCTTACCGGCATTCAGCTGGTTGACTGCGCCAAGTGCTTATAGCGAGCATCCTCCATACAGTATTTGCCAGGGCGAAAACTGGACGATCAATGCCATTGATGCTGTTGAGGACAGCCCGGCCTGGGCGAACACAGTAATTGTCCTTGCCTGGGATGACTACGGTGGCTTCTATGACCACGTGGTTCCACTTGTAATAGATGGTCTCGGTTACGGTTTTCGTGTTCCGCTCATGATCATCAGTCCCTATGCCCATGTAAGTGGGAATACAACTAATCCTCATATCGATCATGATACCCTAGAACTCTCCTCCGTCCTTAGCCTGGCTGAAGAGATCTTCTCCCTACCTTCCCTGGGAAGACGAGACACCTCAGCCGGTGATCTTATGAACGCTTTGGATTTCACACAGGTATACAATCCCCCGCGTATCCTTCCGCAGCGTACCTGTACTGACCATGCGGCCCCCATAACTGGAGACTTTGATGATTGATCAAGATGTGAGCGTTAAAAGCCCGCAGTAGAGAAAGGGTTTGAAGTTGTTCCCTGATTTGCTCCCATCAGCCAGATATGGAATTGATACGCAGATGTACTTTTAGCAGGAGCAAATGAAAAAGGTCAGTGAACAGCTCAAACTGTTCACTGACCTTTTTTGTTACCTATCGTCAGGAGCTTAGAGTCCGAATGCCTCCAGGTTTCCATTAGTATTCCCTACATAAATGATCCCGTTAGAGATGCTTGGCGCTCGAAATATTCCACTGATAGGTTCCCGGAAGCTGAACAACTTCGCTCCAGAGGAAGCATCGAGTACTATGAGAAAACGACCCTGCCCGATCACAAGCAATCCTGGCGCTGCAACTATCGGACACCATATCTTAGCCGTTTGGCATATCCGCCAGACGAAAGAGCCATCGGCTGGATTGAGCGCGTTCACACTTCCCAGGCAGCTTGTCCCATTAATAGTAGTAGCATCGCTTGCTACATAGAGGGTCTTCCCATTCCAGGCACTGGATGAAATATTGTGCGCAGACCCGAGATTGCCTACCTGCCGTTCCCAGACTGGCCCCTGGCTGATTGTGGTCCGATCAAAAGCATAGTATTTGCTGTTCTTGTTCAGAACTCCCACCATATTATGTGTTACCCCTCCAATGGACGCGGTGAAGAGCGTCGGCGTAGCCCCAAAATCGTTATCGCTAAATCGATCCGCTGGAGGTAATTGCCAGAACTGAAGCAGCGAGAGATTAGCTGCATTTAATTTAATTATGGATAAAAACATCTGCCCAGCCAGCGAACACCGCTTTGCATTGCCAGTGGCAATGTAGAGCGACCCATCTGTTGTATCGATAGTTGGCGAACTCCAAACACTAGCTCCCAGGCAGCCAGCAGGCATCGTGTAGAAAGTGTGCTGGATCATACCTGTTGCGGCATTCATCTCGACGACCGCACCTCGCACCAGGGGACAATCTCCAAACGACGATATGCCCTCATAGACATTGCCGTTGTAGACTATGGGTGAACTCCACAGGAAGTTGGACGGAGACGTCCCCAACGACATGTGCCAGACCTCTACTCCAGAGTTAGCATTCAGCGCGTAAAATATACTATTACCACCGCCAACGAAGACTACCGACGTTGCTACTCCGTTGATCTGCACAGTGGCCACTGCCGCTGTACTTGATACTCCCACCGTTGGGGGATTGCAGGCAGTATCTGTTGTCTTGCCCAGGTTAGCAGTCCAAACATCCTTGCCCGAGAGATTCGTTGCATGCTCGATCCCATCCCACGATCCCCAATAGAGCAACCCATTGACTGCTGCCGCCTGAGAAGAAATAGTTCCACCTGCTGTATTCTTCCAGTGTAATTTCAAATGAGATGCATTAGCCGGAGTGATGGTTGTCTCAGCAGCATTAAAACCACTACGTCCAAGATCTCCCTGGTACATTGCCCAATCTCCAGACGATGCCCCACTTACTTGTGGATGAGCCGTATCCATGTTTGATGCATATATACGTTCGACACCCCGGCTAATTAGCAAATAGCCCACCATACCAGCAGTAAATGCCAGCACCATCACAACAACCATGACTCGTTTCAAAGCATTAGACATAGGCGCATTCTCCTCTCCACTCAGGCCTGACGGCTAAGATGCACAAGAAATTAAGAAGTATCCTTATGATAGACTCTGCTATTATATTATACTCAACTAATCGTAATCTAGTGTGATATAGTTAAAAACCAGGACCTATAAAATATTGCCGCTCTCCCTTTGCATAGAGGAGAGCGGCAATATTTTATAGGTCCTGAAGTAGGCCTGACAGGAAGGTACTTAAAGGGGGCTAGAAGTCTCGTAACCACTGCGCCACTTCAGGCGCAAAATAGGTGATGATCATATCTGCTCCGGCTCGGCGAATACCTGTTAGCACTTCCATGGCGATGCGACGTTCGTCGATCCAACCATTTTGGGCAGCTGCTTTGATCATAGAGTATTCACCACTGACGTTGTAGGCGGCGATGGGTAGATCACAGTGGTCACGTACCTGACGAATAACATCCATGTAGGCCAAAGCGGGTTTAACCATGACGATATCGGCACCTTCGGCGATGTCAAGATCAACTTCGCGCAGGGCTTCGCGGGCGTTGGCGGGGTCCATCTGGTAGGCGCGGCGGTCGCCGAACTGAGGAGTCGACCCGGCGGCTTCGCGGAAAGGACCGTAGAAGCCTGAAGCAAATTTGGCCGAGTAGGCCATGATGGGAGTCTGGTTGAAGCCTTGTTCATCCAGGCTGCGGCGAATGGCGCCAACGCGACCATCCATCATATCGGAGGGGGCCACGATATCGGCTCCAGCTTCGACATGTGAAAGGGCCATACGGGAGAGCAGTTCTAAGGACTCATCGTTCTGGACGCTGCCATCACGAATAAGGCCGCAGTGGCCATGGCTCGTATATTCACATAGGCAAACGTCAGTAATGACCAGCAAGTCGGGTACCGACGCTTTGAGCTGGCGAATGGCCTGCTGGATGATACCCTGGGAATGGTAGGCCTCGGAGCCTGTTTCGTCCTTGTTTGTAGGGATGCCAAATAGAAGGATTGCCGGAATGCCAAGATTGGCGAGACGTTCGGCCTCACGGCTCAAATGTTCCAGTGGCCATTGCACGATGCCAGGCATAGAAGCGATGGCGTGTGGCTGCGTGATCCCCTCGGCGATAAAAAGCGGGTAGATCAACTGATCGATGCTGAGGTGTGTTTCGCGTACTAGCCCACGCAGTTTCTCATTCTGGCGCGTGCGGCGCAGGCGTACAGTAGGAAAAAGACTCATAAGATATCCTCCCGTATTGCTCGTTCCATTTTTTGCACTGTTTCCGTAATCATGGCATCATCTAAGGCAAGCGAGATAAAACAGGCCTCAAATTGAGATGGCGGCAAGTAGACACCCTGGGCCAACATGTGCCAGAAGTAGCGGGCGAAGTGGGTCGTGTCGGATGTTCGAGCACTGGCAAAGTCGGTGACAGGCTGGGCGGTGAAGTAGAGGCAGAACATGGCCCCAATGCGCACAAAGCGCAGACTCAAACCTGTCTCGTGAAGCATGCGCTCGACACCTGCGCCCAACAACTGGCTCTTGCGCTCTAATTCCTCATATCGGCCTGGTTTGCGCATTTCGGTCAAGGTGGCTATACCAGCTGCCATGGCCAGAGGATTACCCGAGAGGGTCCCGGCCTGATACATGCTACCTACAGGTGCGACAAGTTGCATGATATCACGACGGCCACCGTAAGCGCCGACGGGTAGTCCCCCTCCAATAATTTTACCCAGGCAGGTCAGGTCAGGTATGATCCCCACGCGCTCCTGCATGCCGCCAAGGGCAACGCGGAAACCTGTCATGACCTCGTCAAAGATGAGAAGTGCGCCGTACTTCTTCGTAAGGGTGCGCAATTTTTCAAGGAAGCCCGGCAAAGGGAGCACAAGACCCATGTTCGCTGCCACCGGCTCAACGATGACGGCCGCAATATCATCGGGATAGGTAGTGAATAATTGCTCAACGGCGGCAGCATCATTATAAGGGGCGACAAGGGTATGCGCGGTAGCTCCCGCCGGGACACCCGGGCTATCGGGCAAGCCCATAGTGGCGACGCCGGAACCAGCCTGGACCAGGAGCATATCGGCATGACCATGATAGCAGCCACTAAATTTAATGATCTTGTTGCGACCAGTATAAGCCCTGGCGAGACGTAAGGCACTCATAGTAGCCTCGGTACCGGAGTTGACAAAGCGCACCATTTCGATGGAGGGTACGCTCTCAATCACCAGGCTGGCAAGTGTATTTTCAGCCTGTGTGGGCGCGCCAAAGCTAAAGCCGTGCAGACTGGCCTGGATTACGGCCTCCACTACGCTAGTGGAGGCATGACCCAGGATCATTGGCCCCCAGGATTGAACGTAATCGAGGTAACGATTGCCATCCACATCATACAGGTATGGGCCGCTGGCAGAGGCGATGAAGATTGGATCACCGCCTACGCCACGAAAAGCACGTACAGGGCTATTGACCCCACCGGGCATGAGTTCCTGGGCCTCTTGAAAAAGGGCATGTGAGCGAGTCAGCTTAAGAGAATTATCTGACGAACCTGGCTTAGCCACAGATTATGCTCCAATCGCTTCCAAGATGTCGGGCAGTGGCTGCGCCACACAGGTAAACATAGGAGTATCACGCAAGGTATAGGCGCTAGCTTCAGTCTCGCGCAGTTCCTGGACAAGATCGAGAAAATCGCTGATGTTATCTGTTTCAAAGGCAACGACGAATTCCTGGTCGTCCAGACCAAAGGAATAGGTAGTATTGAGCGAGACTGATGGATAGGTCAAGCCAACACGAATGTGCTCATTCATCATACGCTTGCGATCTTCTAAAGGCAGGGAGTACCAGGAGCGCGTTTTCACAAAGGGATAGACAAAAAGGTATTTCTTATCGTCAGGAGTAATCACGAGACGTGGGTCATGCGCACCACGAGCGTTTTTACCGACGTAGACGGAGCGCTTGGTCATCGAGAGGAAGGCATGAGACTCACGCAGGTATGGTCCCATAGGGCTGTGGCGGATGCGACTGCTGATATCTTGCAAGTCTTCGACAGAGTAAGTTGCCTGCCAGAGCATAAAGTCACAATCAGAGCGCAGACCGAAGAGGCTAAAACTGCGTACAAGCGATTTCGTACTATAATCCTCAAAGATTTTCTCAAGCTCTTGCTTGCCCTGCTGGCGCGTCTCAGCAGGAAGTAGTTGCCATTGTGGATCGAGCTTATAGAATGTGAAGCGCACAAGCTGGCGAGGTTGCCTGGCTTTAGACGGTGTAGTTGCTGGTGCGGACTGTTCAATAATTGATTGTTCTGCCATGATATGTATATTCCTCTATTACTTTGAACGAAGAGCATCTACATGAGATGCCTCTACTGATACTATTTCCTTTCCTAACAAGCATTTGCTGTTGGAGATGCTTTAACGATTGCCTCAATCAACCCCTCGATAGTAAACTCGTGAGCCTCAATATGTACAGTGAGACCGAATTCACGCGCGGTCTGTGAGGTAATCGGACCAATACTGGCGATTTTGAGTTGTGAGTTAGCAGTAATAGGTGAATGAGACCCCTGCGCCTCACAACTGGTAAGCCATTGCATAAAATTACGCACAGTAGAAGAACTGGTAAATGTTATTATATCAATTTTATGTTTGTCCAGGAGGCTGAGTATAGCGCGTCCCTGTTCATCATCGCCAGCAACCGGGAGAGTGTAATAGGCGGCAATCTCGTCGACTATTGCTCCCGCTTGCTGGAGTTCGGTGACCAATATCTTGCGAGCCTCCGCGGCACGTGGTAGGAGTATATGCTTGCCTTGCAGCGACTCTCCTCGCTTAGCGGTATCCTCAAGCAGAGTTGCGGCGATACTTTCTGCGATATATTCTGCAGGGACGAGATCAGCTATTATGCCATAGTCTTTCAGAGCAGCAGCCGTAGCAGGGCCGATAGCAGCAACGCGTACATCCAGCAGGAGTTGAGTATTTAAACCCAGGCTTTGTAAACGTTGGCAAAAGATGTGTACGCCATTAGCGCTGGTAAAGATCAGCCAGCTATAATATGGCTGTTGCTGGGCATCGGCAAGAAAAAGTTTGCCTATCGCTGCGTCAAGAGCCTTCCAGTCAGATGGAGGCACGATACGAATGATCGGAAACTCGACCGGTATTGCGCCCAGGGTCTGCAGGCGCTTGCTGAAGGCGTGGGCCTGTTCGCTGGTGCGGGTAACCAGGATATGTTTCCCTTGTAAAGGCAAAGCAGGTACGTTCTGCTCAGGCATATTGCTGCTCCTGCTCTCTGTTAGCATTTAAGACCCTGATAATTTCCGTTGCGCCTTGAGCAAGTGCCTGCTCAGCTACTGCTATACCAAGTTGTTCGGCGTGTTCAAGGGTGCTAGCGGTTGTCCAGATCACGCTCTGCTGGACACGGACAAGGTCTTGTCCATCCAGGCTGATCACAAGGCCATGCAAAGTTAGTTCTTGAGCATGCATGTAGCTGTACGCCGCAACAGGCAGATAACATCCAGCCCCCAGGTGGCGCATAAACATACGCTCAGCAGCAGTGGCAACCTGCACGGCCGGATCGTTTAAGGGAGCCAGGAGTTCACACAAAGCGGGCTCATCACGTATCTCCAGGGCAAGCGCACCCTGACCAGGAGCGGGCATCACTGCCTCAATGGGCAAATATGTAATGCGACCGGCCAGGCGTTCTTGCATGTCTAAGCGATGCAAACCGGCCGCAGCCAGCAGAATACAATCATACTCGCGCGCTTCAAGCTTACGCAGGCGTGTATCAACATTACCCCGAATGGGTAGGATCTGAACACTGGGATACAAAGCACGAATTTGCGCCATACGGCGCAGACTACATGTACCTACACGTATATTTGCACTCAATTGCATGCCTGGCTCGTTCGATACGAATACATCGCGTACATCTTCACGAGGACCCACGATAACAAGACGCAGGTCTGTAGGCCGCATGGTGGGGAGATCTTTCAAGCTATGTACCGCTACATCAATGCGCTTTTCATGAAGAGCACGTTCAATCTCTGTCACAAATACACCATCGCCACCAATCTGTGAAAGGGGCTTGTCAATTACGCGATCACCCGTGGTACGGATCTGTTCGATATTTATCTCCAGACCTGGCCACTGCTGCTGCAGCCTCTTGATCACCTGGACGGTCTGTACCATCGCTAATTTGCTGGCTCTCGTGCCTATAGTAATGTGCTTCATGAGTATTCTCTTCCAAATCAAATAAATAGCGCAAAGCTTCAGCGTATATATGCCCTTGTCCGACCGCTGCTGCATCTTTGAGACGTAACATAGGTTTATGTAAGATTTTGTTCATCAGCCTGGTGGTAAGCTCCTGCACAGCAGAGGCCTCCCGCTCAGAGAGAGAGGTAGATAATTGCCGAAGTGCACGCGCGAGCTCCTGTTGGCGTAATACTTCGGCGTGTTGACGTAGATCACTGATAGTATCAACCACGCTCAGTGAGCGCAACCAGCGTTCAAATGTGTCGACCTCTTCATCAATGATTGAGCGTACATGCTCAACTTCTTGCATGCGCAAACGTATGCCTTCGCTTACCACAGCCTGTAGATCGTCCAGGTTATACAGATGGACGCCTGGCATTTCGCTGATAGCGGGATCGACATCACGCGGAAGAGCAATGTCGATTAACAGTAAAGAGCGGTCCTGGCGTTGAGCCATAACAGCGCGCAAAATATCAGAGGTGATGATGGCGCGGGGAGCAGTGGTAGAGCTAATGACGACATCGGCCTCTACCAGGGCCTGGGATAGTTCAGGAAAATCCCGATGGGTTGCGCCTAAACGCTGCGCAAGATCGACAGCATGATCATGTGTACGATTCATAATCACGAGGCGCTGAGCCCCGTTGTCGCAGAGATTACGAGCTGCAAGCTCGCTCATTTTGCCAGAACCTAGCAGTAGAATGCACGCCTCGTTGAGCCTGGGAAATAGCTGGTGCGCGAGTTGTACTGCCACATGACTAACTGAAGTCGTGTTACGGCTGATGCCAGTTTCACTGCGCGCACGCTTACCAGCCACCAGTGCAGCACGAAACAGGGCAGAGGTAATAGGGCCAGCATACCCACCGCCCTGAGCAATTTCCAAAGCTTCAGCAACCTGCCCCTGAATCTGTGGCTCTCCCGGTACAAGCGAGTAGAGACCACAGGCAACACCAAAAAGATGTGAGACAGCCTGCTCGTCGACAAAATCGTAGCAGTGAGCCTCAAGTTCGGGAAGAGCGACCTGGCGTGTTTCACTAAAGACGTGCAAGAGATCAAGCCTGGCCTGATGTGCGTCCTGGCAAACGGCATAGAGTTCTATACGGTTGCATGTGGAGAGCAAAACACTCTCCTGCACTACTTCTTGTGATGCTCTGAGTACCTGGGGTACCTGGCGCAGGGAGCATGAGAGTTGCTCACGCAGTACAATAGATGCGGTCTTTTGATCGACCCCAACAACGATAATATGCACGCGAACCTCATAAATCTTAAAATTCTTTGTAATCTAATAGAGATTTTAGCGTTTTTTTGGCAATAGTCAAGACCAAACCATAGGGTAAACACCTTATATTTCTTCTTTAAACAAAATGTAGCCTTCATGCTTACCAGTCAATTACGACCGAGAGTAGCTACAAGTTGTGCCCCTTGTTGCTCTACGACAAATGTGCTAGTATCCTCAAGAGGATTTAGCAAGGAGCAAAATAGGAACGCATGCAAAGACAAAACCAGACCGAGGCAACCATAGAAGCACAAAAGCAGGCACGCGACCAGGCCGAACATATAACAGAAACGCAGGAGCAGCCAGACAACCAGGTTGAAAATGTAGTAGCAACACAAGAGCAAGCACTTGATGAGCCGACAAAAGTACAACCTTCAAGCTTACAGACTTCTATTAACTCGAGGCGCGGAGTGCAGGAATTCGATTGGTTCGCAGTGGGGATCGTGCTGTTGATCGCGGGACTCTTTGCATTAGCGGGGCGAGTAAGTCCACAACCGGCGAATTCACTCGTGCCTGTGGCAGTCTTGAGCGCAACGGGTTGTGGACTGCTTGTGACCGCGCTACGCAAGTTGCGTACGTTCCAACGTCCCGGCCTACTTGAAGCCGGCATAGGAGGGCTTGGCCTGGCTCTCTTTCAGTTTGTTGCTGCTATCAGCTATCCCAATATAATTTACGCACTGAGCCAGGCATATGATCAACGGACTGGCTTTCTCAGTACATGGGGATTGATTGGTATCTTCTCTGTTGTTTTTAGTATTGTCGGAGCTATATTAGGACACCTGGCATTTGCTCCCCTGCGTCCTTTGCCGACAAAAAAGCTATCACCTCAGGTCGCATCTGTTAGTGAGGAAGAGGCAGAAGAGGAAGATGTGCCTATAATAGATGACGTGGAGGTAAGCACTATAAGTGATAGTGAAGAAGCGACCGGTAATGATTTAACAGATGGTGATGTAGAGGATATAGATCTTGAGGACCAGGATACGGAGGCGGATGATGAAGAAGGGGTGGCAAATGGAGCAAACAAAGTCGCTTGGAGGCGCGCCCTAATCGGCTATCTAGTTACAGTGGTTTTGCTCGGCTTCGCACCTACTTTGGCCGGCTATGTCTTTGCGGCAGCGTTCGACTATATGCTGCATGCCAACCTGTTTTTCTCAGGACCATATCCTACCCTACGCCTGCTCAGCACGCTCTTGCCCTGGCAAATTCCCCTGCCATTTACACCCAGCGGTAATGATCC
>JACZCU010024154.1_pt1 | contig 13547 bp, 12 predicted proteins | sample 8641851 | NCBI WGS metagenome assembly JACZCU01 (sample SAMN15324605, study PRJNA640507) | soil metagenome | isolation source: monocropping sugarcane control | place: China: Luxin town, Laibin City, Guangxi Province | collected 2019-07-25 | depth 10cm m | reverse complement strand
TGTGGGTGCTGGCGCTCAGCTATGCAGCGGGGGGGACGACGTTGCTTGGCACCAGCACACAGATATGCGAAGCGCCGCAGGCGCTGAGGAGTCACGCACAGAGAGGAAACCTGAATAGTCACGATCAGAGAAGGATTTTGAAGTATATCTACAGCAACGCCTTTGCCTATTTATCTACGGCCGTTGCCCGGCGCTGGCAACCTTAATAGGGCCATCAGAGATCTACAGGACTTCTAGCGTGACAAAGATACATAGCAATCGCGGCCTTCGGGTTAAATGTCTACTTCCCACTCTGCAAGCTTGGGAATTCACGTCCCTCCATCTGCGCAAATGCGTAACGTAAGGAAGGTGGAACTGGATGCGGGCGCCCTGTATGATAGTTACACCAGACCAGAGTCGAGCGACCAGTAGCAAAAATACGCTCATGATCCTGCTGATCACGTATCTGGTGTTCCATCACAATGCTTGTTCGCCCGATTTTAGAAACCCGTACGCCAACTTCAGCAAGGTCAGATCGCACTAAAGGGAGGTTATAAGTGCACGAGATTTCTTTTACCAGCGTGCCAAAACGATGACCGCGAGGTCCCGTCTGAATACGTGGATTATGTGGCATTTCCTCTTGATCTTGTTCCTCTGAAGGCCACTGCTTCAACCAGGGTTTAAGTTGCTCGAAATAATAGCTGCGCGCTTCCTCGAAGTAAGTAAAATACACTGTATTGTTCACATGCGCCAGGGGGTCAAGATCTCGAAAACGAATTTGTAGTGGATACCAGGTTGAAAATGTATCACTCAAGATGCTCACCTACCTTACATCATAAAACGTAACTCTTCAGGGCTCCTCGCCACCTGTGGTGGCTCTCTCTGTGTGCAGGGTGTGAGCTTTGCAGCCCGCGGGCCGCAAAGCTCACAGCCTGCACACAGACGTGTGAAGCGCCGCAGGCGCTGTGGAGTCATGCGCAGAGAGGAAACCTGAATAGTCACCATAAAACTTGATTATATATTAGCATAAAGTACCCGAACGGAAGCGTCCAGCGCTCCTAATGATTGACTGATCTAACTTGCCTTGCTGGACGTAGTTTAATGAGAAAATACACACAAAACAACAAGGGAGAGGCTTCGCTCTCCCTTGTTGTTCCTCTTAGGAAAAGGATCCGTGCTGAGTCACTTGAAATGTCGTTCGCTAATACGCATCAAGCGGATTGGACCGTTTTGATGCGTATCATTCCTGTTTCATCCAGAACCACCTCACCCGACTGCACTTTTCCAGGCTATGGCTTCTGTCCCCAGGCGTCACTTCCCGCAGAACGTATATTGCGGTACTTGTTCCCTGCCATATACATAAGAAAGGACGATATACGGCTATTAGATGTCCCCCCCAGGACATCCCCCATGGAACATTTATCCCCCACGAAGATAATAATACAATGGGGTGATAGTACGGTTGAATATCTGTTAAGATATTATGGAGATTTATTGAAATATGGCTATATCAGGTTAAGAAAACCTTGTTTCTAATTTAGAAAGGTAAATAATGGTGTTTACAGAGATCTCACCACTGTCCTATCAGGGGACGCTTGGACGAGAACATATTTGGCAGGCAGCAGAGGAACCATCTTGTCTGCTCGCAGGTACTATGTTAGGTAGTCAGGTGGTACGGGTACGTCTTCTACGCAACGGCAGACCAGATGAGAACAGGTATCAGCTAGCGGATGGAGGAGCAGGAACACTCCCTTATCATTCATGGATTGTGGCAAAAGGTGACGAAGAGTGGCCCGATACAAGCCATCTTCAAGAGGCCGCGGTACGCTCTATCCTGGAACCATTTCTACAAGGATGGGCAGTTGCACCTGATGCTTTGCGTTTGACACGGCCATTGACAAGCCGGGAAAGAATTTTTGGCTTAGGCGAACGAACTGGCACCATGGACAAACGCGGCCAGGCTTTCCCTATCTGGAATATTGATCCTCACAAAGGGCACGGTCCTCACACTGTTACCATGTACACATCCATACCATTTTACCTTGGCCTGACCCTTGATAATGGGCGCGCATATGGAGTGTTGCTTGACCATACAGGGCGCGTAGATGTGGACATGGGCCAGAGCAATGCCTCAGTAGCAAGTCTGACTGCACAGGGAGATAGTTTGATTGCCTATTTCTTCTTTGGTCCTACCCCAGCCAAAGTGTTAAGCCAGTATACAGAACTTACAGGGCGCATGCCCTTGCCCCCGCGTTGGAGTATTGGACATCATCAATGTCGTTGGAGCTATCTCTCAGAAGAGCAAGTACGACAAACCGCTACACGCATACGCGAACGTAATCATCCCTGCGACTCTATCTGGCTTGATATCGACTACACAGACGAGTACCGCAACTTTACCTGGAATCCTTCGACATTTCCTGATCCAGAGCGTATGGCAGGCGAGTTGCATTCACAGGGCTTTCGTCTGGTTACAATCATCGATCCAGGCACCAAAATTGATGAACACTATAGTGTCTACCAGGAAGGAATAGAGCAAGGTTACTTCTGTCGTTATCAAAACGGGGATCTCTTTTTAGGCAACGTCTGGCCCGGACCGTGCGTCTTTCCTGATTACTCACAGAGCAAGGTACGTACATGGTGGGGCGACCTGTACCAAATATTGCTCAATCAGGGTGTCGACGCCATCTGGAACGACATGAATGAGCCAGCTTTGACGAATATGATGGTACCTGATGAGCCAGCGAATGAGACCAAATCCAACACTATGCCTGATGATGTTCTGCACCTGGCAGGTGGAGAGCAAATTACAGGTATAGATGGACCCCCAACCTCCCACAAGTTTTACCATAATGCTTATGGTATGGAAATGGCTCGTTCTACGTATGAGGGATTACTCCGGCAGCGTCCCGACTTGCGTCCCTTCGTATTGTCGCGCTCAGGTACGGCAGGTGTGCAGCGCTACGCCGCATTGTGGACAGGAGACAACACCAGTCAATGGGCCGATATCCTCATGGCGATGCCTATGTGCTTGAATGTCAGCATGAGCGGAGTGGCTTTTATAGGCGTGGATATCGGCGGTTTCTGGGGAGCTAGCGATGGCGAACTATTGGCACGTTTCGCACAACTGGCAGCATTGATGCCGTTCTGCCGCAATCACAATGCCCTGGACAATCCAGACCAGGAACCATGGGCCTTCGGCGAACCGTTTGAAAGCGCTTACCGTAATGCTATCGAGACACGTTACCGCCTAATGCCCTACCTGTATACACTCTTTCATGAAGCTGCCAGCAGTGGGGCTCCCGTTATGCGCCCACTTTATTACCATTACCCGCACGATGAGCGAGCCAGTGAAGTAGAAGACGCTTTTTTGGTAGGCGAGAATCTGCTCTCAGCACCAATCTATGAGCAGGGAGCAATGAACCGTAGTGTCTATCTACCTGCGGGTACCTGGTTCGACTACTGGACAGAAGATGAATATCCCGGAGGTGGCACAAGCACTATTGCCGCCCCACTGGATCGTTGGCCACTATTTGTACGTGCCAATAGCATTCTTTCTACTGGCCCGGTTATGCAATTTACTGACCAGCGCCCAACTGATCCCCTTATATTGACCTGCTACATGGCAACCGACGGACTGGCTACCTATACGCTCTATGAGGATGATGGGTCATCACTGGCCTACCAACGAGGCATACATGCCCAAATTGATATTAGTTGTCGTGTCTTAGCGGACTTTATCACTGTAGAAATTGAGGAACACTTCGACAACTACCATCCACCTCGTAAGGAATATGAGATCATCATCCATGTTGGCGGAAGAGTACTTCGACAGACAGTATCAGCAGGACAGGGTAAGATCGTTGTAAGGCTATAAGAAAAACTCATCAGTGCAATAAATCTTGACAAGTGTGCTGTCTGGATAGCACACTTGTCATATGCGAGCAAAGACAACATGCTAAAACATTCGTAACTATTCAGTTCTCCTTCTGGCTTGACTCCTCAGCGCCTACGGCGCTTAGTACCTTAGCTTCTCATGCCAGCGGCCGTCCCCTACTTCAATTTTGTGAAGAGCAATCCTACATGATACCCGCCGAACACCAGCTAGCAATCAAGGATTTCGTGGCTCGGATCAAGCATGTACATGCTCATTGTAATGATAATCCTGCCGAGGCGATAAAACTCATCCGCCAGCTTGCTTACGATGCTTATTTACGTCATAGCGATGGTAAACATCACGCAGGCCAGGATGAGGCGCAGGAGTCACCCATACTTCACGAAGAGGTCAAGCTTGAGGGCCGCTATGATGAGCTAGATGAACTCATCCAGATTGCCAAACGCCATCGCAACATCAGCCATTTCCTGCATGGCATGATCAAGCTGAAAGAGCAGGCAGAAGATACAAGTAAGCACAAACGTGACTGCGTTAGCCTGATAACGGTGCACAAGGCCAAAGGATTGGAAGCCGCCGTTGTGTTCGTTATGGGCCTGACCGAGGGTATTTTCCCTCACCGCCGCTCGTACACTCTGACTGAAGATGGGCCGATTGTTCTGTCTGGTATCGCCGAGGAACGACGCCTGGCCTATGTAGCCTTTACGCGCACCCAGAAGCTGCTCTTCCTCTCGTGTATTTTGCGCTATCGTGGCAGCGACGCTGGGGCATCACGCTTCGTACAGGAAGCAGGACTTAGCCCAAGCGACGAAGATGGAGTCTTAAATCCTTTCCTTTTCCATCGTGACGGTTCACTGCGCAAGCTGAGCCCACTTGTGACGACACCAACTTTATTTGGTTAAGATCTTTCATCAGAAGCTACAAGTATCAGCCAGGGAAAGTCCCTGGCTGATAGCTAGTTTTGAATAAAGGCTTTACAGTACATATAATCATTAAGCATTTCATATCTATCATAGTAGTAGATCTCGACTATTAGTCTTATTTAGAGTACAATAACTAGGGAGTAGTTTCCTGGTTGTTTTATTTAAAGTGCCAGCTTGCTGTGTCATCCCAAAAGCACTTATTTTGTACATGCTTTTTTATGGAGAGGACTCTGTCATGCGCTGCCCACGTTGCGATTTTGAAAATCCTGACACAAGCATCTATTGTGAACAATGTGGAGCAATACAAGATGTATCACACTATATCACCAATCAAAGGGAATATAAACCAGCTCCGCCTCCACACCTTAATGGCCATGCTAAGCATAAGATTCCTCTACCTCTACCAGAAAATACTTCGTCGCAAGAACATGTTTCATATATTACACAAACTCAAATACCATCCGAACAGAAAAATATTATCTATCCCATTGTGGGCATATTCAGTGGTGTGCTCTATTTTATGGGACTGGCAATTGCAGCTCTTGGTGTAATGGAAGCCATTGTAACCTTTGACAGTGGCACACGTCTTAGCAGCATCGCCTTGCTTGCAGGCATCGCCTTGATCGTTGCCGGGTTAGTATTCTTTATAATCCGCATACGCAAACGCTCCACCTATTTACGCTGGTGGCAGCGCATTATATGGATCATTGCGTCCAGCATAGGCGCATTTATCCTGCTTATCATCAGCGTTAGCGTTCTGCCCAATCCAAACGCCTCGTATATTTTTACCAGTTATATGATTATTGCTTATGGCCTGGCATGGGCAGTGCTTGCTGTGCTCTAAAGCAAGCACTGCCCGGCACTGTTCTCTATCCTTTTATCTGTATAGAGGCTTACGAGCGCGTACGAAGGCGCTGACAAATTTACCATCGACCTCAGCGCACTCAGCCTCTGAAAGGGCAGCGATAGATGCATGAGCTCCACTTTCCGCAATGTCCTCCAGTAAGTAGCGCCGTGTCACTTCTACCTCAATATCGATAAAGCCGGCTGCTGCCAGGAGTTGTCGGTAGGTAAACTCCTCCAATGCACTAGCTATGCATCCAGCCCAGGACTCCAGGTCTGAGCGGAGAGCAGGAGGAAAATGCCCCTGGAAGACAGTATCTGAGACGGCAAATCGACCTCCAGGCGTGAGAACGCGATATGCTTCCCGTAGGACCTGAGCCTTATCGGCGGAGAGATTTATGACACAGTTGGAGATCACTACATCTACACTCCCCGTGGGCAGCGGAATCGCTTCAATTATTCCTTATTCTTGCTTCTCTCGTCAGGATTTCAGTATACTGAAGAAGGCAAATACAGCAAGACGGAAGGAGAAAAGCATGAAACAACGCATTCTTTTTATCTGCACCCATAACTCTGCCCGCTCACAGATGGCTGAAGGATGGCTCAGGCACCTGGGCAACGACCAGTTTGAGGCCTATAGCGCTGGCACTGAGGCTACACATGTACGTCCACTCGCCATCCGTGCCATGGCCGAAGTAGGCATTGACATATCTAGTCAACAATCGAAGACACTGGATCGTTATCTTGGCGAACCCTTCGACGATGTCATTACTGTCTGCGATAGCGCAGCTGAAGCATGTCCTGTTTTTCTTGGGGCGAAACGCCAGCGACACTGGTCCTTTCCTGACCCCTCCCAGGCAACAGGCAGCGAGGATGAACAGCTTGACGTCTACCGCCGTGTTCGTGATGCCATCCGTTCGCGTATACAGACCGAGTTGCTGAACACGGTACCAAATAAACCCGAAAAGTGAGGTTGACATGACCATAGTTTATGTCATTGATCACAAGATGAGCAGATCAAACAACATTCACCTCTGGAGTGGTAGTCAATTACTTTCCCTCTGCGATCAAGCTCAAAGTGACAACATTCCAGGAGCATGGTTTTCAGCTTCTCACGCGCTCGTTGCACGCGCGACTTGGCTCCTGAGAGGGAGATACCAAGATATTCAGCAAGCTCCCTTTGTGTCCGCCCCTCGTACTCAGTCAAGATAATCGCTTCCCGGTAGGGCTCAGGTAAACGATCAACCATAGCAGTAATACTGGGCAGTAATGTCTGCTCCACATCTTCTCGCTCCTGTTCCTCCGCTATATCAGCGGTATCTGGCAGCGCAACAATATGCTTCTGCTGGCGGTAGTGATCATAGATTGCATGCCTGGCAATTTGATAGAGCCACGTTTGCAGCTTCTTCTCATCCTTGAGGGTTCCAATATGCATATGGATTTTGATAAAGACATCTTGCAAGATATCTTCCGCGATGTCTTCATCATGTGTATATTTGAGCGCAAATTGCTTAACCTGTGTATGAAATGTTTCCCATGCACGCTCTGTCGTTATAGGCATACACTCTGCTCCCCCAAACTACTGGCAGCTAATTAAGGTACCTTTTTATATAGACGCGAAAATAACCAAAAGGATGCAAGGTTTATCATTAACTGGCTTATCGTGACCCTGCATAAGGTTGTTTCTCATCATATACTATAGCCATTATATCTCGTAGCAACAGCCAAAGGGATTTCTCTCCACTTTAGGATGGAATATGTGTTGTGGCTGTGGGCATGGCGGCCTCCGGCTGCCATGCCCACAGCCACAACACATCACTTTCTTTTAAACCTCTACCCTTACAGATTTTTCAGCCAGGGTTTGTTGGCTCTCTCCCGTTTTCTCAAAGGCAATCTGCTTAGCGCGGGTCGCACTCTTCAAATCGGTTATAATCTGGTCGAAAGAGGCCTGCTCTCCAGGCTGTATATTGATATGCAGAGTCTCCAACCCAGCTCCAACAGACAACCCGCGTTCGGCTTTAAAGCGCCGGACCTGGCGCAGTATCTCCAAAAGTGTTGTGCCAAACGCCTCTGCATGTGGGTCTATCCATTCAGAATGCTCCTGTGGCCACGCCGCCAAATGAATAGAGAGCTCTCCTTCCCGTTCACGGAATAGTCCCTGGTAGATTTCTTCCGTAATATAGGGCAAATGCGGTGCCAGCAACTTCAAAACAGTAAGAAGGGCCTGGTAAAGCGTCCACTGCGCGGCTCGGCGCTGCGGACCTGCTGTGCCATAAAGGCGAGCTTTAGCCAGTTCGAGGTAATTGTCACAGAGGTCTGACCAGAAGAAGCGCTCAACTTCGACTCGCGCAGAGGCATATTCATAGTTATCCAGGTTTTTTGTAGCCTGCTCTATGGTACGCGCCAGGCGCGAGAGAAGCCAACGATCAGTTTGTAACAACTCATCAGCAGAGATCTTCCCAGTATAATCCGCCAGGTGGCCCTGGGCAAAGCGACTGGCGTTCCAGAGCTTAGTAATCAACCTCCGCCCTGTGGCCAGCGTTTCAGGATTGAGCGGACTGTCAACCCCGGTACGTCCTGCCGTTGCCCAATAGCGTAAGGCATCAGCCGATTCCCGCTCGATAACTTCCATAGGACCCGCCTCACGATGTTCCTGTGACTTAGAGATTTTACGCCGGTCTGCTGAGAGACCATGTCCCGAAATCATGATGCTATTCCAGGGAATCTCATCAGTGTGATAGAGCGACATAACGATAGTATAAAATGTCCAGGTGCGAATAATGTCATGTGCCTGTGGGCGCAAGCTCATCGGAAAGTGTCGTTCAAACCACGCAGGATCATTGGGCCAACGACAAATGATCAAGGGCGTACAGGATGATGTCGCCCAGGTATCCATAACATCCAACTCCGGTTCAAAAGAGGTCGAGCCACAAGGGCATGGCTGTAAAGGCCGTGTCAATTGTGGATCAACGGGTAATTGTTCAAAGCTGGCGAGCATTGTTTTTCCACACGCCTGGCATGTCCAGGCTGGAAAGGGAACGCCAAAGTAGCGCTGGCGTGAAATGCACCAGTCCCACTGGAGATTATCAACCCAATGCTCGTAACGTATACGCATATGCTGCGGATACCAGTGAATCTTACGCCCCGCTTCTAGAAAACGTTCTTTTTGATCGAGAACACGAATGAACCACTGGCGTGTATGCAGGTACTCAACAGGCGTGCCACATCGCTCATGTATCCCGACGTTGTGTTCGATTGTCTCCTGGCGCAAGATCTGACCGCTCTCATGCAGATAGCTCAGTATGCGCTGACGAGCTTCTATGACTGAAAGACCAGCATACGTTCCAGCCAATTCCGTCATATGGCCATCGCGGCCAAGCATCGCGCGTAAAGGCAAGTGGTGTGTACGCCACCAACGGACATCGGTTGAATCTCCAAAGGTACAGCACATAACCGCACCACTCCCCTTAGTGGGTTCGGCCAGTTCATCAGCTAGAATAGGAATATCCTGAGCAGGAGCATATGTCCATGCACCACAGTCTATGTGTGCTGTTTTGCCAACCAGGTGCGCATAGCGTGCGTCACCGGGATGAACAAAGATAGCAACGCAGGCAGGTAGCAGTTCTGGACGCGTCGTGGCAATTGGTAGGATATCGCCGCCAGGTAGACGGAAGACCAGGGTGGTAAACAGGGTAGGCAAAATGGTATCGTTAACCTCGGCCTGGGCAATGGCGGTCTGGCACTCGGGACACCAGAGCGTTGGCGCCAGTTGCGTATAGGTTAACCCTCGCTGGTACAAACGTATAAACGACCACTGCGCAACCCGCCTGGCCTCTGGTGAAATGGTCGAATAGCGGTAGTCCCAATCGACACTCAAGCCCAGACGCCGCCAGAGGATCTCAAAACGATCCTCTGTCTGTTGCGTCAGTTTCAGGCAAGCGGCAATAAACGTTTCGCGGCCCATCTCAGTAGCTTTGCGTTTGATCGTTTTTTCGACGAAGCGTTCTGTAGGTAAACCATTATCATCGAAGCCCATAGGGTAGAAAACACGTTCACCACGCATTCTACGATAGCGAGCAATAATATCGGCCTGTGTATAGGAATAGCAGTGGCCGATATGCAGTTGGCCTGAGGCAGTTAGAGGTGGCGTGTCGATGGAGAATAGTGGGGCCGCGCCTGTCTCATCAAAGGCATAGATGTTGTTTTCGGCCCAGAGGCGAGCTAAGTGTGGCTCTGCCTCGCGGAAATCATAACGGTTGGGCAACATTGTCGTAGTACTCCTTTTTATTACTATAAAAAACACTTTTATTACTATAAAAAACACTGCCACCTCGCAAGGACGAGGGCAGTGTGCTCGTGGTACCACCTTGTTTTGACAATCGATCCGCCCAACCAGTGTGGACCAATTGCCCTTATAGTAGCAGTAACGGGCCTTCCCCGGAATACCTTACTATGATATATTCATACCGCTTCAGGTATTCGACTTCCGAGTCACGTTCGAGGGTCGTTTCCGAAGGAGGCTTGCACCCGGTGACCTCCACTCTCTGGCAGACCGTTTCCCTTTACTCCACTCGTTCAAAGTCTTCTATATTCTCTTGTAGAGAACTATACACGCCTGAGGTAGTGAAAGTCAAGCTTCTATTGTGCTTTGTGTGCAATCCATTTTTGGACCCTGTTGAGGAAGGTAGCCATTCAGATCTTCTCGCCATCTTTGGTGGCTCGTCTCGTATGGAGTGCTGTGGATGTGCGGCTTCAGGCCGCACATCCACAGCACTCCATACTCCGCGCGAAGCGCCGCAGGCGCTGAGGGGTTAAGAGAAGAAGGGGATCTGAATAGTTACTAGACCTCTAGTACCTCTTGAAACTTTTTGCACGGATATGGCGTTCAAGCCAATGAACATAGTACAGTTAACAGAAAGTGAGAAACATATGCCAGATTGGAGCCAATCAGATTTACACGAGCATATGCATGTCTACTCGGTTGACAATCAAAATCTAGGACACATTGCAGAAGTATTTGAAGACTCTTTCCTCGTGCACAAAGGCTATTTCTTTCCCAAAGACCGCTATATCCCCTACACTGCCATTGGAACTGTCGAAAATGATCGTGTGCAGCTGACTATGACTGCGGATGAAGTACGTGACAAGGAATGGGAGAAGCGTCCCGATTACGAAGAGCATCTGGGTGATCCCACGCAACTCTTCTATGATCGAGGCCATGGCGTTTCCGATCCTTTCGACGAGACAAACCCGTAACCTACCCACGACAAAATATGCTGGCGTCTTATTATTATTGGGTGGATTATGTCAACTGCTAGCTCACACATCCTAAAGTTCAACTGCCATAAACCGACTAACGTATATATATGTGCGTATGTGTCTGTATACTAAAAAGAGGAATGACAGCAGAGAGGTTGAATCAATTGACACCTCCCTGCGTATCAAAGGATAGGCATTTGATGGCCGAAACCCGTCTTTAGGCTCCAGCGTATCAATTGTAAAGATGGCAATCTGTAGTCAGTCGATATACGGTCAGGACCTGATCCAATTTAAGGTAATCACCTGATGTGACATCATATGCACTCCTATACAATGAGTTATGAATCAGGAAGATTATTTTAAAGAATGGATATGTAATCCAAACAGCACTTACGTGCTACACGGACTGTAGAGCTGACCACGAGGCCAGTGGGAGTCCGGCAGCTGATTTTGTCGGCAAGTTTCCCGAAGGGAGCGTGGATTTATGGCACTTGTCAATCCTGTTAGTGATGTCAGCAGGGCTATGCTGCCTACACAAACTATGACGACAATGTTTCCTTCTACCACTTCAACAGATTTTGAAGTGGACCTGGATTCGTCGTTTGTAAAAAGTATGCCCGACCGGATTACAGACACACTTGTTGATCTGGACTCATCCTTAGAAGAAGCAGGTGAAGCACTTCTCGCTGCCACTGAAGACAGCAGTGATATTGATGCAAGTGATATTGAAGAGGAAATACCAGAGGGGCGAGGACGACGTGCTCACCCACCAGCCATTCGTCAAGCAAATGGTACTGAAGATGCTTTTCAGAGTTACCTATGTGATATTCGAGGTCTGGGCTTACTCACCCATGCGGAGGAAATAGATCTCGCCCAACGAGCAGCCATCGGTGATGAATGGGCAAGGCGTAAGCTTATCGAGTCGAACCTACGGCTCGTCATTGCCATTGCTCGTCGTTACACCAGTACAGGTGTACCACTCATTGACCTTATTCAGGAAGGCAACCTGGGCCTGATGCGAGCCGCTGAGAAATTCGATTATCGACGCGGCTGTCATTTCGGCACATATGCTACCTGGTGGATCCGCCAGGCTGTCAGCCGCGCTGCTGGCGAGCAATCGCGCCTGATTCACCTCCCCGAACATGTGGCGACACGTTTACGTAAAGTGCGCCGAGTTGCCGCCCAGCTTTCACAGGAAAATGGACTTGATCCTTTGCCCGAACAGATTGCTGAAGCCTGTAATATTGATGTAAATGAGGTCATAGATTTACTCAGTGTCATTGAGCAGCCTGTCTCCCTTGACGCGCCAGTCGATGACGAAGCACGTTATTCTCTGGCTGATACCTTAGAGGATAGTACAACGCCCGCACCCGCGGAAACGGCTTCGCAACATCTACTTGGAGAGGAGCTGCATCGCGCATTAGCACTCCTCACACCTCGTGAACGAGCAGTCATTACACTGCGTTACGGCATTGGAGATGGCCGCAGTCGTACTTTGCTCGAAGTAGGCAAAGAATTAGGCATTTCACGCGAACGCGTGCGTCAGCTCGAGGTAGTGGCGCTTATGAAATTGCGCAGCGCTAGCGGCAATGTCGCATTGCGCGAATGCGTCTAATCCTTGTGTAGAGAATAAAAGCAGGAGTTTTTCGTGGATAAATGTTTATCCACGAAAAACTCCTGCTTTATCTTTAGCCATCTCGACTAATTCGGAAAACTATGGTACACTGCACTCAGACCTTGAGAGCAGCTTAGTCACATAAAGGGAGTCGAAGTCGATGGCAACATGTACATCTTGCGGTAACGATGTTACTGGCAAAAAATTTTGTCAAAATTGCGGAACACCAGTGCAAGTAGCAAGTACGCCCGCAGTAAGCGGCCAGTCCGCTCCGCCACCGAGTAGCTTCTGCACCAACTGCGGACGACAAGGTGCTCCAGGTGAGCACTTCTGTGCGGGTTGTGGCAACCCACTTGGAACAACGACCGGAGCAGGAGCACCAATGACACAGGCGAGTGCGATGCCTTCCGGACAATATCCAGGGCAGCCGCAACCATATCCAACTCAGTATGGGCAGCCAGACTATACACAGCAGTCACAGTATAGCCAGCCAGTACCACAACCGCAGTACCCGCAACAACCTCAATACGGGCAACCTCAGTACCCACAACCACAGCAGCCAGGGTACGTACAGCCGCAATACCCACAGCAACCACAATATCCACAGCAGTACCCACAACAGGGTCAAATGGGTTATCAGCCGCAGCCTATGATGGGGCAGCAGCCCATGGTATTGCGCTGTCCTGTGTGTATGGCGATGTCACCTCTCGGCACTCCCAATTGCCCCAGTTGCCGGACAAGCCTGGCTGGAGTTGTACCAACGCCAGCCAATGTTCCCCAGCAGGCTCAACAGGGTGGCATATTGGGCAGTTTAGGCGGTATGATGCAGGGAAATGCGGGCAAATATGCCATGGGAGCCCTCGGTGGAGCAGCGGCCGTCATTGGTGGTGAAATGCTTATGGGCGGCATCGAGCACCATATTGAAGACCGTGTTGAAGGTGATATGGGCTACGGATACGAAGAGCACCGTCACCACCATCATGAGGAAGGAATGATGGGTGGCCTGGGTGAGTTGGGTAAAGATATTGGTCTATTC
>JACZCU010060514.1_pt1 | contig 13554 bp, 13 predicted proteins | sample 8641851 | NCBI WGS metagenome assembly JACZCU01 (sample SAMN15324605, study PRJNA640507) | soil metagenome | isolation source: monocropping sugarcane control | place: China: Luxin town, Laibin City, Guangxi Province | collected 2019-07-25 | depth 10cm m | reverse complement strand
GGAGGGCCAGCCATGGGGGCCATCCCGAGGGTGGGCGACCAACCTGGTGGTTGGGTGGCGCGATCCGCGTGCCCCACCCCCGCCCAGGTCCCTCGCTGACGCCCGGGATGACACCCCGGTGACCAGTCACCAGTGACCAGTAACTAATACACGGCGCTCGACGGCGCGATGGTGTGCATCGTCTCCTCGATTCGGTGCCGCTCGATCACGAGGTCCGTGTGGTCGTGTCGGAAGCCTTCGACGACGTAGCATGACCAGCAGACCGGGTCGCAGGTCCGGAAGAGGTCCGGCAGTTCCTCGACGCGTTCCGTCGTCCACTCGCGGATCGTCCCGTCCGTCTCTCGGATGGCGGGGGGGCGCTCGTGCCAGACGATGCGTGCGATCGGATGGTGACAGAAGGTGCAGGACTTCCCGCTGTACCAGTCGGCGACGATTGCGCGGACGAGGCACGACTGCGGCGACGCCTCGATCTGCGAGACGCACCCTTCGTCGCATCCGCCCATCTCCGGCCAGCGCGAGCACGACTTCAGGTTCACGACCGGCTCGCCCGACACCGCGCGCCAGTGCGCCGCGCGGAACGCGTTCACCGACACCGCCGCCGGCCTGCCGTTTTCGGGACAGGTGATCAGCCGCACGCCGTGGTACTTCCGCCACGTCGCGAAGAATCCGGTTAGAACGAGATAAGCGGCGGCCGCCAAGAGAATCGAAGCGGCGAGCGTCCATGCAGTCATGGCGCACCTCCGGGCATCAACATGTCGCACGCGCGAACAGAAAGCGGTGATTGTTCTTACCCGGCGATGTGATGCGGGTGCCCGATCGTTCGCTGAGCGCGAAACTGCAGCTCCACGCGCTGCAGGCAGGGGAAGGCGGCGATCGCGAGGCGGTACTCCATCACCACCTGCGTTCCGTCGCTCTCGAGGTGGGTGACATCGAGCGGAACGTTCGCGAAGCCGGCGGCGACTTCCTTCTCGATCTCGGCGTGTTGCATGACCTGCAACGCGAAATCACCGCCGCGCGGGATGTCGGACTTCCGTTCCCGTGCGCGGTCATGGATCGCCTGCTCGATCGCGTCGATCAGCGTGCGGCCCGCCAGTGCTGCGCGTGCGATCGCCATCTCGCCAGGCTGGAGTCGCGGGATTGGCTCGAACGTGAACGTGGTGCGGCCGATCGTGACCGGCCGGATGGCGATCTCGAACGCGTCACGGTTGCCGCCGTTGGTGACCGCGAATCCCGAATCCCTCGACTCTCCCCGCTTCCATGAGTAGGCGACGTCGACGCGGTGATCGGCCGTTCGGGAGCTCGCGATGCCTTGATCGCGGTGGTTTCTCCACCCCAGCGCCTCCCCGATAGAACTCATGGTTTCCAATATATTACGCCTCCGGAAGGGCGGAAGCAACAACAGACGACGTCGCTTGACGGTGGTAGGAGAATATCTTTACTGATTTATCGATGTCGAATCGCCCGAGCCGTCTGCGCTCCCAGCAGGGTCGCCTGTCGGGTTACCTCGTCTGGCTCCTGATCGGTGCCGGCGTCGCCGCCATCCTCCTGCTCGAAGTGTTCGCGCCCGGTTGGCCGCGCGTCGCCGCCGTCACCCTCACCTTCGTCGTCATCGCCATCGCCGTCGGTGAGCTCCGCCAGGCGAAGTCCGTCGCCGAGGAGGAGTTGTGGGAGGCGCGCGTCCGCCACCGCAACCTCCTCGACGCCTTGCCGCACCACATCTTCAGCATCGACAACGACGACCGCTACGTCGCACTGAACGCGCATTCGTGCCGCTACTTCGGGCGTGCGGAGGAGGAGATCATCGGCCACACCGCCGAGGAGCTGGGTGTTCCGGCCGACGTTGCGCGTCCGTGGCACGAGATCAACGCGCGCACGCGGGAGAGCGGGAGAAGCCAGACGCTCGATCTCGTCATCCCGGGTCGCGAAACACGCTACGAGCACGTGATCACCGAGCCGTTGCGCAACCGCCGCGGCGAGGTCGTCGGCGTCACCGGCGTTGCGATCGACATCACCGAGACCAGGCGCGCCGAGGAGGCGCAGCGGCGGCTCGACGACCAGATGGCGCACCTCTCGAAAATGGAGGCCCTCGGCACGCTCGCCGGTGGCATTTCCCACGACTTCAACAACATCCTCAGCATCATCCTCACGCACGCCACGGTCATCGACGGTCGCACCACCGACGCGGCCCAGCAGCGCAGCATCGGCGCGATCAAACAGGCGGTCGAGCGGGGCGGCGCGATCTCGCGCCAGATCCTCACCTTCGCGCAGCGCGCCGAGCTCCGCGCCGACATCGTCGACGTTGGACGGCTCCTGAGCGACCTCCACACCCTCGTCGCAGAGACGTTCCCGCGGACCATTCGCCTCCAGATCGCGGGCGACCCCGATCTCCCGCCGATCTCCGGCGATGCGGGCCAGATCCAGCAAGCGCTCCTCAACCTCTGCATCAACGCGCGCGACGCCATGCCCGACGGCGGCGTCCTTTCGATCGAGACCCGTCTCGCCGGCGATCGAGTGATGATCGCCGTCTCAGACGAAGGTGTCGGACTGGACGAAGAAACGCGCCGCCGGATTTTCGAACCGTTCTTCACCACCAAGGACAAGACCAAAGGGATGGGACTCGGGCTGGCGATGGTCTACGGCATCGTCCGCGCGCATGGAGCGCAGATCGACGTCGAGTCCGAACCCGGCGCCGGAACGACGTTCCGGCTCTACTTCCCGGTGGCTGCGGTGCCGGCGGAGAAAGTCGAGCTTGCCGGCGTCACGCAGCGAGGCCGCGGCGAGCGGCTGCTGGTCATCGAAGACGAAGAGGCGATCCTCGCCGCTCTCGAGATGCAACTCACCGACGCCGGCTACGTCGTGCAGACGGCGCAGAGCGGCCCCGAGGCGATTGCGAACGCCGGCGATCCTCCCGACCTGGTCGTGATGGACCTCGGCATGCCGCGCATGGGGGCGGTCGAGTTGATCGACGCGCTGCGGACGCTCGAGCCGAAGTTGCGCATCATCGCCATGACCGGATACGTCGACCCCGAGGTGCATGCCGCCGTCACCGCCGCGGGCATCCAGCACATCCTTCAGAAGCCGTTCGCGATGGACGAGCTGCTCACCGCAATCGACGCCGCGTTGCACGTGTAGACTCCCACCCATGAACGTCCTGCTCTGGGTAGTCCAAACGCTGCTGGCTATGCTCTCGATCGCGGGTGGAACCTACAAACTGCTCGCGTATGACCAGCTCGCCAAGATGCCGCAGGCCACCGCGATCCCACACGCCGGATGGGTCGCCATCGGCGTCTTCGAAATCGTCTGCGGCCTCCTCCTGATCATCCCGATCGCCAAAGGCCGCCTCATCCCGATCGCCGCTACCGCCCTCGCCCTCGAAGCGATCGCCCTCGCCGTCAACGACGCGCGCTACTCGACGGAGCTCACCGCGCAGAACCCGCTCGTGTGGGTCGTCGTGATGGCCGCGATGGCGCTGTTCATCGCTTATGGCCGGTTCACGCGAAAGTAATCGGCCTCGCGGCCGTTGACGAAGCGAAGCACACCGAAGCGGGCGAGCGATTCGCCATGCCGTTCGTGAATCGTGAGCAGCGCGCCGGCGACGCGGCGCTTCGTCTCGGCTGAGACGGCGGAGCGGATCACCGCCGGCTGGATCGGGAACGGCCCCCACGACTCGATCACGCGCAGCGAGTGCTGCTGCATCCGCAGCACGTTCGAGTCGATCGCCGCCGCTTCGGCGGTGCCGCTCGCGACCAGCTCCAGTGACCTCAGGTGCGAGCCCGACGCGATCAACTCGGCGAAGAACGCATCCGGCGACTCCGGCGCACAACGCTCCGCCATCGAGAACCAGCCGCTCTTCGAGTTCCGGTCGTTGTAGGCCCACCGCGCGCCGCGCAGTTCGGCAAACGTGCGCACCGGCGAGCTCGCGCTGACGACCACTTCCGCGAAGTAGACCGGATTCCCCTCCGCGCGATGATCCGCAGGCACCGGCAGCGGCAGCAGCTCCACCGCCGCTTCCGTCCGGTTGAGAAACCGGAACGAAGGCGCGCAGACGAACCCGATGTCGGCAGTCCCCGACGCAAACGGATCCTCATCCCCGTCGAGTGGCCCGGAGATCCGCTCCTCGAACGTCAGATCCGTCGCCACCCCGCACTGCTCCGCCAGGTCCGACGCGATCAGCTCGTACAGCCCAGCCGGAATGCTCGGCGATAGGTAAGTGATGAGTCGCAGCACGGCGGGTGGAAACAAATATCATTCTCAACGTGATTCCGCAGGCACCGGGTCAATCAGATGATTCGCGATCACATCTTCGAGCAAGATCCGGAAATCCGATCGTTCTTCGCCTCGGGCACCTGACCCGCTCCGAATACCTACGCTATCCTGATCTCTCATGTCCGATGTCTCGGTCGACGGGATCAAGCAGAAATTGCTTGGCAAACCGGGAGACGTTCCAGGTGGGCCGCTGCTGAACCTCATCGGAGTCGGCGGCGACGATCTCGCGCCGCGTTTCGAAGAGATCCACAACCTCGTTCGCGACCTCCAGCGCAAGATGGAGGCGGTGCTCTTTGCCGTGAACGACGTCGCACGCGAACTGGCGTGGGCGCGGCTCGGCATTCAGGCGCACCCGGCGGCGATGCGCATCGTGGCCAAGTACGAGCTGCTCACATCGCTCCACCTGCGCAACAAGAAGACCGCCGAACGACTGCAGAACGCGATCCTCGACCTCAATCTCGGCGTTCCCGTCGATCTCATCACGTTGCACGGCGTGATCATGGGAAAGAGCGCCGTCGATCCGTCGCAGCCCTCGCTCCTCCAGGAGTGGGTGGCAAAGTGGAGAGGCAGGAACATCGGACATCAGGCGATCAACCTGAGAATCCAGAACTACTTCACCATGCTCGCCCAGCTCCAGTACAAAGGCGCGATCCTCCTCGTATCGGCCCACCTCGCCTATGACGAAGCGGACGAGGCGATCACGGCGATGCGGTCGACTCTCCAGCACATCAGCGAACAGCAGAGACTCCTGCAGCAAATCTGGACGTAGGACCGATCGATGCCTGAAAGCGACCGTTGGGGCAATGTAACCGCCGGTGAGATCGCGCAACGGCTCGCCGTGTTGGCGTTGTCGAAACGTCTCGGATGGCCTGTCGGCGACATCGTCGCCGCCGTGGTCCTCGGCGGGAGCGACAGCCACGCCGCCCAGGAGCTCCAAAAGCTCAAACAGGAGCTCCAGGTGTTGAGCGCGAAGATGGATCAGACGCTGGACGCGGTGAAGCGCATCGCGCAGGACATCGAGTTCACCCAGCTCGTCCTCGAGGCGCAGCCTGCCGCCGACCGGATCATGACGAAGTTCGCGATCCTGAGCACGCTGCGCGTCGGTGAGAAACACCACGCCCGTCAGCTCGTCGATGCCGTCCTCGACATGAACAGTGGTGTGCTCGTCGATCTCGCCACGCTCCACGCAGTCATCGTCGGCATCCATCCGGTCGATCCCGGTCCGGTGTCCCTCATCGAGGCCTGGATCGAAAAAGCCGCCAGCCAGGCGAACGTGGCGGCAGGCATCACTTGGATCAACAAGTACTTCGATTTCCTGGCGCAGCTTCAATTGCGCGGCCTGCTTCTCGCCGTCAATGCGTTCATGGCGGAGAAGGAGGAGGACCTCGCGTTGGAGCTCATCCGCCTCGTGGCTGGGTGGCTTCAGGAGCAGGTGAGGATCCTGCGGACGTTCCGCCGCACATTTTTCAAGACCTTGCCGTTTGCCGTCGCTGAGGTGTGGCAGGTCATTCTCGACGCCCCGTTCGCCGGCAACGAGCAAGGCCTCGCCGGATTCGCGTGTCTGCGTCACGTTTACGCGAACGACTTCGACGTCACCATGGTCTCGGACGTACCGGGTCTCGCGGGGAATGCCATGCGGATCTACTCCGCATTGGACAACTCTCTCTATCCTGTGAATCTGGCCGCGTTCAACGGCACGTTTTATGGCGCGGCACTCGCCTCTTACAACGTGCCGCAGGTCATGGCTTGGCTCGAGGGAGCCTGGCGCGGCGTCTTTTACGCGAAGCAGCAGGTGGCCGAATACGCGCGTCCGGCGCTCGCTGTTTTCCGCGATCGGCTCTTCGTCGGGGTGAGCAACACCATCTTCTCGACGGACGGGCGCGGATGGCAGACGTCGTCGCCTTTGATCGGTACGCCTGTGGGCTTCTTTGCCCATGACGACACGCTGTATGCGTACGACCATGAGAGTTGTTTTGAGCTCGCTGTATCCGATAGCGGCGCGGTCCAAGTCGTCGAGGACGGTCGCGCGCTCTTTCGTTATAACGCCGGCAGGCGCGCCTGTGTCTTTCAGAACAACCTCTGTTTCCTGCAATCGGAAGGGCATGCAAGGATGACCGTCCGACACGCGCCGCTCGCGACGCTCGCCGAGGCGGCAAAGCAGCACAATTCCACCTACCCAACCATCGACTTCAATATGACCCTCCTGGAGATTCCGAATCCGGACGGCGTCGACCAGTTCACTTTCGGCGGCGTCGTGGGCGACGGCGCCTTTCAGGTCGCGTTTTTCTCCGGCATCAACCGCAGCCAGGTCAACGATTCGGATCATCAGGTACACCTCACGGGGATGTCGTGGCTGGTTTAGAGATCGGTGACCACTAATCGGCCGATGAAAGCCCTCATTGCCTGCTGCGTGCTTCTTGCGGCGTGCGCCTCCGCTCCGCCGCGCGCGATGGACGACCTGCTCGACACTCCCGTTGCTTCGGTGGAGCGACGGTTCGGCCCCGGCTCTTACGCGCGCTGCTATCAAATCAGCGACGGCCGGTTCGTCAACCTCGGCGTCGACGACGAGGAGCCCACCCGCTTCTGGAGCGTCGAGCTCGCGGACGTCTCCGACTGCACGACTACGATGCCTCCCCTCATCGAGATGCCTTCGAAATTCAACATTGGCGTCGATCTAGGTGATCCGATCGAGAAGGCACTGTCCGTTCTGGGGCAGCCAGACTCCGTTCTGAAGCAACCGCCCGAAGGCTCCTCGGACGAGATCGTCTTGCGCTTTCAGCGGCGCGGCGGAATCGAATACATGTACCGCTGCAAAGCGCCACCAGATTGCGGATCGATGACGAGCATCTTCGCGAGGAATGGGAAGGTGTCCGCGATTTCCATTTCGTATTCCGATTAGGATCGCTCTGTGCGCTCGGCTCCCAACTTGACACCCGCCAAACTTCTCGGCGAGCGGACCCGGCTCACGGTCGATCGCGAACTTTTCGAGGAGTTCTTCGTGATCGACAGCTTTGGGAGGACAGCATCGGTGCGCTCTTGACATTCAGTTCGACATTTGGCTAAATGTCGAACTGTGAGCATGGTTTTCAAGGCGCTTTCTGATCCGACGCGGCGGGGGGTTTTGGAGCTGCTGCGGGACGGGCCGATGTCGGCGGGGGAGCTGGCGGAGCACTTCGACGTATCGAAGGCGACGATGTCGGCGCACTTTGCGGTCCTGCGCGAGGCGGGGCTGATCGCGTCGGAGAAGCAAGGCAAGTCGGTCGTCTACGAGCTCCAGATGTCGGTCCTGGAGGAGGCGCTCCTCGGCTTCGCCCGCGCGTTCGGCTGGACGCTGGAGGTGCGCAAGCCGGCCAAGAGGAGGCACCGCATTGTCTGATCGCGTGAAAGGGGCCACCGCCGGGTTTCTCGGGCTGATGGTCGCGGTGATGGCACTGACGGCCGCGATGAAGGCGGGGCTGATCGACATCACGGTCATGCGCCGCACGACCGGTCTCATTCTCGGCGCCGCGGCGATTCTCGTGGGCAATGTACTGCCGAAGGTGCGGCCGCTGGCGCTCCTTACGGGTGACGCAAAACGTTCAAGCGCTGCGGAGCGGTTCGCCGGATGGATGCTCGTCCTCGCCGGCGCGGTCTACATCGGCGCGTTTCTCTTCGCGCCGGTGCCCGACGCCCGGCGGATCTCGTCGATTGCCGGCGTCGCGGCTCTCGTGCTCATCGCCGTCTCGTGGACGTGGCTCGCGTTCTTTGGGAACGAGCCGCCGGTCGCGACCGCCGCCGCCGAGCCGCGAAGAGTGATGCTCTGGCTCGTCTTCGCGTTCTTCTACGTCTTCGCGACGGCGTGCTTCGGAGCTCTCTTCGGCCTGGCGTGGTGGGGGGTGGTCGTCTTCTGGCTTGCCTACGGCGCGCTTTCGGCCTTGATCGATCGCCGGAGGAGGACGACGTGAGCGAAGTGTGGAAGAAAACGCTTTGCACTAGCTGCAAAAAATTATACACTGCTCCTCTCTCCAATGAGCGGCGTACTGGTCATCGAAGACGACAAGGCGCTGTGTCGCCTGCTCGAGCTGATGTTGAAGCGCGACGGGCTCACGGCGGAGGTCGTGCAGCGTGGTGATGATGGGGCGGACGCGATCGAGCGCGACGGTGACCGGTACGACGCAATTCTTCTCGACTTGATGCTGCCGGGGATGAACGGTGCGGACATTCTCAGCCGCGTCCGCATGAAGAAACCGCACCTGCTCGATCGGATCCTGGTCATCTTCGCGGCGCCCGTCCAGATGCTGCAAGCGATCGAAAAGGACGGCGATGTGCGGGGCGTCTTCCGGAAGCCGTTCGATCTCGACTCGGTCGTGACGACGTTGCGCGAGTGCGTCCGTGACAGTGCCGCACGGCATCATTGACCTCGCGCAGACACCGAACGGCTGTTATGATCGCGACACCGTGTCGCAGGGGCGGGCACTTGTCGCTGTAGCAGCCGAACTGCAGCAACAAGTCATCGAGGCACTCGATGGCTGGACTCTGCACGCTTTCCCGGACGGCGAGTCGGCGATCGATCACCTCTGGGAAGGCTCGCCCGATCTCATCGTCCTCGACTTCGATCTTCCGCGGATGACGGCGTACGACGTGGTCCGCCACCTCAGCATGCGCCGTCCCGAGCTCCTCGACCGGACGGTCGTTCTCATCGACGGCGACGACAACGCGCGAGCGCTCATCGAAGGCGTCACGATCCGGCACTGCATCGACAAGTCCGTCGGCCACGCCGCCATCGCGACCGCGTTACGCGCGCTCCAGCAGCACTAATCCCGCAGGACCTGGTGCACGAAGGCGATGGCGATGGAGCCCTCGCCGACCGCGGAGGCCACGCGTTTGATGTTGCCGCCGCGCACGTCGCCGATGGCGAAGATGTTGGGGCGGCTGGTCTCGAGGAGGTACGGCGCGCGGGATAGCGGCCATGAGGCGGCGTCGAGGTCTTCGCGCGTGAGGTCGGGGCCGGTCTTGATGAAGCCGCGCTCGTCGAGGGCGACGCAGCCGTCGACCCACTTCGTCGCCGGCACGGCGCCGGTCATGACGAAGAGGTGGCGGATCTCCTCGACCGACTCCGATCCGCTCTCGCTGTTGCGCCAGCGGATTCGCTCGAGGTGGTTCGATCCCTCCAGCGCGATGACTTCGCAGAGCGGCCGCACTTCGATGTTCGGACTCTCTTCGATGCGGCGGACGAGGTAGCGCGACATGCTCGTGGCGAGCTCCCCCTTCCGCACCAGCATGACGACGCCGCGGGTCTTGGCGGCGAGGTAGACGGCGGCCTGCCCCGCGGAGTTGCCGCCGCCGACGATCATGACTTTCTCGTCTTTGCAGAGCTGCGCCTCCATCGGCGTGGCGAGGTAGTAGACGCCGGCGCCATTGAAGCGCGAGAGGTTCTCGATGGGGAGGCTGCGATATTGCGCTCCCGTGGCGATGACGATCGTTCGGGCGGTGACGCGCGTCCCGTCGTCGATCGCGACGACGTACGGCCGCTGGTCGCACTCGAGGTGCACGGCGGTCTTCGCGACGACGAGCTCGGCGCCGAATTTCTCGGCTTGGGTGAACGCGCGGGTCGCCAGCTCCTGTCCGGTGATCCCGGACGGAAAGCCGAGGTAGTTCTCGATCCGCATGCTCGACCCGGCCTGGCCGCCCGGCGCGTTCGCTTCGATGAGCAGCACGTCCAACCCCTCGGACGCCGCATAGACGGGGGCGCCGAGGCCCGCGGGACCGGCGCCGATGATGACGACGTCGCGAATGTGGCGCTCGTCGACGTCGATGGCCTGATTGAGGCCGAGGCAGTCGGCGAGCTCCGCGTTCGTCGGGTCGCGGAGCAGATGCACGCGGCGGCAGATCACGAGCGGAATCTGGTCGGCCGACACGTGGAAGTGATCGAGGATCTCCTGCGCGGCGGGGTCGCGGTCGAGATCGATGTAGGTCGCGGGGTGGGCATTGCGCGCGAGGAACTCGCGGATCTCGAGCGTGCGCGGCGAGTACTCGGAGCCGAGGACCAGGACGTCGCCGAGTCCCTTCTCGACGAGCAGCGCGCGACGCAGGATGAAGGCGCGCATGATGATCTCGCTCAGTTCCGCGTCGGTCTGCACGAGCGCGAGCAACTCGTTGCGAGGAACCTCGATCACTTCGCCCTGCGCGGTCGCGCGGATGGTCGCGATCGGACGCCGTCCCGCGAGCATGTTGACCTCTCCGCTGAACGCGCCCGGACCGTATGTGACGACGGCCTGCGGCGGCCCGTCGCACGTCGGACGCTCGACCGCGATCTCTCCTTCGATGACGACGAAGAGCGGGAACTCCTCCTGCCCCGCTTCGATGAGAACGTCGCCCTCTTTGACCGACCGGCGACGGCCGTGTTTCGCCACGCGCTCGATCTGAGCGGCGGTGAGCGTGGGCCAGATCTGGTCCTCACGAGGAGCGATGGAGAGGGAAGCGCTGGTCAAGGTGGGAGACGATAACGCAGAATTAGAGCCACACCGTGTCCCGACGATTGCCCCTCGTGCTTTCCCTTTTCCTGGCCACCGGCGTATTCGCACTCGATCCGCATCGCGCGCTGACGCAGGCACGGCTCTCGGTCTGGACGAGCGACGCCGGGCTCCCGCAGAACACGATCGAGACGATCGTGCAGACGCGCGACGGGTATCTTTGGATGGGGACGGAGGAGGGGCTGGCGCGTTTCGACGGCGTCCGCTTCGTCGTGAGCGACCGGCAGACGGCGCCAGCGCTGCGGAGTCCGTTCGTGTCGTCGCTGTTCGAGTCGTCCGACGGGACGCTCTGGATCGGAACGTACGGCGGCGGGCTCGCCCGCCTGCGCCACAACCGGATCGAAGCGTTCCGACCCGACCTCCTCGGCGCGGAGCGGATCCGCGGGATGTACGAGACGCCGTCCGGCTCGATCTACATCGCGACGGCGGGCGGCGGAATGCTGCGCATCGACGGCGACCACGTCACGCGCTACACGACGCGCGACGGACTGCCGGTCGAACGGATCTGGACGGTCATCAGCGACGGTGCCGGCGGGCTGTGGATCGCGACGCACGGCGGCGGGGTGGTTCGCTGGCGCGATGGCAAGGTCACGCAGCGGATCACGACGCACGAGGGTCTGCCGGACGATTTCGTTCCGTCGATTCTCCGCGATGCGGATGGGACGCTCTGGATCGGCACGGACGGGAGCGGCCTCGCGGAGTGGCGGAACGGCGCGGTGGTGCGCGTCCTCACGACGCGCGACGGGCTGCCGAGCAATCTGATTCGCTCGATCGTTCGCGACCGCACGGGGAGTCTTCTCGTCGGCACGGACGGTGGGCTCGTCCGGTTCCGCGACGGTCACATCGAGACGCTCGGCGCGGCGGACGGCCTGCCGAGTCCGATCGTGCGGTCGGTGGTCGAAGACCGCGAAGGGTCGCTGTGGGTCGGGACGACCGGCGGGCTCGTGCGGCTCAATGACACGAAGCTGCTGCCGTTCACGCGCAAGGAGGGGCTCGCCGCCGCCGCTGCGCGCGCGATTCTCGAGGACCGCGAAGGACGGATGTGGGTGGGAACGGAGGGCGGTGGCCTCTGCCGGATGCTCCCGGCGCCGGCGCAGTGCTTCACGAAAGCGGATGGACTGCCGCAGGAGACGGTGTACGCGCTCGTCGAAAGCCGCGACGGCGGTCTCTGGGTCGGAACGGACGGCGGCGGCGTCGTGCGGATGCGCGACGGCAGGTTCACGGATCACATCTCCGGTCTTCCAAATGATCACGTCCGCTCGCTGGTCGAGATGCCGGACGGCACGCTGTGGGTGAGCACGAGCGGCGGCCTCGCGCGCGTCCGCGACGGAAAAGTCGAGAGCGTCCCCGCGCTCGCCGGACGTCAGCTTCGTCCGCTGCTCGCCCTCGATGACGGCGCGCTTCTGGTCGGCACCGACGGCGCGGGACTCTGGAGAGTTCCCATCGGTGTAATGAGCGCAACACCGATCGCGACCGCCGGCCACGGCATCGGAAACGATCGGGTGTTCAGCCTCACGCGCGATTCCGGCGGCGGGGTGTGGATCGGAACTTCGGGCGGCGGGTTGACGCACCTCGACTTGAAGTCGGGCGCGATGCACACGCTGGCGCGACGCGACGGGCTGCATGACGACGTGGTCTTTCAGGTGCTCGACGACGGCACGGATCTCTGGATGACGAGCAATCGCGGCCTCTATCGCGTCAGCCGGGAACGCGTTCTCGCGGCGATGCGCGGCGAGAAGAGCGATCTCTCCGGAACCGTGTATGGGTCGAGCGACGGGATGCCGTCGGCCGAATGTACCGGCGCATCACCGGCGGCGGTCCGCGCACGCGACGGCCGCATCTGGGTGGCGACGGCGCGCGGCGTCGCGGTGGTCGACTTCAACGCCACGGCGCGCAATCCGGTGCCGCCGGTGGTCCACATCGACGGCGTGCTGGTCGACGGGAGCGCCGTCCCGGACGGACCGCTGCGCGTCCACGCCGGGACGGAGCGGCTCGAGGTGCACTACACGGCGGTGAGCCTCCGCGCGCCGGAGCGGGTGACGTTCCGCTACCGGCTCGAAGGTTTCGATCATGAGTGGGTCGACGCCGGGACGAACCGCGTGGCGCATTACACGCGGCTTCCGGCAGGCGACTACACGTTCCACGTCACGGCGGCGAACGAGGACGGCGTGCCGAGTGCGGCCGAGGGGCGGATGGCGTTCACGGTCGAACCGGAGTGGTTCGAGACGTGGTGGGCGCGGCTCCTCGGCATCCTCCTGATCGCCGCGGCGATCTGGGGCGCGATCCGGATCCGCGTCGCGGCGGCACGCGCGCATCTGCTCCGCGAGCTGTCGTACGTCGACGGCCTCACCGGCGTGGCGAACCGGCGGCGCTTCGACGAGGCGCTCGCGGAGGCGTGTGCGAACGTGCGCCGCACGGGAACGCTGCTCTCGCTCGCACTGGTCGATCTCGATCACTTCAAGGAGCTCAACGACACGAGCGGTCATCTGAACGGCGACGACGCGCTGCGCGCGGTGGCGGGGATTCTCGCGATGCGCGCACAGTCGGTCGGCGGTCTCGTCGCGCGCTTCGGCGGCGAGGAGTTTGCCTGGCTCCTTCCCGGGATTCCGCCGGAGGTGGCGAAGCAGGAAGCGGAGTCGTTCCGCCTCAGCGTCCGCAACGCCGGCATCCGCCACGCCGGCGTGACGTCGGGCGGGCTGAGTGCCCGGGTCGGGGTAGGCGGGGGGAGCCCCGGCCATCCCCCCCCGTCGGCGCCCCTCCCCCCCCCCCGCGGCCG
>JACZCU010151737.1_pt1 | contig 13556 bp, 12 predicted proteins | sample 8641851 | NCBI WGS metagenome assembly JACZCU01 (sample SAMN15324605, study PRJNA640507) | soil metagenome | isolation source: monocropping sugarcane control | place: China: Luxin town, Laibin City, Guangxi Province | collected 2019-07-25 | depth 10cm m | reverse complement strand
TGCGAAGCGCCGCAGGCGCCTCTGCTGAGCGCAGCGAGACGCCACCCCGTCCGGGGCGCACCCTCTCCGGGGGCAGGTAAGAGCAGAGGCGACTTTTAAGTCCTGAGCAGTCACGCTAGGAGGGGACCTAAATAGTTACGAATGCGAAAGTTCTAATTGGGGGGAGATGTCAAGGGGATAGGGTCTTTTTTGCTGCGAGAGGTCCGGTGCGAAGTTTCGGCTATTGGCTGCGGGCTAGACCCTTTGGGAGATTGAATACGGGAGACTTTTTCGCGGATGAGGGTAATTTGTGAATGGACGGCCTGACGGGACTGTTGAAGTTTGCGAGCTATTTGTGAGGGCCGCTCACTATTGACTAAACATCTACAGATGGTTTCCTGCTTTTCTGTCAGGCCTATGCCTGGATGTTCCAGGGCTGTCCTGGCCAAATCTTCTAGTTCACCATACTTACTACGTCTATAATCATCTAAATCAACGGGAGAGAAGAGCCAACGGTCAACAACGCGCACACCTGGGATACGTCTGGCCTCCACGAGGTGCATAAAATGCCAGTAACTGAGGTTAAGTTGCTTAGCGGCTTCATGCGTGGTCAACATTCCATTGAGGTGTTGCAAATTGTAGTGCAGTTCATCGCTCCTAAGGGCCATATCAGACGCCTTTCTACGGGTTGCCGTACTTTCAATAGTGCCAGGCAAAGACATAGCTTAGTCATTCTGAGTATACCATAGGACATGGGGGAGTGCAAGTGTAACCATGTGGTAACGCTTGCCCAGAGCCTGATAGTAAAAAGCTTTTAAGAGTAGGTATTTAGCATATCGACCTAGAAGACATGACGTAAAACCTACTCTTTTGTGACAAAGAGAGCCAGGTCAACTAATGTGCATGAGATTATCGCCGAGTTGGGAAGAGATTAGGCACTTTCATGGCAAGCATCATGTCGCCAGCCACTTTGAGTTTGCCAGTCATAAAGGCATTCATCGGATCCAATTTACCTTCGGTAATGGCAAGCCAATCTTTATCACTGACAGTGAAAGTGATATCGGGCTTTTCAACGCCACCAGGAATAATCTTGCCCTCGCCGTTAACGATTTGGAAAGCCCATTTCCCGGCCTCGTCTCCTGTGATGTTCCATTGAAAAGTTTTAGTCATGCCCGCTGCTGCCGCAGGATTAAATACTTCTGGCATTGCTGCGAAACTCTCGGCAACTGTCATAGTTGTTCTCCTAAATCCTTCTTTGAAATGCAGGAAAGGCTCCTGCTAGCACTACTATAGTATAACAGCCGAAAACAAACCATGTCTAGGTAGCTAGTTTACAAATCTACACCTTTGCCAAACGATAGAGGCCCTCCATACTGTTTGCTTTCCGCCACGCGTTTAGACTTTTCTTGTGATATGCTGATGGTAATATATGTATTGGGCGAGTGACATGAAGATCCATGGTGCTCACAGCCAGACTCACTTGTAGAGTCATTGCAGGGAAAAGAGAGTTTTGTATGGCAGGTGAACAGATTTTGCGCAAAGTCAAGGTGGAAGGTGGCTACCTGCGCTTTAGCTCGGCGCATTTTATCACCTTTGGGGGTAAATGCGAGCGTCTACACGGGCATAACTATGGTGTGCTGGTAGAGATTGAAGGTACACTCAATGATGATCACCTGGTTTTTGACTTTACGATATTGAAGCGTCTAACTCGGGAGATCTGTCAAAAGCTGAATCACCGTTTCTTACTGCCACTGTATAATCCCCACCTACGCTTAACTGAATCCCCTGATGCCTGGGAGATTCAGTTTCAGGATAAACGCTATGTCTTTCCACGTGGCGATGTAGTCGAGTTGCCAATTGATAATTCATCGGCCGAATGTCTGGCGGAATACATCTGCGACGAGCTATGTAGATTACTAGAAACATATGATATTTCGCGTCTCCACTCTATTATGGTAGGTGTGGAAGAGGCGCCAACACAGATGGCATACTATCGCAGGCCGCTACGTCACGAGGGGTAAACATGTTCGATGATGATGAAGGCACTCTGTGAGTGCCTTCATCATCATCGAACACAATAATAAAGGGAGCAGCCTACTGTCTACTTCGTCACTATAGTGCGGCCAATAGCCTGGGTTACAGCCTGTACTTGCGGCATCAAAGCCTGGAATTGCTGGATGGTCAGGGATTGTGCTCCATCTTTCAAAGCCTCATCGGGATTGGGGTGAACTTCGATGAGGAGACCGTCGGTACCCGCGGCAAGTGATGCCAGTGACATGGGCGTTACGAGATCGCGGCGACCTGTACCCTGGCTGGGGTCAGCGATGATTGGCAGGTGTGAAAAGTGCTTAATCAAAGGAATAGCACTGATGTCCATGGTGTTGCGTGTCGCCTTCTCAAAGGTACGTATACCACGCTCGCAGAGAATCACGTTGCGATTGCCCTGGGCAAGAACGTATTCGGCCGCCAGGAGCCACTCTTCAATGGTCGCCGCCATGCCCCGCTTAAGCACGATAGGTTTATCACTGCGGCCTACCTCGTCAAGCAGCATATAGTTTTGCATATTGCGTGTACCGATTTGCAAGATATCGGCATATTCGCTGACCAGGTCTACATCTGTAGGCGTCATAACCTCAGTAATTACAGCCATACCGAACTCAGAACGTGCCTTCGCCAGCAACTTCAAACCTTCTTCACCCATACCACGAAAGCCATACGGCGAGGTTGAAGGCTTAAAAGCGCCTCCGCGCAGAACAATAGCACCTTCCTTACGTACTGCCTCGGCAGTAGTCATGAGCTGTTTTTCGCTTTCAACCGTGCAGGGACCCGCCATCATCACAACTTCGCTGCCGCCTATACTTACTACACCGCCTGCGACGCAAGGGGCAGGTACATCGATTTGCGTATCTTCTGGGTGGAACTCACGACTTGCGAGTTTATAGGGCTTCGAAACTCGCAACACCGACTCGACAGAGGGAAGACTTTCTAAGGCCTCGCCCAGTGCTGGGTTGATACCGCCAATACTTCCGGGCGTACCCGAAGGACCAACGCCACCAAGCACACCGATAACAGTACGCTCGACTCCACTGGAGGGATGACCGCTCAAGCCGTGGTTTTCAAGAAATGTGAGTACGTGTTCGATGTCCTTTTCGTCACAATGCGCTTTCATAACGACAATCATGATACCTGCTCCTTTGTGTGTGCATAGATGTCGGCATAGTTTGTCGGCTACCCTTGCCAACGCTCGGCCTATCCTGACACCTTCGTCATGATTGCCTACTTACCGTTGCTCAGCCTTTAGCTTCTGACAATTAGAGTTTTTGACTAAATGTGGGCCGTAATGTTGCGGCTCCATGGATATAGACGTGTTGTATCTCGCCAGCGCTACGTGTCGTATTGACATGCAGCAAAATGCGGATACACTTTCGCAAGCTATGTGGGACCGGAATCTCGCGAGTACATATAAGTGCTACCTCTGTCCAGCCCAATTGGCGTGCGGCCAACGCAGGAAATTCCGCATCCAGATCGTCCGTGACACTGAAGATGGCGCTGGCAACATCTTCTGCTCGCAATTCATTGCGCTGAATAAGTATTTGTAGCAGTTCCGCCGTTGCTGCGAGTATCTCTTCACGCGTATTGTGCTCAACAGTGGTTGCCCCTCTTATCCCCCGGCAATACAATTCACTCACCCCTTCTTTAATACTATACCAGTTACACTTCCGGTATGAAAACCAAGCAAACAGATGTGTTTCTATTGTATAGCATAGGGGCAAGACACAAAAATGCTATGAAGTATCCCTCTCTTACCTACTTCTCAAACTCCGAATATATTTCCTGACAGCTTCTGCCTGTTCGCTGGCAGGGAATTTATCGATAAGATTAACCACTGCGCTGCCTACAACGGCCCCGTCGGCGTAGCTGGTTACTTCGGCAATATGCTCTGGCGTGGAGAGACCGAAGCCGACGGCTAACGGCAGGTCATGGTCACGCGTATAGCTACGCACTCTGGTGATAAAGCTACGCAGGTGTGCGGGCAAAGTAGTACGCGAGCCGGTTACGCCGCTGAGTGAGACACAGTAGAGAAATCCCTTGTAACCCGAGGCTGCCGACCGGACAATGTGAGCAATACGCTCATCGGAGGTAGTGGGAGGTACCTGGAAAATGAGCGCAAGCCCATGTTTTTGCGCAGCCTGTTGCAGTGGCAGCGCCTCCTCGGGAGGAAGATCGGGAATAATCAAGCCACAGACACCGCTTTCTGCTGCAGTTTGGCAGAAACGCTCGATGCCATAGGCCATGACAGGATTATAGTACCCCATCAAGAGCAGCGGCACGTCGCTTTTTGCCGCGACCTGTTGGGCAACCTGCATGCAGCCGTTGATGGTCATCCCACCTTCAAGGGCAATATGCCCGGCGTGCTGAATAGTTGCACCGTCCGCCAGAGGATCGCTAAAGGGCATGCCTAGCTCAATGATATCGGCTCCGCCCTGTGCTGCTGCCAGGATCAACTCTACGCTTTGGGGAGCTGATGGATAGCCACACATGAAATAGGGAATGAGTACGCCCCGCCCTTCACGCTGGGCTTGCTCAAAGGCAAGAGTTATCTTTGTAGCGGGCACACTGGTTGTCGAGGTTGGTTGCATATGTATCGTATCTCCAATATTGCTGGCTAACAGGTTATGGAAGGTATTACAGCGTGACGTTCAAAGCCTGCGCCACTGTTTGCATATCTTTATCGCCACGGCCAGATAGATTTATTATGATCAGCGACCCCGCTGGAAGCTTGCCCTGCTCGCCTATTTCTAATATATAGCCCAGAGCATGGGCAGATTCGAGAGCGGGAATAATGCCTTCGCTCCGGCTTAATGCCTGGAAGCCGCGCAGAGCTAGGGCATCATCGGCAGAAGTGTAAGTGGCACGGCCCGTCTCTTTCATATAACTATGTTCAGGGCCGACACCAGGATAGTCGAGTCCCGCCGAAATGCTGTGCGTTTCCAGCACCTGTCCATCGCTATCTTGCAGCAAATAGCTCAGCGCGCCGTGCAAAACTCCCGGCCGACCTGCCACTAATGTTGCAGAGTGCTTACCAGTGCTCACACCGCTGCCCGCAGCTTCTACGCCGACCAGTTGTACTTCTAGCGCATCGGCGAAGGGATAGAACATGCCTATAGCGTTGCTGCCACCTCCAACACAGGCTACAACCATATCGGGCATCCGTCCCTCTTGTGCCTGGATCTGCGCGCGCGCCTCAATTCCAATGACTGATTGAAAGTCGCGTACGATACGTGGATAAGGATGCGGCCCGACCGCCGAGCCAATCAAGTAGAATGTTGTTTCCACGTTGGTGACCCAATCGCGGATGGCCTCGTTAATGGCATCTTTGAGGGTCCGACTGCCACTGGCAACAGAACGGACCTCCGCTCCCAGCAACTTCATACGGAAAACATTGAGGGACTGGCGCTGAATGTCGACTTCGCCCATGTACACGATACATTCAAGACCTAGCATGGCACAGACGGTGGCAGTGGCAACACCATGTTGACCAGCGCCGGTCTCAGCAATGATGCGTTGCTTGCCCATGCGCCTGGCGAGCAATCCCTGCCCCAGGGCATTGTTGATCTTGTGGGCGCCAGTATGGGCAAGGTCTTCACGCTTAAGATAGATCTTGATGCCAGGTGCAACCATCTGGGAAAAGCGTGGAACGTAGTGCAAGGTCGTCGGGCGACCAACAAAGCTTGCAAGTTGTGCTTGTAGCTCTGCCTGGAATGCAGGATCATCACATGCCTGTTGATACGCTTGCTCTAGCTCGGTCAGTGCCGCCATCAAACTCTCGGGAACGAACTTTCCTCCAAAGGGACCAAAGCGCCCCCGTTCATCAGGATAGAGGTTGTGCTGATAGGCTTCTAGTATATTTTTCATGCTTCTAAGTTTGTCTTTCGTACTTGGGCAATAAATGCCTGTATCTTGGATACATCTTTTTGTTTACTCGTCTCCACGCCACTGCTAACATCGACACCCCACGGTTGAACGCGCTCAACCGCGGCTGCGACATTGGCCGGGTTCAAACCACCAGCTAAAACGATTGGCGTTTGTTGAGCCACATTGTGAGCGAGGTCCCAATCATGGGTAACGCCTGTACCACCCCAGGCGGGAGTGGGAGTGTCGAGCAGGATACGCCAGGTTACCTTGTGATAGGCTCGCACGAGGCCCATATCTTCACTGCTTTGCATTTGTAGCGCTTTGAGCACGGGACGCCGAACGAGCTGACAAAACTCAGGTGACTCGTTACCGTGCAGTTGCACAATGTTCAATCCAACCTGATCGGCAATATCATTGATGTACTCGGCCTCAGCATTGACGAAGACACCAACCAGTTCAGGCGTAGATTGCCCCGCCTGGACACTGGTTGTAAAGTCCGTGTTCTCAAGCATCAGCGCTAACTGTTGCGGCTGGATATAGCGGTGACTCGGCTCATAAAACATAAAACCAAGCATGTCTGCACCCGCATCAGCGGCTGTATTAATATGTTCGAGCGTGTGTAAGCCGCAGATTTTTACCTGTACATCGATATTGGCTCCTCGTAGGAGAGAGCGCATCTGGGCCGAGACATCGCTTGCTTTCACCAGCGATTCGCCCACCAGCATAGCCTGTACATCATGAAACGCCAGGCGACGTGCATCAGCCGCGCTATGGATGCCACTTTCAGCTACGACGACACGATCAGGAGGAATGAGAGGGCGGAGTTCACGTATAAGGTGGGGCTTCATCTCAAAAGTCACGAGATCGCGACTGTTCACACCAATAATAACTGCGCCTGCTGCGACAGCACGCCGGGCCTCCTCGGCGTTATGTACTTCAACCAGGCAGCGCATACGCTGACTATGGGCCACTTTCAGCAGGTTATGCAACTGGGCGTCATCGAGGATAGCACAGATGAGCAGAATGGCATCCGCACCCCAGGCTCGCGCCTCGTAGACCTGATATTCGTCTACAATAAAATCTTTGCGCAACACAGGAACGGGCACGGCCTGTTTAATAGCAGTGAGATAGTCTGGTGAACCAAGAAAGAAATGTGGCTCGGTCAAGACTGAAATCGCTGCCGCTCCGTTGGCTACATAGGTATGCGCCAATTCCACAGGATTAAGATCAGGCGCAAGCAGACCTTTAGAAGGCGATGCGCGTTTCACTTCGGCAATCAGACGCACACCGTGCTTTGAGCCTTGTGGGCGTAATGCTTCCAGCAAGTCACGTGGTCCAGGCTGGATTACTGCGAGTCGCTGCATCTTCTCCAAAGGTAACGCTTGTTTGCGCTGCTCAAGATCCAGGAGCGTTTGAGTTACAATACGATCGAGAAACATAGGAATGCCCACCTTAATTAGCCAGGGAGCGCGAACAAGCAATTACATCATCCAGTTTTTGTTTGGCTTTACCATCACTAAGGGTGGCACGAGCCAACTTGACGCCCTCACTAAACGAAAAGACTTGCTCATTAGCCAGCAGCGCTGCCGCCGCATTGAGTAAGAGCATATCTGTGGCTGGCCCTGGGGTATATGTGCTGAGTAAATCACGCAGCATACCGGCGTTGTAAGCTGGATCGCCACCCTGGAAGGGCAGGGGATCGGCAATGCGTGTGAGACCGGCATCCTCAGGAGTGATGCTATATTCGCGTAGTTCTTCACCGCTGCGTACTTCACAGATGCGCGTTGGCGCACGTAAAGAGCATTCATCGATACCATCTTCACCATGAACGATCAAGGCATGCTGACAGCCCAGGTGAAGCAAAACCTCGCCCATCTTACGTAAGAGCGATCCATCAGCTACGCCGAGTATTTGAAAGCGTGTACGGGCCGGATTAGTAAGCGGACCCAGGATATTGAAAACAGTGCGGATGCCAATTTCACGGCGCGTTGGACCAACATGCTTCATGGCCGGATGAAAAGCAGGAGCGAACATGAAGCCAAAACCAACCTCTTGCACACAGCGGGCAACCTGTTCTGGCTCAAGGTCAATACGCGCACCCAGAGCTTCCAATACATCGGCGCTACCACAGCGACTGGTGGCCGAACGGTTACCATGCTTAGCAACGGAAGCACCGGCAGCCGCGGCCAGGATACCTGCTGCAGTCGAAACATTGAAAGTTCCTGCACCATCGCCGCCTGTTCCGCAGGTATCCAGAGCGCGTACGGCAATCCGCTCTTCCAGGTACACCTGCACAGCTTTCTCCCGCATGATACGCGCTAAACCTGCGATCTCCTCAACGGTTTCGCCGTCAGCACGTAGGCGCAGAGCGGTGAGAAATGCACCCATTTGCGCCTGGGTTGCAACACCGGTCATGATCTCTTCCATTACAGCAGCGGCCTCGTCTTCACTAAGGGTGGCTCCTGTCGTAATATGGGCAATTGCTTCGCGAATCATCGCTTGCTCCTCTCTCTATCTAGAGTACACATTCCTGTGCCTGGTATAGCAGGAAATTGCGTAACAGGTCTTTGCCTACAGGGGTCATGATTGACTCGGGGTGGAATTGTACACCCTCAACAGGGTAGGTACGGTGGCGCAGACCCATAATTAGTCCATCCGCCGTCTCGGCGGTAATCTCCAGTTCTTCCGGGAGAGTGGAACGCTCAACGATGAGGCTGTGATAACGATTGGCGGCAAAGGGCCGGGGTAGATGCTGGAACACACCCTGGCCCTGGTGATACGTCAATGTAGTCTTACCATGCATAGGCACCGGTGCGCGTACGACTTTGCCCCCATAGACCTGTCCAATGGCCTGGTGCCCCAGGCAGACCCCAAGTGTGGGAATATGTGTTCCCATGCTAGCTATAATTTGACACGAGAGGCCCGCCTCATTAGGGGTGCAAGGTCCGGGTGATATGACAATGTGGCTGGGCTGCATTGCCTCGATCTCATCCAGGCTTATTTTGTCGTTACGGCGTACTTCAATCGCAGCCCCCAGTTCCGCCATATATTGATAGAGGTTGTAGGTAAAACTATCGTAGTTATCAATCAGCAACAGCATATATACCTTCCATCCTGCACCCGTAAGTAGGTCACTACTCTACATTGCCACGTAATCCGGTGTGTCCTTAGTTGAAACTTCCATAGATACCAGGGCTTGCCTATGCTCCTGGGCGATATTCTCAGCCTCGTCCAGGGCGCGCAACAGTGCTTTAGCCTTGTTCCAGCTTTCCTGGTATTCGGCGGTGGGATCTGAATCGGCAACAACGCCACAACCGGCCTGGATGTGTGCGCGCCCATCTTTAATTATCATTGTGCGCAGCGCAATAGCAGTTTCCTGGTTGCCCGAGTGGCTGAAGTAGCCCACAGCACCGGCATAGACACCACGCTGCTCACCCTCTAGCTCGCTGATGATCTGCATAGCGCGGATTTTTGGTGCGCCAGAGACGGTGCCGGCGGGGAAGCCCGCGCGCAGGGCATCATAGGGCGTGAGGTCCGATCGCAGTTGACCTGTGACGTTGGAGACCAGGTGCATGACATGCGAATAGCGCTCAATATCCATGAACTCATCGACCTGTACGCTACCAGGAGTACTCACGCGGCCAACATCGTTACGCGCGAGGTCAACGAGCATCACATGCTCAGCCTGCTCCTTCACATCGTTTTTCAGTTCTTCTGCAAACTGCTCATCGCTTTGCTTATCTGTTCCGCGCGGACGTGTCCCGGCTATGGGACGAATGGTCACTTCATTGTCTTCATAGCGTACAAGCAGTTCCGGCGAGGCGCCGACGATATGAAAGTTATGTATATCAAGGTAGAACATGTAGGGTGAAGGATTGATGGCCCGCAAGGCGCGATAGATGGTAAACGGGGCCGCGTTGACGTGGCGGCTCAGACGTTGTGACGGTACTACCTGAAAGACATCGCCTGCCTGGATATAGGCAATTGAGCGGCGCACCATGTCTTCAAATTCCTCTTGCGTGCGATTAGAGGTGACGCGTAAGGCCTCTGAAGCATGTACAGGCGCTGGTTCTTTGGGCAGGCGTATGGACTGGCGCAAGCGTTGTTGCACGTCATCAATGATAGCCATACTACGCTGGTATTCTGCATCGAGGTCAGGTGCATCTAGATGCAGATGAGTAACAATCCTGACACGGTGTTTCACGTGATCGAAAACCAGCACTGTTTCCGTAAAACAAAATACCGCCAGGGGCAGACCAAGTTCGTTGTGCTGCGGAACAGGCAAATCTTCGAAACGCGATGCCGCTTCATAAGATAGGTAGCCAACCGCTCCGCCATGAAATTGCGGCAATTCATCCTGGGAGATGCCCGGAGGTGTGACTAAATAATACTGGCACAATTCTGCTTCGATCAAGCGCAATGGATCATGACAGGGAACTTCATCATGAGCAGCTTCAAGCGGATCATCGATACTGCTATTGACGCTCATTCTATGCAGTGTGGCGGTTTCTCCCTGCTGTGTGACAACCAGGTAGGGGTCGATACCAATAAATGAATAGCGGCCAACGCGCTCCCCACCGGTGACGCTCTCCAGTAAAAAGCTATATGGACCACTGGCCGTTTTACAGTAAGCCGAAACAGGTGTCTCCAGGTCGACCAGAATATCACGATAGAGGGGCAGCAAGGGTCTGCCCTGCTTAGCGCCAGGGTTGGCTAGCTCTGCGTCGCGCAGATGCTTGATATCATCAAACGTTAGATAGTCCATACTTATCCCCTTACTAAGGAGAAACAGAGAGGCCAGTGCCTACTCCTTGAGCGGGGTAGGCCTTGTTCCCTGTTCGCTAACGCTACTTAACCCAGCCCAATGACGTCTTTCACACGTTGCAAGGTGGCTTCCGCCATAGGTCTGACCTCGTCCGCGCCCTGCTCGAGAATGTTTTCAAGCATAGGCAAATCGTTCATATACTCCTTATAGCGCTGCTGAATCGGTTCCAGCGTAGCTACTAAGACCTCGGTAAGAGCTGCCTTAAAGTCGCCATAGCCCTTACCAGCAAATTCGGCCTCAATCTCCTGCTCTGTCTGCCCGGTCAATAACTGGTAGATGCTCAGCAGGTTGGTGATGCCGGGACGCTCCGGATCAAAGGCGACCAAGCGCAGCGAATCCGTCGTAGCACGCGCGATCTTCTTTTTGATCGTCTTAGGATCATCAAGGAGATTGATGCGCGAGCTATCATTGGGATCGCTCTTGCTCATCTTGTTTATCGGCTCGTCCAGGGACATGATGCGTGCCCCTACCTCACGAATCTGGGCCTCAGGAATAGTAAACACCTCCTGTTTATACAGGCTATTGAAGCGCTGTGCCAGGTCGCGCGTAAACTCGATGTGCTGGCGCTGATCATCACCAACGGGCACAAGATTAGTCTGGTATAGCAAGATGTCGCATGCCATCAAGACAGGGTAGCAAAAGAGACCTGTGCTGACAGTATCCAAATTCTGACCCGCTTTCGATTTGAACTGGGTCATACGGTTCAGCCAACCCAGCGGGGTATAGCAGTCCATGATCCAGCTCATCTCGGCATGCTGGCGCACATGTGACTGGACAAAGAGTTTGCAATAGCGCGTATCAAGGCCACAGGCCAGGTAGAGCGCAGCCAGTTTACGTATCGTGAGATGCAATTCTTTGGGGTCAATTGGGACTGTGATGGCATGCAGATCAACAATACAGAATATATTGTCGTATTCTGCCTGCTCTGCAACCCAGTTGCGAATAGCACCGAGGTAATTGCCCAGGTGAATATTTCCAGTCGGCTGTATACCGGAGAAAACGCGCTTTTTAGTGCGCGCATCGGTTTGCAATGTTGCCGGTTCAGTCCTGATTTCCGAGTTCATTTTGACAGGCATAGGATTCCTCCATCGACATAGTTAAAACAACAAGACGCACTCTTAAGTATCTATGCAAAACAACAATAAAAAACGCCACTCTTCCCCAGCAGGGACGAGAGGCGTGAAGCTTTCGTGGTACCACCCTAGTTCAGATTATCCTGCTAATACTTTTTACAGCAAATGGATAATCCCTCATTACCGGATACGATTAGCTATAACAGTGTAGCAAATGATATCCTGTCCTCGGTAACGGGGGACGTTCCGTAAGAGTCCTTTTCAATGCCATAATTAGACAAAGAATTTCGGTTCTTTAGCTCCCAGGCCCATTCCACACTTGCAGTGGATCGGTTCACACCATTCCCGACTCTCTGTTACCCCTGCAGTAGCGTGTACTCTTCCTGTTCTTTGCTTTCGTGTATTCTATTGTGTTTCTTAAGAAGAGTATATAAAGGATTTGCGATTGTGTCAAGTACCAATTTAGTGTCACAAGCCACTGCTACAATCAACATCCTGGCAAAGATGCATATACTCTGCCAAATGTGTCTCATTTTGAGACATGCTGTTTTGGCATCACCGGACTTCCAATTACCATGAGTTATGTGTTGGTGGGGTGGCGGCGCCACCCCACCAACACAAAAAAGTGTCAAGGTGCCCGACGGCTCTCCATCCTTTAGGGTAAATCCCGTAAAAATCCATTGTGAACATTCGTGTCCTCAATATTGACACATCCCTATGCAAATGCATTGCCTTTGGAGAAAGGCTACTCCACATTGTGGAACAGCTATTCTCTGTGTAAATGCTCAGAGTCGCATCACGCAGTGATGAAACGACCCTATTTACGACGGTTAGGCAGAATGATGCTCGCAATGATCTTCATGTGTTGCAGGAACATCGAGTGCAGGGCTGCCGTTGAAAAATCCGGCTGGTTTGAGAGAGAAGCCAATCATATCAACAGGCATAACTGGCCAATCCTCAGGTCTCACCACATGGTTTGACCCAAAGGTGTACCAGGTGACGAGGTCGGCTTCCACTAGAGGGCGATCCTGTTGCACATACGCAGGGAGTCCATCCCCACCCTGCTGTTGATTTGGATAGTCTCCAGCTGCATAGCGCTCTCGTGGATCATAGGCGGTAGCCCAGAAATGATTTCTAACGAACCCCCCACGTTGCCATTGAGGTGATCCTTCGTGAAAAAACGGGAACGTATTTGCACCCGGCACGAGTTTGTATGCGACAGGTTGTCCCTGCAGATTGAGGGATGATGGGTTGATAATTTTCCAGTAACGCGCAGTTCTGGGTTCAATCGTACGCTGGGCCTGGCTCTCGGACGCAATGAGTGTTTCTCTTGCTGCCCAGGCGTTGCCGCGCGGGTTTTCCGGTCCCCATGGTAGTGGCTCACAGTTGATTTCAACTGCAGAATTTGCCGGACCATCTAGCATCCAATCCACCCGTACATTAAAATAGTGCTGGTGGTTGGGTCCGTAGAGTCCTGGTGCAACCAGCGTCCCGCTAATAGGTTTCTGACCAGGTGCGATAGCTGCCGGAGCAATGATTCCTGTCAGCTTGACTTCAAATTGGATGGAGCCGTCCTGGTACAGATACCAATAATACCCATACTCGTAGTTACCCACCGTAGAGATCGAAGAGATCACTAGCCGACGGGACCGCCTTACTTCCACTCGCGTCGAACCATCCTCGTTGTATTCCAGGTGCTTCCAGAGAAGAGAGAAGTCCTCCTCGTGCATGCAAATGGCATTCTTCAGGGGAGCGGGTTGGCC
>JACZCU010040302.1_pt1 | contig 13576 bp, 11 predicted proteins | sample 8641851 | NCBI WGS metagenome assembly JACZCU01 (sample SAMN15324605, study PRJNA640507) | soil metagenome | isolation source: monocropping sugarcane control | place: China: Luxin town, Laibin City, Guangxi Province | collected 2019-07-25 | depth 10cm m | reverse complement strand
TCTGCGGTTAATTCTTCTTTCCGGCTCCTGTTTTGGGACCGGTTTCTAATAGGTGGTGCATCGGAGGAGCGAATAGACTCGGGGCCACACATAACGGGCAAAAGGAGCAAAACCATGGCGGTGATGACGGGGCTATCGGGAAATGAGATTTACTGTCTGCGCCTTAAAGGGCTGCGGCCGGGGGATTTGGTCATCGGCAACAGCGTCTTTTCGATGGGATTCATCGGCAGCATCGGGGCGGGGGTCAACACGTTCCTGGGGGGCGAGGTTTCGCAGGTCACCAGCATCATTCATGAAGGGCGCGTCGAGGCGTTCAAGCGGATGATCTCCGAAGCCTCGCAGCGCGGGGGCGCGGGAATCACCGGAGTGACCAACGAGCTGCGCCATTTTCATGGGAATACCGAATTTCTTTCGGTGGCGTCGGTGGTGCATCGCGAGGAGCCGGGCACGGAATCGATCCAGTTCTCGGCCAGCGCCAACGGGCAGGAGCTGTATTGCCAGCTCGATTGCGGATTTCGGCCGGTGCAGTTTGTGTTTGGAAACATCGCCTACAGCATCGGTGCCGCGGGCGGGATCCTGGGGAGCCTCAAGAGCATGGCACGCGGCGAGATTCGCGAATTCAGCGATGTGTTCAATCAAACGCGGCATCTGTGCCTGGCGCGAATCGTTCAGGAAGCGCAAAGCTGCGGCGCCAACGCGGTGGTCGGCATCGAAACGCGTACGATGCCCTTTTCCGGCGTACATGAGATGCTGATGCTCGGCACCGCGAGCCATCACCCCGCCCTGCCGGGCATTCACATGCAGCAGCCAATCACCAGCGATCTGACCAATGAAGAGATGTGGAACCTGGTGAGCATCGGATATGTGCCGTTGAAATTGGTGCTGGGGACGGCGGTCTATTCGCTGGGTGTGATCGGTGGGATCAAAGCGGCTTTTAAGGCGCTGTCGCGCGGGGAAATCAGTGATCTGACGACGCTGGTTTACGATGCCCGCGAGCATGCCATCGGATTGATCAAACAGGAGGCGGATGCGATAGGCGCGGATGACGTGGTGGGCATCAAAACATACATCCACGAATTTGGCGGAAGTCTGGTCGAGTTCATGGCGATTGGAACTGCGATTAAGAAACTGCCAGGCGTGAAAACCGAAACGCCGACGCTTCCGCCGCAGGCGATTATCCGGGATCGGGATACGTGGGTGGGCGAGGGATTCAATATTTCGATGAAAGCGTGAGGCAATGTTAATTAAGCCCCATGATGCGATCGTCCGATAAATGAGGTGAGGAGGTGAGCCTGCGCCGCATCGGCCCAGGCCGCGCGGTGCCTATGGCCAAGCCGAAAAAGCAATCGAGCAGGAAGCCGACCGATCCGAAGCGCGCAGCGCTCGTGCGCAAGATCATCCTGCATACGTTCATTGCCTGCCTGTTTTTTGGGGGATTGGGCGTGGGGTTCTGGTATGTGCAGGAATATGTGCAGCGCGACGTGGCCAATCCGACCGAGCCGCCGACGATTGTCATTAAGAATAAGCCGCACTGGATGAGCGATTTCCTGGTGGAAAAGATCGCGGAAACCGCCCGGCCCAAAACAATGAAATCGGCCTTCGATCGGCAGATGCTGCTGGATGCCAGTGCCGCGCTGGCGCGCAATCCGTGGGTGGCGAAGGTGAAGGAAGTGCGAAGGGCATTTGGCCGAAAACCCGGCGATGTGCTGGAAATCGATTGCGATTTTCGGATGCCGGTGGCACTGGTGCGCTGGGGATCCTATTACTGGCTGGTTGTCTCGAACGGCTACAAACTTCCCGAGCAATATGAGCCGAAGGATGTGCCGAAGATCGTTCGGATCGAGGACGGGCGCGTGGATATTCGCATCATCGATGGCGTGAAGCGCCCGCCGCCCGAGACGGGGCATAAGTGGAATGGAGACGATCTGGCCGCGGCATTGGAGATGATTCGCCTGCTGTCGGACAAGCCTTACGCGCAGGACATTTTGAAGATCAACGTCTCGCAATATGGCAGCGATCGCGATCCGCAGGTGGTGCTGGTGACGCGCCAGGCGACCGACGTGCGCTGGGGACGCGTGCCGAGCGATAAGGATTCGTTTATCGAAGTTTCGACGGCGCGAAAGCTGGAGCGTTTACAGTCACTCTATTCGCGATACCATCGGTTGGATGCCGGCCATGCGGGCGGAATCGATATTCGATTCGATGAAGTGACCTACCCCGATCCGCCCGGCGCCGGCGCGACGGCGGACAATCGACATTGACCCAATCACCTATTAGTTCCGGGGTTTCGCTCGATTTGCCAGGACCTGGCGAACCAAATGCTTCATCGACGCTGAGAACGAGCGGCTCGCTTTCCTTATGGCTGGCGATGCAGCTTGCTGCTCTCTCGATCGCGGCATTCCACTTTCCATTGTGGGCGCATGCTCCGGAATCTGAGGATCTACTGGCGTTGCAATTTTTGTTGGTAGCGCAACTCGGTGGAAGCGCGCTGCTGTTTCCATTGCTGATGAGCGGCTGGCGACAGACCGTCTTCACGACTGCCAGCAGTTGGCCCATGATCACGCTGGCCGGCATGCTCTCGGCAGTGAGCCTGCGGACGATCGGATTGGCGGTGATGTTCGTCACGCTCTGGTTACTGGCGCTCGCGGTGATAACCTGGGCAATTAAAAAGCAAGATTTAGACATAGCATCTTCAATTCGTCCCCCACTTTCCTCCACGGGGACCGAATTGATCGCAGTTGCGCTGCTTTCAGCTTGGACGATTGGCGGGCCGTTGCTCCTCTTTTGTCGGCTCGAATATGACGCCGGAGCAAGCGATTTAGGGCCTTGGACGAAAGCTGCATTTAGCGCAGTTCCCTCGGTGTTTTCAGCCGTTTTTGATGCGGCGCCATCTTCCTGGATCCCAATTGCGATCGTCTGGCTGGCGGCAATCTTATTGGCAGGAATCCGCACCCTCATGACCCGCGGCTCCGCACAAAGCACCCTCGGCCGATGAGCTAAACGGCTTTGACACCTTCAGAAAAAACTTCGCGATTCAAAGTTTCGCCATCCGCGGGACAAGTTATCCACAGAAAATCCACAGGCAATTGTGAATAAAAATATTCAGTTTTCCTCGGTAAATCGAGTGGTTTTCAAATCGACTGTGGATTAATGTGATCAAGCCGCCATTTCTTTTCAATGCGAAACTATTTTTTCTTGAAGCCGGTGGGGGTATGTGGTAGAAAGTGCTTCGTTGTGGTGGTGAACAAAATGCAAGTCGGGACAAAGGGCATTGAAACACGGACTCCTTTATGGTTCGCATGAGCTGACGATTGATGAGAAGAATCGTTTGCTCATCCCATCGGAGATCCGCAAGCAACTTAGTCCTGACGGCGAAAGTGAAAAGCTCTTTCTCATTGTTGGCGTCAATCGAAAGATCTGGGCTTATGCCGAGCAGGCCTACGAGGCACTCTGCGAGAGACAGATTTCGCAGCTCAGCCCCGACGAAGATGAGTTGATGTTCGATCAGATGAATTTCGCATCAGCCAGCCGGGTTGAGTGGGATAAGCAAGGACGCATTTTGATTCCGGATCGGACGCTCAAGCGCACCGGAACCGACAAGGAAGTGACATTGATCGGAGCGCGCGACCACCTCGAAGTGTGGAACCGCTCCGAATGGGATGCCTGGGAAACGCAATTGGATCAGCAACGTGCTGAAATTGCGAAGAAAGCCAGGCAGGCCCGCAAGGCAGATGTACCGCAGTTGGGTCAACAGCCGCAGTAGGGAGCTGGGCAGCTCGTTGTGGACGGCAGTTGGCTGAAAAGAAGCTTGACAAGGACCCAGGGATGGTACTTGTTCAAGCGGATGAAGTGAGCAGGTTCGCCTTCGCAATTCTTTTCTGGCCGTCAAGGCCAGGTATCGGGAAGGCTCGGGCTTAAAAAGTTGGAACAACAGGACACGACCGGCCGGTAACGTGCCCGCAGACAGGATGTCTGCAGCCGTTACAAGTCTGGAAGCACTGGCACGGACGCTAGGAGCAAGTGCACCAGATGACGGTTTACCCGCTTAAAGCGCGGGACGATCGCGGAGCGATTGGCAGGTCGTGGGCAGGTGCCCTCGAATGGCGTATGGGTTGTGAGCCATCCGGCGACACCCACGCCCGCCGCCGGCCGTTGCAGGCAAATCAGGCAAGGACCGCCTGACGCTTGCCCGCAACGACCGGCGCCGGGACATGTTGGCTCGAAGAGAGAAATCCAAATCGCGTTATCAGGAGTCGTCTCACGGATGGGGCCCTCGATTGCTCAAATCGAGAGGGCAGGGACGCCCGACTCTATTTTTCATCCTGCCGCACATGCGCCTGAAACTTGCCGCCTCTCTCCACGCGGTCTAGCCGAAGCGCACTGGCAATACTATAACATATGCCAGTTCAATCTACTTGCATTGGAGCGCAATCGTTGATCGCCCTCCCCGCAAGCCGTTGGGCTTGTCCCTGCTTCCAAACAATCCCCAAACGATTCTCGATTATGCCAAGTCGCCGCAGGCAAAGCAACAAGAATTTTGAAAGTTGTGAGGATTCAGCGTCTGCAATTGAGACTAATCCGGCCGGGCATGACCCGGTGTTGATGGATGAAACGCTCGGTCTGATATCCGCGCGACCGGGGCAAACCGTCATCGATTGCACCCTCGGCCGCGGCGGCCATTCTCAAGCCATTGCATCGCAACTCGGACCAACCGGCCTCCTGATCGCTCTCGATGTCGATCCGCGCAATCTCGAATTTGCCCGAGAGCGGCTCAAAGACAGCCCCTGCCCCATCCGATTTTTTCACGCAAATTTCGCGGAGTTATCGGACGTGCTCGCGCTGGCCGGCATCGAAAAGGTGGATGCAATCCTCGCGGATCTTGGCCTAAGCACCAATCAACTCTTCGATGCACATTATGGATTGTCCTTCGCGCAGCCCATGCCGCTGGACATGCGCATCGATCCGCGGACGCCTCGAAGCGCGGCAGATCTGGTCAACTCGATGAAGGAAGAAGACCTGGCCAACGTCCTATATCAACTGGCGCAGGAACGTTATTCACGCAGAATTGCAAGAAAGATTGTCGAAGCCCGTCGAATTTCGCCGATCAACACTACGGATCGCCTGGCCGAGCTTGTGCGCTCGGCAATTCCGTTGCAGGGCGCAGGCCCGAAACAGATCGATCCGGCAACTCGCACCTTCCTCGCGCTTCGGATGGCCGTCAACGGGGAGGTCGCGAACCTCGATGCCCTTCTGCTCGAGGCGCCGCGCCGCTTGAAAAACGGCGGCAGGTTGGCCGTGATCAGTTTCCAGTCAACGGAAGATCGCAAGGTCAAGCAGGCATTCCGGTCGGTGGAGCAGGCCGGGCTGGCGAAAGTCCTCACGCCCAAACCTATCACTCCCACCGAAGCGGAAATTGCCCGCAACCCGCGCTCACGATCCGCGAAACTTCGCGCGATTCAAAAGCTCAACTGAGCTGATGACGCCCGCGCGAAGTGGATGCCATCGACACGCGAGGGATTGGTCATGACACGCGAAACAAAGATCGGGCTGCTGGTTGGACTGGCTTTCATTATCGTGATCGGCATCCTGCTTTCGGATTACAACCGGCTCGAGACGCAGCAGGCGCCGCTCTACGGCGCGATGCGCAATGTGCAGGAAAGCACGGCAGCTCCCGGCGCTAATGACGCCAATCATGGCGAAGTCGCAGTTGTGCCGCCCCCCGCCCACCAGGCCGCCCCGCGTCAGCCTGTTCCGACGCGCGAAGAAGTGAATGGCTCGCGAGCCGACAAACCCTCGACGGTCATTGTCGTGCGTCCCGGCACCGGTAATCCGCTGCCGCCGGAAGATCATCATCGCAACACAGACTCAGACAACGCCACGCCTGACGACGGCGGTAATGGAACTCAAGTTGTGGTCGGCCCCGGCAAAGATGCGAATTCGGAAACTGAATCGAACAGCTCGCGCGACGTTCCGCAGGATATCAATACCGTCGCCAATCAGAATCATGAAGAACTGGTGCCGCTGAATCCTCACAACGCCCCTGCCGGAAATAACGGCGGAACGACGACCGCGCACAACACGACCGCTCAGCCTGAAGTGGGCCAGCATTACACGGCTGTCGCCGGCGACACACTCAGCAAGCTCGCGGGTCGATTCATGGGTGGCAACACCAAGGCCAATCGCGAGGCGCTGATCAAGGCCAATCCATCGCTGCAGAAGAACCCGAACGTGATCGTAGTTGGACGGGCTTACATCATCCCCGGTGGCACCGGCGCGACGGCTGTTGCATCCAGCAGCGATAAGCCCAGGCCGGCCTCCCCTGCCGTAGCTTTGACGACCAATGAAAAGCCGGCTTCCAATACTCCGCCCTACTGGTACACCGACAAGGAAAACGACAGCCTCTGGAAGATCGCACAGGACCAGCTCGGAGACGGCAACGCCTGGGCCGCCATCAAGGAACTGAATAAAGACCTTCTGAAGGGCAAGGAAGACGTTCGCCCGAATATGCGGCTCAAGCTCCCGGCCAAGCCGCTCGCGTCAGTCGCGAATTGATGCAACGAGCGCCAGGGACTTGAGAAGCCAAGGTTAGCCGCGACGCGCCAGCGGAGCGCTTCTCCGAATGCTCTTGAGAACAGCGGTCAACGGCCCGCAAGCGAGCCCGCTAAACCATTCGAATTGACCTTCAACCCTACACGCCATGATTAAGCTCCTCATATGCCTGTTCAGTGCGGCGGCCCTTGGGGTGTTCATGCTCGAACTGCGCCACGAGCACCTCGAGCTCGGTTACGACACCGCCGCCCTGCACGAACAGATCAAGAACCAGCAGGGCAAGCTCTGGAACCAGCAGTTGCAGATCGCCATGTTCACCGCGCCCAACAACATCGAAAAGACCGTAGAAGTCGATCGCATCGACATGGTTCCCGCCTTTTCGGTCGGTCCTCAGAACCAGGCGAACAAAGACAAACAGCACGATGCGGACGCGGAGTAGTTGTTCTACCGATTTGCAGTCGGCGCGCCCCTGCCCGGTTTAGCAGCCCGGCTTGTCGGGCGCTGCTGCTGCTTTTGCGATCGAGGCAGCGCTCAGGAGCGCCCGACAAGCCGGGCGGCTAAACTCGGCCGACAAACGTACTCTGATCAAACCCCGCTTTCCTTCCTCCTTCAATTTTTATTGGTCCCTTTGCACACCGCGGACCGATGTTTTATCGGACCTGGGAACTTCGTTATGACATTTTCCATCCGACGCGCCGGGGCTGTCATCTTCGTCATCTGCCTGATGTTCGTGGCACTGATCGGGCGCGTTGCCTATCTCGAAACTTATGGCCGGCAGACCACGCTCCCCAAGGCGGACCGCCAGCAGCATCAGACGCTCACGCTCTATGCCCGCCGCGGCGGAATCTTCGATCGCAATGGTCTGGTGATGGCCGGCACGATGCAGCACCAATCGGTGTTCGTCGATCCGCATTTCATGCATGAAGTCTTCGATCAGGAAGGGCGCAGCCAGCTCGATAAGGATCAGGCGATGTCCAAGCTGGCGGCGCTGATCGACAAAGACGTGCTGGATCTGGAGCGGATTCTGGCCGATCGCAGCGACAGCCGATTCATCAAGATCGCCGACAATCTGGACGATTACCGCTGCAAAGAAATTGAAAAGCTCAACATCCCCGGCGTCGGCCTCACGCCGGTCAACATGCGCACCTATCCAATGGGCGGACTCGCCGCTCATGTGCTGGGCGATTGCGGGAAACCCGGCCATGGCCTGGAAGGCATTGAGCTTCGCTACGATAAGCTGCTATCGGGTAAAGATGGCTGGGAGCGCGTGCTGAAAGATGCGCGGCGGCGGCCCATCGCCGTGTCGGCAGATGATTATCTTCCGCCGCAGCATGGCCAGCACCTGGTGCTGACGATCGACTCGAATTTGCAGATGTATGCTGAGCAGGCGCTCAAGGACGCCTGCATCAAGAACAAGGCCAAGCGCGGCGAAGCCATCGTGATGGACCCGCGCACCGGCGAGGTGCTTGCACTCGCGAACTGGCCCAGCTTCGAGCCGGAGAATATCGATGACGTCCCGCCCGAAAATCGTCGGGATAATGCGCTCGTTTCTCCGTACGAACCCGGATCAACGATCAAGCCATTCATCGTTGGCCCCGCTCTGCAATGGCACAAGACGCGCCTGAATGAAAAATGGCCGATCACCGGCGAAACCTGGCGCACCTACTATGGCCGGACGATTACCGACGTTCACGCCTATGGTCCGCTGGCGACGTGGGACGTGCTGGTCAAATCCAGCAACATCGGCATGTCGATGCTCGGCGAGCGGCTGGGCAACCCGCTGCTTCACAAGGCGCTGGCCTCCTGGGACTTCGGCAAGCAAACCGGCATCGAACTGCCCGGCGAAGATCCGGGGCTTCTCAAACCGCTGTCGCGCTGGGGCAAGGCGAGCACCGAATCGGTTTCACAGGGCTACGAGCTGATGGTGACGCCGATGCAGATTTGCCGCGCCTTCTGTGCGTATGGCAATGGCGGACGGCTGGTGAAGCCGACGCTGATCCGCGGAGTGCTCGATGCGGATGGAAACTTGGTTTCCAAAAACGAGCCTCTGCGTCCCTGGCAGCTTCCGCAAATTGTTGATCCGCGAACTGCCTTGGAAATTCGCCGGGTGTTGTGTGACGTGGTGATCCGCGGCACCGCCACCGGCGCCCGCAGCGACATCTGGAATATCTTTGCGAAGACCGGTACCGCGCACATCAGCGAAGGAAAGGCCGGCTACAGCCACACGAAGTTCAACAGCTCGTTTATCTGTGGCGCGCCGGCTGAGAACCCCAGGCTGGTCTGTGCTTTCATCATTCATGAGCCGGACCGCAGCATCGCGCACTACGGCGGCACGGTCTCGGGTCCGGCCGGCAAGGAATTTCTGGAAAAGGCGCTCACCTATCTGCAGGTGCCGCCGTCTCCCGAACTTTCCCCACCGCCGCCGGATGTGACGTCGGTGCTGGTCAATTTCGATCCCAAAATCTACAAGCCTCGCCCGCAGAAAAAAGGCACGCAGCAACAGACCGCCGATGCGCGAGAATAATCAATAGATGCCGGGAATCAGTCGAGCTGTTCGATCCCGATAACGTGAGTATTCCTCTCCGAATTCAGCTACGAGCAATTCCTCTTCCGCATTCATTCGCGAAACCAGCGGCGGGATCATGATCAGCACCAGCAACACACCTGCTCCGCTACGGAACACCAGGGCCCATCCAAAAAGGGTAAGAATCGCGCCGGTGTAGCTTGGATGAAGCATCCATCGATACAGGCCGGTCGTCTGCACGCGATGCTCATGCTGAATCGCGACCCACACGCTAAATCGGTCGCCCATGGTGAGAATTGAGGAAATGCGCAACGCGCTACCAAACAGAAAAACGGCCAACCCGAGATTCCGAATCGCCGAAGGCCCAAGGGTCCAGACGTTCATCCGATCGTCGCGCGCAGGGGCCCAGCCCATGAGCACGCCCGCGGCTAGCAGCGGCAGAAAGATCCAATCATTGCCGCGCTGAAATGTTCGACCTTGATTGAGGTTGCAACCGCAAGCCGGCGTCAGAGCGGCTAGGCCAACAAATGCAATGAACAAAGCAAGTCTGGCAGGATCCTCAAAAAACTTCGGGCCGTCCCAACCCCACCATGCAATGGTCACATATGCGATGGCAATGAAGATGGAAAAAACGATCAGCCCGCCGCGCGATATCGACAACTTTGAATCGCGAACAGCGAGCTGGTCGTCGGCGGTTGCACTGTCAGAACTCATCATTCGTCCTCGGTTAGAGAGAACGAAACTTTAGGACTGAGCAGACGCCCTTGCGACGCGTCATAACGCCGCACATCGGCGACTGGATGTGTGCGATGGGGTTCATTTTTGGATTTTTGACCACATGCAAGAGGCGGCCGTAGGTGCCTTGACAGTCAAGTCTTAGGCTTTATTCTCCTGCGAACAATCCCACGGCGGGGAACGAAAAGACACTGCTGGTTCAACGGAAAATGACGACGCATTTCGAGCCATGGAGGCCCGATTCGGATGCAGACCGCGGAAATCAGGCAGGCGGGAAGTGATGCGGGCTCAAACGCCTCAAATGAGCCTCCCGCGCCGGTCGCACTCCAGCAATCCGTTCAATGGACGGTGCGGCTCAAGGCGATGATCGGCGTAGCAGCTCTTCTCCTCGCGCTGCTTGGCTTCTGGTGCATTCGAGGTTCTTTTCTTGTCTGGGGCGGTATCAGTGACTTTCTCTACCTTCCTTCGCTGTACCGGGATCTTGTCTCTGGTCATTACCCGCTGACAGGCTGGCAATTGACTCCGGCACCTTATTTTTTCCCGGAAATGCCTCTGTATTTCCTGTCGGCTGCATTGACTCCCAACATTGCATCGGCCAACTGCCTGTATGCGGGCTTTATGCTGCTGGGAATTTTTGCCGCAATCTACAGGCTGTTGCGTCTGGTCAGCCGTTCCCGCGCCGACCGGCTGATGATTACTGGATTGCTGGCATTGCTGATGTTCGCCCTGTCTCTCCCGCAACAGCAGTACTGGCTCCCGGTTAAATGGCTTCTGGTGCCGGGCGGTCATGACGGAGATTTGCTTTGTGGACTGGTGCTGATTGATCTGGCCTTCTCGTTGATCGAACGGGTCACTCGTGGAAATGTGGTTCTGTTTTTGGTCATCAGTTGTTTGACGGTCGTTTCAGATCGCCTGGCCTTGACGCAGTTCCTTGGGCCTCTTGTTCTCATGACCGTGCTGGCGTTCCTGATACGGCGGAGTTGGAATCGTTTCTTTGCTTTCCTTGCCGTGACGATTTCAGGAGGCGCCGCATATCAGGTCACCGTCTGGTTCTTTGAATGGAATGCACAGCAGCACCATTTCATCGTGCCGCGATTGGACCCGCGCTATGGCGGGCACGATCTGGTGCTGCGCTACTGGGAGTTGTTTAAGCAAAGCTGGTTCGAGTATGCGGGCCCCCGCACGGCAATATTCATCCTGGCGGTGCTGGGAATTGCCGGCGTGTTGGGAGTGTTGGTACACATTCGCTTAAACAAAGCGAATCAACAATCGAGATCGACCGGCGAATCGTTGATTTTGCTTCTGGTTCTGTCGATCGTCACATGGCTCGTGGTGTTTGCGGTCCCGGTGCTTACCGCAATCTGGGGCAATGCCGATTGTTTGCGATACACATTGTCCTACCTGATCTATCCGCTGCTGGTTCTTGGATTGGTCGCGGGCTACATTCTTTCGCGCATTTCGAACGTACGCGGCATGGGACTGGGAGCGGCCGCATGGATCGCTGGAGCGGTGGTTTGCCTGCCGATGTGGAATGAGCCGGACGTCAGCAATGCGACCGTGCTTTACACGCCTGCCATAGCAACCATCGATCATGTGAAGACTGAATACGGCCTGCATGCGGGTTATAGCGGCTACTGGTTGAGCAAACCGGCGACGATGTTTTCGAAAAAGGGAGTTCAGCTTAGCTACTTGCAGGACGATCAAGGCGTTCTTGAATCCAACAACTGGATCAACAACCCGAATCACTGGTGTCAAACTCTCGACGGCCCACCCGGTGAATACCCCATCTACGATTTTGTCGTCTGTGAGGGGCTCCCTGAAGAGCGCATCCGCCAGTCCTTTGGCGCACCAGCAAAAGTAGTCATTGAAAATGGCCTGAAGTTTCTGATTTACAATCGGCCGAGCGATGTGCTGTTTCGATGCGCTGGCCGCGCCTGGGCGACCGCGGCGGCCGATGCACCGCTGCCAAGCCGAATCGTTCGTAAGCGGTTTTTGAACCATGCTAAGCCGCCCTGCTATCCGTGGAATGGAGGTGACGTCAAAGTCCTTCGCCCGGGTGATAGTTTGGAGCTTCGCCTGCAAAGGCCGATCGTTGCTGATGTTCTGGACATCACGACCCACTGCCACTTCACCTATCACGTCCAGTTCAAGCTTGCGGATGTACTGGTAGGCTCGACCGATATTCAGCCTGTTTCGGGAACAGACCTTCAACCGCAGGATATTCTGCTGGCTAATATCACGGGTGAAAAGCCGTTTGATACGATCGTCGTCAGCGCACCAACGACTCCGGGGTTATACAGCGTTGGCAGTGTGATCGTGTTTCCGGATCCGATTCTGCGTCCCAGCCAACTGTCCACAAAAAAGAGACAATAACCTGCAATTCTGGTATGATCTGGGTCAGGTCGGACATGTCTCCTGACATCAGCGTCATCACACCCTGGCTGGATAGGCCGGAATTCATCGAGGATTACGGCCGCGCTGCCTGTGCCGACGGGGTTGAAGACATCACAATCGATAACGGCTCGGCAAAAGAAAACCCAAATGCTCTGGAAAGCATGACGCGCCGCCTGGGTGGAAAGTACATTCGCAACGAAGAAAACCGCTGGTTCTCGGCAGCCAACAATCAAGGACTGGCTCAATCGACGGGTCACATCGTCATTTTCCTGAATAACGACATTGCCGGCGATTGCTCGTGGCTCGCAAGGGTGAGGCGTGATGTGCAGGCCGGCGTGATGTACGGCTGTTCAGCGCATCAAACAACGATTGAAGGAAAGACTTTCGGCTACCTCGAAGGCTGGTGCCTTGCGGCGCGGCGCGAAACATTTGAACGACTCCGGGGATGGGACGACAAGGCGTTCGCGATGCCTTATTTTGAGGACATCGACCTTTGCCTTCGCGCTGCGGCATCAGGATTCAAGCTGATGAAGGTGGATTGGCCGGTCACGCACAAAAAGAACGGCACCAGCGGGTTTGTGCCGGGCGTGCGATATGCGATGGATCGAAATCGCCAAACATTCGTCGCGCGCCTGCGCGGCGCAACCATTCCTGATCCACCGCTTCAGCAACCCGCAGATTTCCTTGTAGCCGGCCGGCTCACTGAAGGCGAAGCTTACTACCGCCGGTTGCTCAATGGCGAACCCATGCGAGCCGATCTCTGGCTCGCATATGGTCAAATTCTCGATCTTTCTGGCCGGTTTGAGGCTTCAGAAGTAGCGCTTCGCCGGGCGATCGAATTGGATCCGACTCTGGCCGATGCACATCACGCGTTAGGCACGCTTTACACCCAGACGATGCGATACCGCGAGGCGGGCGATGAATATCGGAGGGTGACGCAGCTCATGCCCGCTTCTTGCCCAGCATTTGCGAACCTGGCAATGGCCCTCCGCTCGGCAGGGCAATATGAAGCCACCGCAGATGCCGCGCAACAAGCAATGAAGCTTGACGCCGCCAACGTTGTAGCAAATGTCGAATTGAGCCATGCCCTCCGAGAGTTGGGGCGCTTCGATGAAGCATTGGTCGCTGCTGAAACGGCGCGGAAGAATCACCCGAATCACCCCGACGGACATTACGCTCTTGGGCTTGCCCTGCAGTCGCTCAATCGCCTCGACGAAGCACGCCAGGCGATGGATCGGGCACACGCGATCGATCCGCACAATGGCAACATTCTCTTCTGCCTGCGGCTCCTGAAGGCGCGAACAGCCGCCACCGCGCAGCCGGCAGGCAAAGGATAGCCGGCAGCAATTCCCAGCATTCCAAGAATCTCCAGCC
>JACZCU010176547.1_pt1 | contig 13597 bp, 12 predicted proteins | sample 8641851 | NCBI WGS metagenome assembly JACZCU01 (sample SAMN15324605, study PRJNA640507) | soil metagenome | isolation source: monocropping sugarcane control | place: China: Luxin town, Laibin City, Guangxi Province | collected 2019-07-25 | depth 10cm m | reverse complement strand
GGTATACTGGCTTGATATGCGTGACGCATATCAAGCCAGTATACCTATAGCTTATAAAGAAATTGCTGGCCTAAACAACATTATATAAATCGATAGGTGGTAATACGATTCATGGGACGCCGTATTCTTGCCATTCTTCTCCTGGTGCTGGCAGTAAGCATAGTGATTATAACGCCGGTATTGGCCTTTACACCTGTAGGGGCCCATCTGCTCAGTGGTTTTGCCACCGCTACGCCTACGCCGACACCATGGCCAACGCCAGTTCCTTTCACACCTACGCCAACACCACCACCCAGGCCTATCCTTACGGTTGTGGGCACGCCTCCTACGCTTCACGTCAAGGCTGCGTACCTGCTCGATGCCGACACTGGGCATACGCTGGATGACTTTCAAGGCGAAACCCCACTCCCTATGGCGAGTACCACCAAGATTATGACAGCGATTATAGCCATCCAGATGGGCAATCTCGATCAGGTCATCACTATCAAACAGGATGCCTACAATGAATGGGTTAATAATAACGGTAGTAATGCCCAATTGCACGTCGGCGACAAAATCAAACTAAACGACTTGCTCTACGCGCTGCTCTTGCCTTCAGGTGACGATGCAGCCATTGCTATCGCCGATAGTATCAGTGGCAATAGAGAAAACTTTGTCAATGTCATGAATATTTTCGCCTACCGCCTGCACCTCTTTCAAACGCACTATATCAATCCCGATGGCCTGACCTATAAGACTGCTCAAAACTATACAACAACCTATGATCTCATTCGCCTTTCGCGATATGCGATGAGCCTTCCGCTGTTCGCAAAAATTGTACGGACGCCACAGTACACACTTCCCGCCACTAGCACACATCGTGCATATACCTGGAACACCACCAATGCCTTCCTGGCCCACACCGACATTACTCCCACAGTCAACCCTTACCCAGGGACAACCGGCATTAAAACCGGCTACACCGTTGAAGCCGGAGGATGCCTGGTTTTCTCGGCCAGCCGTAATGGTCATCATCTGATAGGAGTTGTTCTCGGCAGCAAAGATGAAACCTCGCGCTTTGTTGATGCGGCTACGCTGCTCAACTGGGGTTTCAGTTTGCCGCTCAAGGTGCCGGGTCCGTAGCCAGGGGATCATGACATGTCTCAAAATGAGACACGTTGTTTTGGCATAGCCGGACTCCTTCATCATAATCGAACATGAGTCCCAAAAATTAAGAGGTTTGTATAGAAATGAACGATAAGCAGATGTATATTTTCCGTATTTATACTGGCACTAGCAACACACTAGCAAACATGATAAAATAGCCACTGACCTTACTTATGTTATGCAGTAATTTGAGATAGAGTACACCGATATGCGCTACGCCGTATTTACCGATATCCATGCTAACCTGGAAGCTCTAGAAGCTGTACTGGCCAAAATCGATGAGCTTGCGAAAGAGAAGCCCATTGACCAGATCTGGTTTCTTGGTGACCTGGTTGGCTATGGTCCCAATCCTAATGAATGTATTACAAAATTACGCGAACGCACAGATGTTATTATTGCTGGCAATCATGATTGGGCAGCAGTGGGTAAGATCGATTTAGAAGACTTCAGTGCAGCAGCGCGTATCTCAGCAGAATGGACGGCCGAGCAGTTGACCGAAGAGCATCGTACATTCCTGATAGAGCTTCCGGAACGCCTGGAAATTGATGAGTGTACGCTTGTGCATGGCAGTCCATATGGTCCGCTTTGGGAGTATCTGACTTCTGAAGTTCTCGCCGAACGTAGTTTCCAATACTTTAGCAGTCGTTTCTGCTTCGTAGGGCATACCCATGTACCCGTCATTTTTCAACAACCAGACGTAATAGCCAATGCTCCCACGCTTCCTTTGATAGAAGCAGACAAGAATGGCTTTACTCAACCTCTTCCCGCAGAAGACATAGAGTATAGTGACGAAGCGACAGAGGACACAAACGAAAATATCGAAGCTACAGATGAAAAAACGCAACTGGCCATGATTCATCCCACAATATCGACTAGCAAGAGCGGTGGAAAGGCTGAAAGTGCCTATGCGGATCACGAAACTGGTCAGACGGTCAATGAAGCTGAAGCCAATGCCATCATCGAAGCACGCATCAGAGCCTCCGAACATACAACTCCCAGCGAAACCCCTCCACCTGCAGAGGCCCAGAGTAGCGCGAGTGCGGATGAAGATAGTATAGAAGAGGATGAGAACCTTATCCCAACGACGCTACTCGTTAATGATGACACAGTTAGCACAAAAGATAACAGCGACAAACCTGACGAGGGAAGCGTAGAGTTGGAAGACAGCGAGCCCGATGAAGTAGCACAGGACTCATCTCCCCAGGCAACGAGCGATAGCAATGTAGAGCTTGAAGGAGCTCCTGCCGACGCATCCAGTGAGGATGAGGAGAATAGTGAGGCGCAACAAGATAATGATGGTACACCAGAGGAGACCATCCTCAATGTTGAAGATCGGCTCAACAGCGAAATCGAAGAATTGTTAGCGCTGTTAGGCTTAAGTGAAAGCATGATCCAGGTCACCAATGAAATGTTGACTCCCCCTGAAGGTCACTGGGATGCGCCAGAGGGTCAGCGAGCGATCATTAATCCGGGTGGTGTCGGTCAGCCTCGTGATGGAGATCCACGGGCAGCATTTATGATCTTCGACACTGAAGAGGGCTTCGAGTTCTATCGTATCCCCTATGCATTTAATAAGACACAAGAAAAGATCATCAAAGCAGGCCTGCCAGAGTATCTAGCGGTACGCCTGGCTTACGGTCGCTAATATTGCAACCAGCAAATAATTGGATTTTAAAAATATGAAATTAGTCGTTGGCCTGGGTAATCCAGGCCTACAATATGAACATACACGTCACAATGTTGGCTTTCGCGTAGTAGACGAATTAGCCGCAAAGCTAGGGTGGAAGTGGACGGAACGGCGGGGTAGAGCGATACTGGCAAGCGGCATGATCGGCACAGAGAAAGTTATCCTGGCTAAACCGATTACCTTTATGAATCGCAGCGGCGAAGCCGTTAGTGAACTTCTACGCTGGTATAAGCTGCAAGTGCAGGATATGCTTGTCGTATGCGATGACCTTGACCTGCCGGTTGGGAAAGTGCGCTTGCGCACCCAGGGCAGCGCAGGTGGACAAAAGGGCCTCGATAATATCATTCATCACCTGCATACCCGAGAATTTCCGCGCCTGCGGGTCGGCATCGGTCGCCCCAGTAACAATCGCATGGACCCTATAGACTATGTCCTGGGCATACCCGGAGGTGACGAACGCATCCTGCTCGCTGCAGGCGAAGACAGGGCTGTCGAGGCTATAGAGTTAGCGATCACTAAAGGTATAAGTGCCACTATGAATATCGTTAATGCTGACCCGGAAGCGGAGCAGAAGAGAGCAGAAAAGCTCCAACGCCAAAAAGAACGCCAGGAGCGGGCCCGTGTATTGCGAGAAACCGCGCAACGAGAAGCAGCACAAAAAGAGCAGGAAGTCCAGGCATCCGCAAATGATGCTTCGGCATAGAACCTTGCGATGAATGTACTGCAGAGTCTAAACATTTGCTCCATTATTTTTCAGGCATCGGAAGCACGATCTTGCACATGCTCGTCTGTATCAGTGGTATTATTACCATCCATTCCCCCCAACCATCCCATAATTTCAGTTAGCAAATCCTGGAAAACAGCCGTATTCAGCGAGTACACCTGATACTGGCCGCGACGCTCTACCCGCACTAGATCAGCAAGCTTTAGCACTATGAGGTGATGTGAAAGGGCCGTCCGGCCCACACCTGCATGCTCTGCTAATTCTCCCGCCGTGCGTTCTCCTCCACGAAGATATTTAAGAATGCACCGCCGAGTTGGATCGGCAATGGCTTTATAGGCTTCTTGCATACTATACTCAACACATACCGGCCAATATTTCAATATGCATTGAAATACTAACATGTTCCATCCCTATTGTCAACGCTTAATATACTCAAACTCAGGGCTTTGCATAGTAATTTACGCGAATGTTCGAACACTTTTGATATGAAACTTCGAACATTTACACGAATTTTCGAACAGCAGAGGTTATCTGTAGTTTGTGATACTTTCCCGAAAGGATGAGCGAGCTTTTCTCCGAAAGTGGCGTGGTGTAGCTCAGTCCCTGCTTGGCCTGGATGGCTCCTGACCCGGTGATTCCAGGCGGTGCGTCGGTTCCTCGGTGCGTCGTTCTGGCTCCAGCAGCCAGAGCGAGACATGGACGGGCTGCATCGTCTCCTGCACTACGGCAAGTAACTGCGCTCTCAGTTCGCTCAGATCGACCTCATTGCGCAGCGTCCCGCTGAAAGCGGTCAGTGTCTTCTCTGCATCATATTTGCGCCGGTAGAAGCGGCGGTCAATGGTGACCTGGATGCGCTTGCGCAGGGGATGGAAGAGCGCGACAATCACCAGCGTGGAGAGGACCAGTACCACCGGTTGCTGCCTAGTCTGCCCAGTCTGCCTGGTGATGACCCCTGCCAGGCTCTCCAGCCCGATGACCAGTCCCGCATAGACGGCGCCCAACAAGCCCGTTAGCAGGCTATAGATCAGGGCGCGGTTGATGATGGCGTCAATATCCCACAGCCGGTAGCGGAGGATGGAAACGGCGATGGAGAGCGGAATGAGGCCGGAGACCAAGGTAGAGGCAAGCTGACTGACAAGGGGATAGAGCGAGCCAGGCTGAGTAAGCGTTGGGAAAATGATCCCCAACAGACCGGTTCCAATATAGACGGCGATCACCTCGCCTACGCCGAAAACAATCCATTTGGTCTGCTGGCGCTGGAGCGGGGTGGGAACACGGCGATAGCGATAGATTTGAGCAATGGCAAGGCCCAGGATGGCGCCAATAAAGAACGAATCCAGGAGAAGACTGGACCAGCTTGCCAGATTGAAGAGCCAATCGGGGAAAAATTCATAGGGGATGCTGACGAGGAGAAAGGCCAGCACCAGCCACCGTGTCCAGCGGGGCGCAAAGCGCCCACTCGGAAAAAGCGAGAAGACCAGGAAGAGCGCTGGGCCAGCGAGGAAGTCCAGGAGTCGGGCAGAAAATGGATACTCTGTTCGATTCAAGGCAGAGAAGATGCCTGTGCCCGTTGCGGCTCCCACCAGCACAAGCATGAGCGCCACCAGCAAGACCATCCAATCATCGGACTTGCGCCAGACAATCACAGTGGCAACGGCCAACCAGATCAGCGCGGTGAGCAGGTTAACAGCCAGAATGACCATTGCATAGCCGCTAAGCGAGAGGCCCACCTGCTGGAGCGCCGCCACCATTTCGGGGGTCAGTTGATCAGCAGTGCACCTTGTGCCCGTGCAGAGCATGTGCAGGTGCAGAAAGGAGAATGGGAGACTGGCGCCAAAAAGCCCCAGAGCGAGAGCAACCAGAGCTATCCATCCCACCTGCGAAAGCCTGAGCCAGCGCCCGCGCAAGCGGATTTCGGCGGCAACGGGCTCTCGAGCTTTGCTGGCGATGGGTGGTGAGGCCGATGGCTGATTCATTGCCTGGCTCCTTCTCTTCCGGTGGAAGCGTACTGCTTCTCTCCCCATTCTACCACAGGTCCGTTCGGAAACGTTACGAACTGTGTGACGCACGCCATCGGCTGGGGAGGCAGCAAACAGGGACGAACCTTCACGGAAAGGCTCACCATTCGACTTGCTTCTCTGAGGAGGTTTCATGGAAACACCCGCATCCTCTCCTACAACGCGAACCGGAACACGTGGTCTTGATCCACTTTGGGGTCTCCATAAAAACGGGTCAACATCACAGTATGGTCTCTTCGAGGAAGGATTGCAGCAGCAGACAAGTGTGTTCAGTGTGTTAAAAGGTGTTGAACATCACCTGCTGCTGTTTGAAGGTCTGCACGCTGATGAAACCCTGGATACACTCCAGAAAAAGGTGAAGGACCTGTTGAAAAGCTACACAGTTCCTCTTGTTCTCCACCCGATACCGGCAGAAAACCGCACCTTGCACACGTTGTATGACGCACAGAGATCACGCCTGTTCTTGATTCGACCCGATGGCTATATCGCCCATAGTGGGCAAGCGACCGACCTGGAGAGTTTCAGTATCTACCTGAACCGTGTGTTCACTCATCGTGGCCTCATAAATACACAGCAGATGGGTCTCCAGCCCTAGGAGCGCTGTATCTACGCTGCCTTCTCTCGATCGAGCCCAAGACTACGCCTCACCTCTAACGTGCGTATAATTGCATCGCGCGTCAGAACACCAACGAGCTTTCCATCCTGCACAACTGGCAACTGGTTCACATCTCGATTTGCCACCAGGGACAATACATCGTTCAGATTTTGCTGGGGTGAAACGGCATGGAGTCGTTCCAAAGGAACCATTATTTGCTCAACGGGAATCTGTGCCCACTGCTCGCGTGGCACATGGCGAATATCAGCAAGCGTTATCAAGCCCGCTAATTGATCTCCCTGAACCACAAAGGCAGTACGTAGGCCATACGGCAAAAAGTATTCATCCACCAGTCTTTGGAGTGAGATGTTGGCGGGAACCGTTGTGGGTGTCTTATTCATGACCTGGCCTACCGTGACTCCCTTGAGCATTGATTGTAACATGGTTTGAGAGTTGGCCGATTGTGAGGCGCTCAACAGGAACCAGCCGATAAAACCAATCCAGATACCCCCGAGGACATTGCCACCAAAAAACCAGAAAACGCCCCACAGGATGAAAAGATAGGCGATCATTTGCCCTACGATGGACGCGACACGGGTGGCAGTGCGTTCACTCCCGCTTATCTTCCAGATAATTGAACGCAATACTCGCCCTCCATCGAGGGGAAAACCAGGAATAAGATTGAATAGACCTAACAGAATGTTGGTAATAGCTAGATAACTCACGATCACCTCAACGGGGGAGTGGCTTCCCCGCAGTGGAAGCAGCAGCAGGTAGCATACAATACCAATAACGATACTCGTTAATGGTCCAACAAACGCCATTAAAAACTCGACCCCAGGTGTTTGCGGTTCCTGTTCGATATTGGAGATACCTCCAAAGATGAAAAGGACAATACTTTTTACGGGTAAGCCTCGCGCACGAGCGACGAGAGAATGAGCCAATTCATGCAAGAGCACTGAAACAAAAAGAAGCAGCGAGGCAATGAGACCCAACAGAAAGTATGTCGATAGTGAAAACCCTGGATAGAAATGGGGAAAATCATACGTGGCAAGCGAGAAGGTCAGAAGTACCAGAATAACCAACCAGCTCACATTAATGAAGATGTCGATTCCAGCAATTCTGCCAATGCGAAGTGATCCTGGCATAGACGCACGTCCTCTCCTTCAGAGAAAACCACTTAGATAGAACAGATAGTAGTACTAATAAGAATGAGCGTGCAAGCTGGACAATACCGGAGTATCCGAACGTGTCCCTGTCACCTTTTCTGGCTCCATTTCGTAAAGAGAACGAAGCGAATCTAGCATAGACCCGGGGAATCGAAGGATGAATACAGCAGCGTTTTGCAAGACGTGGAACCGAGCTGGACAGTGAAGACCTTGTTCATCGTCGCCTACATCGTGGTGCTGGTGTTTTTCACCGGCGCTCTCTTCCGGGCGTTCCGAAGCTATGTCAGTGTGAAGCGGCTCGATGTACTCGCTTTCATCGGCTTGATCCTCATGACACTGCTCTACAGCGCCACGCTTCTCGTTTTAGTAGGCGCTTTTCTCTATCCCATAGCGTTCAATGGCTTGCGTTTGCTGTACTTGCTCCTGCTGGTTATTTTTATCTTCAGTATGCTATATCACTGGACCTCCCCCACTTTTCCTATGAGAAGGAATCGTCCGGTGCTCATCTTCATGAGCGTCATGACGACCATTTCTATTATCTTTTACCTCGTGTTGTTTTTTCTCACGTAATATAGAGGAGCGTGTAGTGTCTAGATATCCCTACACCTGCTTGTGCTACCCAGCGACCTGTAAGAGGCGGAACACCAAACGCCTTGTCGCTGGTACACATCATCATGCGGTTCGGTTTGGTTCGTGGCGGCAATCCATCAGACCGCTTGCCGGGCAGGGAGGGCAGTGAAGAACTGCGGCTGCACCACCGGCCACAGTCCTAGGGGCAAGCCATAGAACAGCGCATTGGCGATGGTAAACGAGAACGAGCCCACCAGCTGCAAGAGATTAGGAGCCCCCACGATGGGCACCACGATGTAGATCATGACCAGCATGACCAGCACGCCGTAGAGCAACCCACTGATGATCGCCACGCCGCCCGTCAGATGCAGTCGACGAGCAAGCAGGCCAAAGATCACGCCCCACAACGCCGCCCACAGCAGGTGAATCACCAGCCCTAAGAGTGCCGGGCCAGGGTCCAGGTAGAAGCCGCCTTGTAACAGGGAGGTCAGCAACGGCTGCGGTCCGATGAGCGGGGCCGCGATGGCGTACAGCGGCGTGAAGAAGTCCATTTGCAGGTAGGTGGCGGTGGCGATCATGGCAAACAACATCATCAGGATCCCGCCGAGCATGCCGACGAAGACTGCCGAAAGGAGAAAATGGAGCGATTGACCAGTGTCTCTTGATGTTGGCATAGCATGCCTCCTTTGTGGTTCACCCGGCCACCTGTTGTAGAGGCGCTCCGAGTGTTCCCCAGGATCGGGAAGACCTGGAGTAAATTCCTCCGACCAGACCAACGTCAGAGGAGAGATTGGCTGAGCTACAGGCCCTCTGCAAATTCAGTAGGCGGCAGAGAGCCCAGATACTGTTAAACACCTTCTCAATATATTGTCTAATAAATGTACAGAAGGGACATTCTTTCCACCGATTTGCTCTACTTCTAGTATATGTCACGCAGGAACGAAGCACAAGACCTATTACCCAGCTGAATAGAGCTTTTCGCAAGTCACCTTCTGGCTCACATCGGCTCCACCCTCACCCTCACCCTGTCCGGGGGACAGGTAAGAGGGGGACGGGTAAGAGGGGGACAGGTAATAATAAGCGAGACCTCTTTTTGTAAAAAATTGGTGAGGTGTTTGTGTGCTGGAAACGCACAAACACCTCACCAATTTTTTACAATTGGATAACTCCAGTGAGCGGTGCCATAACGAAACAGCTTAAGACAGATTCCCGTCGAATAGATCTATCTGGCTTCACCTAGCCGTTTTCCAGAGATGACTGATCTATCTTGCAGGGTGATATCTACATCTGAGGCATATTGATCCCGTTTTTTGATCAGTAACCAGGCCTTCTCTCCCAGCCGTTTCTGCCGGATGAGCGCGAATTCCCCGTGCAATTTTTCTCCGAACAGCAGAAAACGGAGAGCACCCTGGTTCAGTTGCTCCCTTACCCGCTCTTGCATTGCTTCCTTGGTTTTCCCCGCAAGGGGCCTGTATCTTCCCTGATCCCAGACGATTACTTCTCCTGCTCCATACTCGCCCTCTGCAATCACCCCTTCGAAGGTTCGATACTCGAGGGGATGATCTTCCACCATGATCGCCAGCCGTTTCTCTTTTGGGTTCAGCGCAGGGCCTTTCGGCACTGCCCAGCTTTTCAAGACCCCATCGAGTTCCAACCGAAAATCGTAATGAAGGCGAGAAGCCTGATGCTTTTGCACCACAAAAACGAGAAAGTCTTGCGTTCTCTTCATCTCTCCTTCTGGTTCTGGCTCTTCAGGAACATTCCGCCTCTGTTTAAATGCATCAGGGTTCATATGTTACACCTGGCTCCTCCTCATTGGGAATGGGTCGATGATACTCTGAAAGTTCTTCTTTAACATGCCCTTACACACAATTTAGGATATTACCAGTTTTGATTTCTAACATTAGAGTTCTGTGTCCAGATTGAAGCTCTGGCAGTATTTTGCACGCTATAATATTACTACATGTCGGATAACCAGGTTGCCAATACTCACCTCCAGCTAAGGAAGTTTAAGGCTTTTTGAAAACAGATGCGCAAAAGAGAAAAAGAAATGAATGAGATCTCACCACCGCCTTACGCAGGTCCACCTCCCGGATCGCCTGAACAGGTAACGGCCATTATCGCAGAACTGCGGCGCCTGTACCCTGATGCGAAGACTTCGCTCAACTTCTCCAACCCGCTTGAATTGCTGGTGGCCACACAACTTTCGGCACAAAGTACTGACGAGCTCGTGAATATGGTCACGGTTGATCTGTTTAAGAAATATCGCAGCGTGGAGGATTACGCGACGGTGAGCCAGGAAGAACTGGAAAAGGATATTCGATCAACTGGCTTTTACCACAACAAGGCGAAGAACATACGCGCCGCCGCCCAGCGCATAATTACCAACTACGGCGGCGAAGTGCCACGCACGATGGAGGATTTAGTAACGCTGCCCGGCGTGGCGCGCAAAACCGCCAACGTGGTACTGGGCAACGCTTTTGGCATCGTCGAGGGTATAGCAGTCGATACACACGTGGGTCGCCTGGCACGGCGATTAGGCTGGACAACCAATGAAGACCCGGTAAAAGTCGAACAGGATTTGATGCGCATCATACCCCGCAAGGACTGGCTGAGTCTCTCACACATGTTGATCTATCATGGACGCGCGATTTGCACAGCTCGCAGGCCGCGCTGCGCGCAATGCGCGCTGGTACACCTGTGTCCTTCGGCTTTCCTCGTGTCATAATGTAATACTTACGCCAGGATTTGCTGTTATGCATTGGTTGCTACAGACGCGGCCGGTACAGGAAGATTGTCTGGTTCTGCTCTCAAGCGGCCGGTGGCGGCAAGCCAGATGGCAAAAGCGAGCATGGGAATAAGACCAAGCAGACCAATAGGCGCACTCAGCAATGAATCAGCCCGGGAGAGCAACAACGCGCCAAAACCAGCCTGGGCATTGAAAGCTGCGTGCGCCATGACAGGCGGCCAGACACTCCCCGAGCGGAAGCGCAGCCAGGCAAAAATCATGGATAGTGTCACGGTAAACAGGACCATCATAGCAACACCAAGCCAGGGATGTCCGGGATAGTTATAGCCATCAAGCACGATTACTGGCGCATGCCAGAGGCCCCAGATCACACCGGTAATAATGGCAGCTTTGACCCCACCCAGGGGTGCTAAACGTGGCAACAGGTAACCACGCCAACCAAACTCTTCACCAAAGGTAAAAATCATGTTAATAAGAATGCCTAAAGTGAACGCTAGCACAATGCTCACGGTAACATTGAGTTGGGCCAGTTGGTCAGCCGTGAAACCAGCAGGGAGGGGTTGTCCCTGTTTAGCAAGCGCCGCGGCAATTGCTCTAGCCGAGGCATGCAGGTTTTCGCTATAAGCCCAGTGCTGCACACCCGTCAGGAGAACAAAACCAATGCTGGCAGCAATCAAAGCGGGCGGAACCAGGTATGCGGCAATATACATGCGCCAGGCACCCTGGCGGCCGCGCCCGACCAACCGCAAGCCAGCATCAGCAAAACCTTCACGCCGTATGAGACGCACAAGGATCGCAGCGACAGCAGGTCCAAACATACCAAGAGCCGTGCGCGTCACAAATGGTACTCCAATAGCACGAAGAACCAGCCAGGTAGTCCAACTCAGACCAAAGGCCAGTATGATATATAAGACAACACCGGTCCAGTTTACGGCTTCCGTCGTTCTGTTTGGCAATGCTATATCGTCTGTAGAGGAACCTTCCATATCCATAGACCTCTCCTCAGAGCTATATTTGTCTAAATGAGTATAGCCATTTCAGTTATTCAGCATTTCAACGCTTGCTGAAAAATTAACGGATCAGGTAGACTTTTGTCAAGCCTTAAGGTTTTTAAAGGAAATTCCTATTTCTAAAAGCCCTGCTAAGCCCATAATAGACTATTGCAGCGAAACACCTACTGGGGTATGATTACGTAGGAAATAGCAAAACGATAGGACGGCATGCAGCGCATGGCGTCCTTGAGGTGTTGAATACGGGCCAGGAGTGCAAGGTATGTTAATGCTCAGAGATGGTTCGTGTTGAGGTACAATGCGTTGTACCTATTTGGAGGATTGAGTGACTTTACAAGGATTGCTTGCATTGTTGGCACAACGGCCAGAATTTCGTCGTCTGTTAGAACAACTGCGTCAAGGTGAGGGCTTGCCAGCCCTGACAGGTATTACAGAAGCCGCGCGGCCATTTGTTATAGCCACGCTTGCATCAGCATTGAAACAACCTCTTTTAGTGGTGGTCGAGGATGAGAAACAGGCAGAGCAAATGGTGGAAAGCCTGAAGGTCTTTGTGCAGCGACCCAACGATGTCTTTTGCCTGCCAGACCGCGATGCCTTACCTTATGAGCGACTAATCAGCGATGCGCTTACGACGCAGCAGCGTATGCAAGCATTGATAGCCCTGACTCAACAGGAACGAGACATCATTGTTGTGTGTTCGGCGCGTGCTATGACGCAGCCTCTAATGCCACCACAAGAGCTCTCGGCCTCGCTATATAACCTGCAACCTGGGCAGGAAATTGATCTTACTCTCATGCTGGAACACCTCTATAATCTTGGTTATGAACCAGTAGCAGAGGTAGAAGAGCCTGGCCAGTTCAGCCATCGAGGTGGTATCGTTGATCTCTTTCCATCGACGCTACCGCGCCCGGTACGTGTCGAGTTCTTTGGAGACGAGATCGAATCGCTGCGCACATTCGACCAGGAAACTCAGCGTTCGCTCAATCCTATCGCCTCGTGTATAGTTGGTCCCGCGCGTGAAGCCTTACCACTGCGCGGCCCAGAAGCAGTTCGAGAGCTAGAACGGCTTAACAGCACTATGCTCCATCACGAGTACGAGGAACGTTGGAAACGTGATCTCGAAGAGCTCCGTCAGCGGCATTCGTTCGACGATATCACCTTTTATCTTCCCTATCTGCATAACATGGCAACCCTTCTGGATTATCTACCCCGCAGCGGCCTCCTTATTCTCGATAACCCTGAAAGCATTGCGAAACACATTGCTGAACTTGATCAACAGGCGCAAGAGATGAAAGAACGTTTTGAGCAGGATCGCCAGAATCCGCCCCACCTGCGCAGTGCCCACATTACCTGGGACCAGTTGGAGCCACAGATGCAGCAGCGTCGCCAGCTTAAATTCGCGGGCATCCTCTCCGTTGCCGAGGGCGAATTTGATGCGCGCCTGCATGGGGGCACAGAACATCTCATGCCTCATTACAGCAGTGCCAATTCGTATGGAGGGCGTCTGCGAGCGTTTGTGCAGGATTGTCGCAGGGCCCTGGATAATCGCGAGCGTGTCGTTATTGTGACGGCACAGGCACGACGCATGGCAGAGGTTTTGAGCGACGAGTCCATTCTCCGCGATGCAACAATCCATGTAAGCCCGGGCATCAATATCAACACACCACCGGAAGCGGGAACATTGACGCTGCTACAAGGCCAACTGATGGAAGGCTGGCAAGCACAGACCCTGGCTTTGCAGGTCTATACAGATACCGAGATATTTGGCTGGTCTCGCCAACGCAGCGCGCTACGTCGCAAACCGATCACCCCTTCTTCATTTCTAGCGGAGGTCAATCCTGGTGACTACGTTGTACACCAGGAACACGGTATAGGTCGCTTTGAGGGTCTCGTCAAGTTAAATATGACGGGTGTCGAACGCGAATACTT
>JACZCU010065666.1_pt1 | contig 13647 bp, 9 predicted proteins | sample 8641851 | NCBI WGS metagenome assembly JACZCU01 (sample SAMN15324605, study PRJNA640507) | soil metagenome | isolation source: monocropping sugarcane control | place: China: Luxin town, Laibin City, Guangxi Province | collected 2019-07-25 | depth 10cm m | reverse complement strand
CTGCAGAACGACATCCTCAAGGAGTACATCGCGCAGAAGGAGTACATCTATCCGCCGCGTCCCTCAATGCGGCTGATCACCGACATCTTCCGGTTCTGCGCCGACAACGTTCCGAAATACAACACCATCTCGATCAGCGGCTATCACATCCGCGAGGCGGGATCGACAGCGCTGCAGGAGCTCGCGTTCACGCTGCGCGACGGGATGGAGTACGTCGAGTACGGCGTCCGCGCCGGCCTCGACGTCGACGACTTCGCGCCGCGGCTCTCGTTCTTCTTCAACTCCCACAATGACCTGTTCGAAGAGGTCGCGAAGTTCCGCGCCGCCCGCCGTGTCTGGGCGAAGGTGATGCGCGAGCGCTACGGCGCGAAGGACCCGCGCTCGTGGATGCTCCGCTTCCACACGCAGACCGCCGGCTGTTCGCTGACGGCGCAGCAGCCGTACAACAACATCGTCCGCGTCACGATCCAGGCGCTCGCCGCGGTGCTGGGCGGGACGCAGTCGCTGCACACGAACTCGCTCGACGAGACGCTCGCCCTTCCGACCGAGCAGGCGGCGCGCATCGCGCTCCGCACGCAGCAGATCATCGCGCACGAGTCGGGCGTCATCAATTCGGTCGACCCGCTCGGCGGCTCGTTCTTCGTCGAGGAGCTGACCAACCGGATGGAGCAGGGTTGCTTCGACTACATCGAAAAGATCGACCAGTTCGGCGGCATGGTCGAGGCGATCGAGGCCGGTTTCCCGCAGCGCGAGATCTGGGACGCTTCGTATCAGTACCAGCGTTCGATCGACAGCGGCGAGAAACTGATGGTCGGCGTCAACGCCTTCACGATGGAAGAGGAAGATCCGTACGACATCCTCTACATCGACGAGTCCGTCACCGGTGAACAGCTCGCCCTGCTCAAACAGGTCCGTACGGAGCGCGATCAGCAGAAAGTCGCCGATGCGCTGCAGGCGCTACGGAATGCCGCAAAGGACGAGAGCGCGAACACGATGCCGTTCATTCTCGACGCCGTCCGTGCCTATGCGACGGTTGGCGAGATCAGCGACGCGCTGCGCGACGTGTTCGGGACGTACCAGGAACCGGCGCTGTTCTGAGCACCCGGAATGTGATCCAGATCACAGTGGGTGTTTGCCAACGTGTTACGACACGTGTGTAACGGATTTGACGTTCTGCGCTCCAATGGTGCAGGAGGAATTCCGATGCGTTTCCGTCTCGTCTTGCTCGCATTGTTGTTGTGGATCGTTCCGGCAGCGTTCGCGAAGGACGTCTATCTCTCGATTGGCGGAACCGTGGGAAGTTTCCACACCGACGCGGGCATCTTCAATCCTTCCCAGACGAAGGACATCCAGATCCAGGCGTACTTTCTACCGGTCGGGAACGTCGACAACTCGGGCGCTCAACCGGTCACGATCAATGTCCCGAAACGGACGCAGTTGATCTACAACGACGTCGTGTCGGCGCTCTTTCATTCGAGCTCTCTCGGCGCCATCCGGCTCTCCTCGTCCGACGACTTCGTCGCCACGCAGCGCATCTACGCGTCGGTGAACGGTGACACGCTCGGGCAATTCGTCGGAGGGGTCGACAGCACCACGGCGCTCAAGAACGGCGTCGTCATTCAGGTGAAGAACAACGGCAATCCCGGCCAGCACGGGACCTTCCGCACGAACATCGGCGCGGTGAATCCGAACGGCACGGCCGCGAACATCACCTGGCGCGTTTACGACAAGAACAACGCGGTCGTCGGCTCGCCGCACGCGATGACGCTGCAGCCATACGGAGCGATCGCGCCGGGGCTGATCACCGGGTTTGGCGACAGCATTCCGGCGAATGCCGACTTGTCGGACGCGTGGGTCGGCTTCGTCTCCGATCAACCGATCATCGCGTACGGCTCCGTCGTCGACAACGGTTCGAGCGATCCGACGTACATCCCGGCGAGCAACGACAGCGATCCTCCCTCCTCGAGCTCGCAGCCGACGACGCAGGTCTTCACGGTGACGCTCAGCAGCTTCCACATCGACATCTCGCCGTCGCCGGCCGGCCTCAAGGTTGGCGATCAGGTGCAGTTCAAGGTCAGCGCGACGGTCGGCGGACTGCACGGCTTCCGCCTCACGACGCCGGACGGCAGCGCCGATCTCGTTCCCGATCGCGGACCGTATCCGGCGAATCAGGTCTTCACGTACAACTTCACGATCCCGATGACGGGAACGTACTTCTATACCTGCACGAACTCGAGCTGCGGCACGGGCCACAGCAACATGGAAGGGACGTTCGACATCGGACAGCCGACGACCGATCCGGGACCGCATTACTGACGCGTGACTGAGTGGGCGGGCCAAGAGCCCGCCCCTACACGTCTCTGTTTTCTGTTACTCTTTGCTCCTGAACGGGTTGGGTGTGATGGAGCTATCGCAATTCGCGCGTAGCCGGCGGGGCGGGGAGCTGATCGGGGTGGTGATACTCGCGATCGGAGTGAGCCTCTCTGCGGCCCTTGTCTCCTACCACCCGGGCGACTCTTCCGCCTTCTTCACGTCGACCAACTCCACGATCGCGAACTGGATCGGTTATTATGGCGCGACCGTCGCGTGGGTCTTCGTCAGCTTCTTCGGATTCGCGAGCGTCCTCTTTCCGGGCGGCCTCCTCGTCATCGGCTGGAATCGCTTCTGGGGAAAAGAGCTCGAGTTCCTCCAGACGAAGCTGATCGGCTTCACGATCCTGGCGCTCGCGTTGCCGCCGATGTTCGATCTGACCATCGGCAGCATCTGGTTTCGCGGAGCGCTCGTCCCGTCCGGTGGCTACCTCGGCACGGAGATCAACCACGCCGCTTCGTCGAACCTGAACGCGACGGGCGCCGCGATCGCGCTACTCACTGCGATCCTGATCGGCCTTCTTCTGGCGACACGCATCTCCCTCGGCGCGCTGTTTCTCGCGCTGCATCGCAAGCTCCTCGCAGCCGGCCGCGCGCTCACGCTGCAGTGGGCGCGCTTCACGGAGCGCCGGCGCAAGGAGAAGATGAAGGAGACCGTGCTGCGGAAGCACCTCGAAAAAGAGGCGCCGGCGCTGCGGCTCGTCTCGACGCCACCGCCCGCGGCAGACGACGGCGAGCCACCTGCCTCTGGTCCGATCATTCGTGAAGTCCGCGGCGCGGGCCGCTTTCAGATCCGCAAAGTGACGAAGGCCGACCTGCGCAAGGCAGCCGAGGCGCTGGCGACGCAGGAAGTCCCCGATCCGTTCACGCTGTACACCGAGCCTGCAGCGCCGCCGCCTCCCGTTCGAAAGTTCGAGCCGGCCGAGCCGCCCGTCGACTTCGAGGACCCGCTCTACCTCGACGACCCGCCGCGCGTGCGGCCGAAGCCCCAGATCCCGAGGCCCGCGGCGCGGAAGCCGGCGCCGAAGAAAGAAACGCGGTCGCAGCGCGCCGTCAGCGACGAGCTGCCGCCGGTGAACCTCCTCGCGGAAGGGCCGAAGCAGGACACGATCAACGACGAGGTCCACAAGAAGTTCCTCGAGATCGGACATCTGATCGAGGAGCGCTGCCGCGAGTTCGCCGTCGAAGGCGAAGTCACCGCGTACCACCCCGGCCCCGTCGTGACGACGTTCGAGTTCAAGCCGTCGGCCGGCGTGAAGTACGCGAAGGTCGTGAACCTTGGCGACGATCTCGCGCTCGCGCTGAAGGCGGAGTCGATCCGCATCGAGCGCATCAGCGGCTCTTCGACCGTCGGCATCGAGGTGCCGAACAAGAAACGTGAGCTGATCGCGCTCCGCGACATCATCGACACGGACGCCTTCACCCAGCAGCAGTCGCTCCTGACGCTCGCCCTCGGCAAGGACATTCACGGCGACGCGGTGGTGACCGATCTCGCCAAGATGCCGCATCTCCTCGTCGCCGGAGCGACGGGAGCGGGCAAGTCGGTCGGCCTCAACTCGATGATCGTCTCACTGCTCTACAAGGCGCTGCCGAAGCAGCTCCGGATGATCATGATCGACCCGAAGATGGTCGAGCTGAAGATCTACGAGGACATCCCGCATCTGCTGCATCCGATCGTCACTGATCCGAAGCTCGCCTCGAACGCGCTGATCTGGTCGGTCGCGGAGATGGAGAACCGTTACCGCACGCTCGCCGAGTGCGGCGTCCGCAACATCGACCAGTACAACGCGCTGCTCAAGGATCCCGACGCGCTGCGGCGGGCGAAGAAGAGCGCGGAGGACGCGCCGATTCCGGAGCCGTTGCAGTACATCGTCATCATCATCGACGAGTTCGCGGACCTGATGATGGTCGCGCCGAAGGACGTCGAGGACTCCGTCACGCGGCTCGCGCAGAAGGCGCGCGCGGTGGGCATTCACCTGATCATCGCGACGCAGCGGCCGTCGGTCGACGTCATCACCGGCGTGATCAAGGCCAACTTCCCATCGCGCATCAGCTACCAGGTCGCGTCGCGCATCGACTCCCGCACGATCCTCGACACGCAGGGCGCCGAGAAGCTCCTCGGCAATGGCGACATGCTCTTCCTCCCGCCGGGCACCGCGCGCATTCGCCGTCTGCATGGCGCGTACGTCTCGGAGCGCGAGATCAACGAGATCGTCGAGTTCGTGAAGCGGAACCAGGGTGAGCCGAAGTACCTCGAGGAAGTGACGAAGATCGAGCCGGAGAAGAGCGGCGCCGACGGGATCGAATACCTCGAAGACCCGAAGTACGACGAGGCCGTCCGTGTCGTGCTGACGACCGGGCAGGCATCCGCCTCGTACCTGCAGCGCCGGCTGAAGCTCGGCTACTCCCGCGCCGCGCGCCTCATCGAGATCATGGAAGCGAATGGCGTCGTCGGGCCGTCGCAAGGCTCGAAGCCGCGCGAGATCCTGATCCGCGCCGACGACTACCCGCCGGCCAGCGGCGAGATCTGACGACGAGCCGGTTGGCCTTGCTCGTGCTATCGCGTCACGCGTGCGCTGGACTCCAGGGGGAATCAGTTCAGACATCGACGATGCTCGAGGTTCGAGCGGCGGCTTCGGCGGGTTCGGGCTAGGCGGCGGATCGCTCGGCTGCCGCGGCGTGATCGTGCTGCTCGTCCTCAGCCTGCTCTTCCACCGCAACTTCTTCGCGCTCTTCGACAACTCGCAGGCGCCCGCGCCGCGGCAGCAGGTGAATCAGCCGGTTCAGGAGTCGCCGGAAGAGCACAAGGAGATGCAGTTCGTCTCGTTCGTGCTCGACGACGTGCAGTCGACGTGGGACAAGCTGCTGCCGGAGCAGACCGGAACCGCCTACCACCACGCGCGTCTCACGCCGTTCCGCGACGAGATCCGGAGTGGCTGCGGGTTCGCCAGCGCCGCTTCAGGGCCGTTCTACTGTCCCGACGACGAACACGTCTACATCGACCTGTCGTTCTATGACGAGTTGCGCGGCCGCTTCGGCGCTCCCGGCGACTTCGCGCAGGCGTACGTGATCGGCCACGAGGTCGGACACCACGTCCAGCACATCCTCGGCATCTCCGACAAGGTTCAATCGAGAGAGGACTCGGTGAAGCTCGAGTTGCAGGCCGACTGCTTCGCCGGAGTGTGGGCGCATTCGACGCAGCAGCGCGGCCTGCTCGAGGAGGGAGACGTCGACGAGGCGATGAACGCCGCGGCGGCGGTCGGCGACGATCGCATCCAGCGGATGGCGGGGCGCCGCGTGAACCCGGAGACGTGGACGCATGGATCGGCCGAGGAGCGGTCGACGTGGTTCCGGCGCGGATTCGACTCCGGACGCGTCTCCTCCTGCGACACCTTCTCCCATTAGCGCATCGCGATGGCGACGAGCATCGTGAAAACGATTGCGGCAAGCAGCAGGATAACGGTCAGCGCGGCCGACGAGATACGGACGATTCTCACGTCCGTTCGACACGCCGGCACGCGCTGACGAAACCCATTACTTCCTGCGGCGGCGGCCGGAGCGCGGCTTCGGAGGCGGCAGGACGCGATTCTCTTCGCGTGCCGGAGCCCGCGTCGCGCGTTCCGGGCCGGGCGACGACTCGCCGACGATGACCATCTTCGTCCCCTGGACGAGATACGCGCGGCGCAGCAGTTCGCCGTTGATGAAGAGGGCATCGGGCGAGCGGTAGACGTACGCCTCGCCTCGGGCGTTGCTCTCCACCATTACGAAGTGCTGGACGACCTTTCCGCGCAGGAACTCGATCGCCGCCGTCTCCTCGCCGGGAGGAATGATGACGTCGCCGAGCTTGACCTCGGCCGCGACTCCCGCGCGGTCGACGATCAGCGTCCGCGCGTCCTTGATGTCGATGACGCGCAGCATCGGCGCGGCGAACAGGCTGTTCGCAGAGAGAATGAGTACCGGGAAGAAAAATGAGCGCATTGCATAGTCGTGGTGCCGCGTTGTTTGAGAAACGCGTGGCGTTCAGGTGGGTGGACGCAAGAATAGCATGCTTTCTTTTGTGGCCGGCAGGTCGATCGTGAACGACGATCCCGTGCCCGGCCCCTCGCTCGTCGCGCGAACGCTGCCGCCGTGCAACTCCGTCAGATGACGCACGATGGCGAGGCCGAGGCCGAGACCGCCGTGCGAGCGCGTGGCGCTGCCGTCGGCCTGCCGGAACCGGTCGAACACGAACGGGAGGAACGCGGGATCGATCCCGGCGCCGTCGTCGCTCACGGTGATGCGCGCGTGATCGTCGACGCGCTCGACTGTCACGTCGATCCGGCCGTTGCGGTGGCCGAATTTGATGGCGTTCGAGACGAGGTTCCACATGACCTGCTGCACGCGGTCGGCGTCGCCCTGCACGACGCCGTGCCACCGCGAGCTGTCGACCTTGATCGCGATCTGCTTCGCCTCGCTGGCCGGAAGAAGCGTCTCGATCGCCGCGTCGACGACGGCGCGGAGGTCGACCGGCTCGCGCTCGAGCCGGAATTTGCCGAGGACGATCGACGAGACGTCGAGGATGTCTTCGATCAGCTTCGCCTGCGCGCGCGTGGAGCGCTCGATCGCGTCGAGTGCCGTCTTGTGCGTCTCCGGATCGAAGTGCCCGAGGTTGAGCATGCGCACCCAGCCGAGCGTCGCGGTCATCGGCGTCCGGAGCTCGTGCGAGACGGTGGCGAGGAACTCGTCCTTCGCGTTGCTCGCTTCGATCGCCGCGCGATAGAGCTGTGCGTTGTCGATGGCGATCGCGGCGCGGCGGGCGATTGCCTCCGCGATGCCCGCATCATTCTCCGTGTAGCGCCTGGGCTCCTCCGCCATGAACGTCAGCGCGCCGATGGTCCGTCCGCGCGCCACCATCGGCGCCACGAGCACCGATCCTTCATCGAGTTGTGGTGGCACCTCTTTATTCGGATCGCGGTGAACGACTGCGGTGGGCCGCGCGTGCCCCTCGTTGTCGACGAAGCTGATGGCGCACCAGTCGCCCAGGTGGCTGACCGCGACTCGCACGGCCGCAGGGATGGTCTCCTCGTAGTCGAGCGATGACGAGAGGATGTCGCTGACCTCATTGAGCATCCGCATCGATTCGGAGGCCGCGCGCTCGTCGCGCAGGTCGACTTCTCGCCGTTTCGACAGCGCGGCCGTCAGTGCGACTCCGAGCGCGGCAAAGACGACCGTCTGCGCAACCGCTTGCGATAGGGAGTGGAAGCCGCCGTAGCGGACCAGGAACAAACTGGAGAGGAGAATCGTCTGGAGCGAGGGGCCGAGGCCGCAGAAGATGGCACTCGCGAAGACGGCGCAGAAGAAGAGGAAGAACGGACGGTTGCCAAAGATCGTCGCGAATGAGATTTGCGCGAAGGCTGCGGCGGCGACCAGGAGAACCGCCAGGGCGTAGCGGAGAGGGGGGCGCATCGGGCTGTGGCTTGCGGTCAGTGTAGCAGTGCTCGGTTAGGCCTCGGGCCTCGGTTGTTCACCGTTCTGCAACTAACCTCTTGCAACCCTTTTCCGTCTGATACGAAAGCGTTCGTATTGATTGCGACGGAGGATTGTTGACGATGAACCGCCGTGCCCCGCTGCTCATCGCCCTGATGCTGTTGTCTATCCCGGCGTTTGCCGCGGACGACGGGCTTCCCGCAGTACACATCACGCGCTCCACCGGACCGATCGTCATCGACGGCGATCTGAGCGACGCCGGCTGGCAAAGCGCGACCAAGTTCGAGAAGTGGTACGAGACGAACCCCGGCGACAACATCGAGCCGAAGGTCAAGCAGATCGGGTACGTGACGTATGACGACCGCTTCCTCTACGTCGGCATCGACATGTGGGACCCCGATCCGTCGAAGATCAACTCGATCTACGGGGACCACGACGCGCTGAGCGGCAACACGGACGACTACGCCGGCATCCTCATCGACTCGCGCAACGACAAGAGGACCGGCTATCTGTTTCTCGTCAACGCGCACGGGATCCAGTACGACGCCTCGACCGACGACGCCAGCGGCGAGGACAACTCGCCCGACTACTTCTGGGAGTCGGCGGCCAAGCGCAACGACCACGGCTGGGCGGTCGAGATGCGTATCCCGTTCTCGCAGATCCGCTACCACGGCTCGGCGCCTACGTTCGGCATCGCGCTCTACCGCAACCGGCCGCGTGACTACCGCTATCAGATGTTCACGGTGAAGCTGCCGCGCGGCACGAACTGCTTCGTCTGCTTCTGGCAGACGGCGGACGGCTTCCAGGGCCTGCCATCGGGCGGCCACATCGTCGCCGCGCCGTACATCCCCGCCCGCAGCAACGGCGAGGTCGGCGATACGGGCAATCACATCGTGCAGCCGCCGGTCGGGACGAACGCCGGCGCCGACGTCAAATGGGTCCCGAACGCCGATACGGCGGTCGATGCGGCGATCAACCCCGATTTCTCGCAGGTCGAATCCGACACTGCCGCGATCTCCACGAACCAGCGCTTCGCGATCTTCTTTCCCGAGAAGCGGCCGTTCTTCCTCGAGAACACCGACCTCTTCTCGACGCCGATCCAGGCGGTCTACACGCGGACGATCACGGCGCCGCGGTGGGGCCTGCGGTCGACCGGCAAGTACGGCAGCAACGCCTACACGCTCCTGATCGGCGACGATCGCGGGGGCGGCAGCGTCATCATCCCGTCGCCGTTCGGCTCGAGCTTCGCGAATCAGGACTTCGAGTCTCGCGTCCTGATCGCGCGCATCCGGCACGACATCCTGAAGAACTCGTTCGCGAGCTTCCTCGTCACGACGCGCGACGACCAGGAGGGGGGACACAACCGCGTCTTCGGTCCCGACTTCCGCATCAACGGGGTGCACAACACGATTACGGGGCAGCTGCTCGTCAGCGAGACGCAGACGCCCGACAGGCCCGACCTCGCCACTGAGTGGGACGGCCGGAAGATGCACTCGTATGCGGGCGACCTCGCGTGGCAGTGGAACTCGAAGACGAACGACTTCTTCACGGAGGCGAAGTCGTACGGCGATCACTTCCGGGCCGACAACGGCTTCGTGCCGCAGGTCGGCTACCGGTCGAATTACGCCGAATACGGCCACACGTTCTGGCCGGAGAAGCACTTCTTCACCCGCATCCGCGTCTTCACGATGGGGCAGTACGACACGCTGCAGGACGGCTCGATGCTCTACCGGCTCGCGCCGTCATTCGGGTTCGGCGCCGACGGGGCGCACCGCTCGTTCATCCGGCTGCGCTACGCGAACGACGAGGTGCGCAACTTCAACTCCGACACCGGCACCGACACGCTCTTCAACCGCCATCAGCTTCTCTACAGCCTCCAGGCGAGCGTCAATCGCGTGCTCACGTTTGTGACGGCCGACGGTTTCGTCGGACAGGACGTCGATTTCTCGAACAACCGGATCGGCCACGGCGCGAGCGTGAACCTCACGGCGAACCTCCGGCCGAGCGACCGCTTCACCATCGACCTCGTCCACCGGCAGTCGTGGCTGAGCGAGCCGATGACCGCGGTCGGCGTGGCGGACGACAAGCGGCACCGCCTCTTCACGGCGCAGGTCGAGCGAGCGCGCGTCTTCTACAGCTTCAACTCGCGCATGTTCCTGCGCGCGATCGTGCAGAACGAACGAACGGCGCTGAATCACTCGCTCTATTCGCCGAGCGACGTCACCGGCCGCAGCGGCGATCTGGCGACGCAGCTGCTCTTCGCCTACAAGATCAACTGGCAGACGCTCATGTACGTCGGCACGGGCGACCTGCGCGAGACGAACAACGACGGGAACCTCGAGCCGAGCGCGCGTCAGTACTTCTTCAAGATCAGCTACGCGTTTCAGCGGTGAGGAGGCCGCGGACGCGTTCGACGTCGTCGCTGAGCGGCCGGTCATAAAACACCGGTTCCACAACCGCGCGGACAGCGAGATACGCCTCGCGCGTGCCGTGGCCGAGGAAGAGGGCGATGTCGTTCGCGCGCCCGCGAACGGCGCGCTCGAACTCGACCGCCTGCTGATCCGCGTCCGGCAGCGTGTGCGCCTCCGGCACGCCTTCGATCATCGCGACCCGCCACTCGATCGCCTGCGCCACCACGAGCCGTTCGATCGCCAGCACCGCCTCGGCGTTCTCGACGATCGATCGCAGCTTGCGCGCGGCGTGCGTCGACATCGAGACGTGGTCCTCCGCGTTCGCGCCCGTCGGGATCGAGTCGACCGAGGCGGGATGCGCGAGCACCTTGTTCTCGCTGACCAGTGACGCGGCCGTGTACTGCGCGATCATGAGACCGGAGTTCACGCCGGGACGCGTCGTCAGGTTCGGCGGCAGTCCGCGATTCTGGTTCGAGTCGAGGAGCGTCTGGATCCGCCGCTCCGCGATGTTCGCGAGCTCCGCCGCCGCGCTGCCGAGGAAGTCGGCCGCGAGCGCGAGCGGCTGGCCGTGGAAGTTGCCGGCCGAATAGGCGAGGCGGTGATCGCCGCGGTACCACTCCGGCCAGTTGGCGCGGAACTGCACGTCCTCCGGCTCGCCGCCGTCGGGGAAGAAGAGCGGGTTGTCGGTCGCGGCGTTGAGCTCGCGCGAGGCGACGTCGCGCGCGTAGCGGATGGCGTCGCGCGTCGCGCCGTGCACCTGCGGCGCGCAGCGGACGGAGTAGACGTCCTGCACCGCGCCGCTTCGTTCGACGAGCCTGCTGCCGCCGAGCGTGGCACGGATCGCCGCGGCGCTCTCGATTTGTCCGCGCTGCCCGCGCGCCTCGTGCACCTTCGGATCGAGCGCGCGCGTGCAGCCGCCGAGCGCTTCGAGCGCCAGCGCCGCGTTCATGTCGGCGACGGCCGCGAGCCGTTCGGCGTCGTGGACGCCGAGGGCGAGGAGCGTGGCGGAGAAGTTCGCGCCGTTCACGAGCGCCAGGCCTTCTTTGAACGTCGGCAGCATCTCTTCGCGCGAGAAGCCGAGGACGTTCGGCAGCTCGTGCGCGTCGCGGATCGTGGCGTCGGTCGTCGTGTAGAAACGGCCGGCGCCGAGGAGCACCCCGAAGAGATGCGAGAGCGGGCAGAGATCGCCGCTCGCGCCGACCGAGCCGTGAATCGGCACGATCGGAATGACGCCGCGATTCAGCATCGCTTCGACGATCTGCACGAGCTTGCGGCGGACCCCGGAGTGGCCTTTCAGGAACGCGTTCAGCCGCGTTGCGAGCGCGCCGCGGACGACTTCCGCCGAGAAGTGCTCGCCGACGCCGACCGAGTGCGAGAGGAGCAGGTTGCGCTGGAGCTGTTCGAGGTCGCCGGGCGCGATCGGCTTGTCTTTGAACTCGCCGAAACCGGTCGTGACGCCGTACTCGGTCGCCGCCGTCTCGCCCGCCTGCCATGCGCGCACGTAGTTGTCGACGACGCGCGCGATGAGCGCCTCCGCCTTCGCGACGCGTTCGTCCGTGCGCGGATCGCACGCCACCTCCGCGCCATACCGGGCGATCGCGACGAGTTGCTCGATGGTGAGGGAGTCGCCGTCGAGCACGACGCGCTCGGTCATGCGATCTCCGCGAGGAGTTTCTTGATCGACTCGACGAGATCGGCGCGGGGAACGGTGATCTGACCCGGCCGCGCGGCGAGCCATTCCTTCCGGTCGCCGACCGCCTTCGCTTTCTCGCGGCCGACCGACATGTCCTTGACCGTGACGATGCCCTGCTCTTTCTCGTTCGAGCCGTAGAGCAGCGCGATCGGGATGTCGTACTGGTCGGCGTACTGCAACTGCTGCCCGGCACGCTTCTTCATCCCGACGTACAGCTCGGTCGGGATCCCGGCGCGCCGCAGCTCCCACGCGAGCTGCAGGTAGTCGTCAGCGAGGCTCGGGTCCATGTTGACGACCAGGACCTGCGCGGTCGCTTTGCGCTTATCGACCTTCCCGAGCGCTTCGAGCGCGGCGAGCAGCCGGTCGACGCCGATCGACGCGCCGACTGCCGGAATCGCCTCGCCGAGGAAGCGCATGACGAGGTTGTCGTAACGGCCGCCGCCGAAGACGGAGCCGAATTGCGGCGCGTCGAGCAGGATCGCCTCGAACACGGGACCGGTGTAGTACGCGAGTCCGCGCGCGATCGAAAGGTCGAGCGCGACTCGATCGTCGCCGTATCCGAGCGCATAAAGATGCCGCGAGATTTTCTCGACGACGTCAATCTCTTCGGCCTGGCCGAAGAGCTCCGTCACCTGCGCCGCGACTTCGCTGCGCGAGCCTTTGATGTTGAGGAACCGCTCGATCTTCTCGACCTGGTCGGCCGTGAGGCCGACGCCGCGGATCGTGTCGCCCGACTCGTCCTTGTAGCCGTCCATCAGCTCGCGCCGGACTTTCTCGATGCCGATCTTGTCGAGCTTGTCGAGGACGCGCAGGACGTCCTTGCCGCGTTCTTCTTCGACACCGGCGTGCTTCAGAAGGAGGTTGAGCAGCCCGCGGCTCGAGAAGCGGACGAGATAGCGGCCGACGTCGAGCGCGGAGAGCGTGTCGCACATCCCGGCGAGGATCTCGGTGTCGGCGATCTCGCTGACCGTCCCGACCGAGTCGAGGTCGAACTGCGTGAACTCGCGGAAGCGCCCCTTGTCCGGCTTGTCGGCGCGCCAGACCGGCGAGACCTGATAGCGCCGGAACGGCCGCGGAAGCTCCTTGTACTGCGCGATCACGCGCGCCAGCGGCACGGTGAGGTCGAAACGGAGTCCGAGCGGCTCGTTCTCCGGATTCGTGACGCGGAAGATCGACTGCTGCGCTTCCTGCCCCGCGCTGCCGGAGAGGACGTCGAGGAACTCGATGGCGGGGGTGGCGAGCGGCACGAAGCCGTACAGCTCGTAGACGCCGCGGATGGTGTCGATCATCCGCTGCCGCGCGAGCATCTGGTCGGGCAGCAGGTCGCGCAGGCCGCGGGAGAGACGTGGCTCGACGGTTTCTGGCATTCAGTGGACTCGACTCGCGAAGATTGAATGACGAATGTCGAATGACGAGTGAGGAATGAAGAAGAGTGCGCGCGGAGCGCGCCACATCAATTCTTCATTCGACATTCTTCATTCTTCACTCGCGCCGGAGGCGCGTCATGGTACCGGGGGCCGGCTTCGAACCGGCGACCCCCAGATCCACAATCTGGTGCTCTAACCAACTGAGCTACCCCGGCACAGGCGCGGAATGATACTCACAAACCGCTGAGGGCGCGAGAGAGAACGCGTCCGGCAGGGCGGGCATTTCGTGCGCAGACAGGAATGTCTGCGCTCCACGTGGAGAGCAGACATTCCTGTCTGCT
>JACZCU010176869.1_pt1 | contig 13657 bp, 10 predicted proteins | sample 8641851 | NCBI WGS metagenome assembly JACZCU01 (sample SAMN15324605, study PRJNA640507) | soil metagenome | isolation source: monocropping sugarcane control | place: China: Luxin town, Laibin City, Guangxi Province | collected 2019-07-25 | depth 10cm m | reverse complement strand
GAGCGCCTTCATCACAAGCGAACATGAGTTTCAAAAATGTGATGGTCCATAGACAGGTACAGGCTTGCCTATGGACCATCATTGGGCAAACAAGATGATACAGTTAGCCCCGTAATTTCTTGTAAGCCAGCCGCAAACCTTCTAGTGCCAGGTACTGGTTGACATACTGGATCTCGGGAATGATGGGAGCCATTAACTCGGCCAGGCCCCCATGAGCTATAATTTTAACCGTACTCTCCTCGGTTACGCCTGGTATCTCCTTGCGTAAGCGGCTAATCAAGCCCTGCACCAGACCTACGTGACCGTAGATAATGCCAGATTGCATATTCTCAATCGTGTTTTTGCCCAGGGCCGAACGAGGCGGGGTCAGATCTACGCGATAGAGGCGTGAGGCGGCACTACTCAAGGCTTCAGCAGAGATAACCAGCCCTGGAGCGATAGCTCCTCCTAAGAAATCACCCTCTGCTGAAATCACATCGAAGGTGGCGGCGGTACTAAAGGAGATCACAATGGCAGGACCACCATAGAGATGATAGGCAGCCAGAGTAGTAACGATACGATCAGAGCCAAGTTCCCAGGGGTTATCTATGAGAAGTTTTATCCCCAGGTCCAGGGAATGATCGATTACAAGCGCTTCCTTCCCACAATAACGATAAGCAAGTTCTTGAAAGACCGGTGTGAGCGGCGGCACAACGCTTGACATGATAATATCGTCAATATCTGTGAGTTGATAACCAGCATGACCGGCCAGGTCACTTAACACCATGGCATATTCATCCGTTGTGCGCTGACGCGCGGTCGATACCACCCAGTGCCGCTTCATAGTTTCGCTGTTATACAGACCAAACTTGATATTGCTATTGCTGATATCAATGGCGAGTAGCATATTTGGTTCCCCTTCCATTCACGCTTAAAGTAATCTAGACCCCAGCAAGGCTAAGCGATGCTTTGCACGCTAGCCGCGTACTGCTTCAACAAGGCAGCAATCATAAAAGGATCGCCATATGATGCATCAGTGACAACGGTAACTTCGCGATCGGTACGCGAATCAATAAAGGCGAGCGAAGTAGGGGTGCGCATACGCTTGCGCCGCCAGCGCATACCAGAGGAGGTGAAACCACGACCAGCAACGAAACCTATCAGATTATCGCCCGCATGAGATCGTGTATCCAGGCTAGCACTGTCGACGGAACGATCAGTAGATGGAGCCGCACCACGCGCAGTGACATGGCGTACATACATCAGAGGTACATGGATTATTTTTTCTCCCTCTTGTTTGACAAAGGCTTCGGGAGTGATAACAATGACATGCTTCTCTATGGTGAGTAAACGACGTATATCAATGATCAGCGCCCAGAGACTACCAAGGCCGGTAAAAAGCAGTATGCCCAGCAGAATAGTGCTAAAGATGGCCGGGCCTGCACCATGCTGATAGTTGTATGGGATCATTATAAAGGCCAGCAAAGTGAATAAGCCCAGGCCCAAGACGATACCGAAAATCCAACCTAAGATGCCTAGAATAACTTTGTCGCGTCCAAGCGGTAAAACGACCCAGCCAGGGGGTGCATCTGGGCCCATTCTGGCCTGCTCGAGTATCTCGGATGAATCCATAAAAAACTACTCCTCCCAGGGGTTTGGCGGCCATTATTCCGTCCGATGTATTAACATTAAAGATACTATATACTATGCACCTGTTTCCAACAACCTCTCTACCTCGATCCTGTAGCACATGGTCCCTTTTGGCTTCGATGGGCAATTTCCCCAGGACAGACTTAACGTTTGTGGTACAATGGCAATACAAAAGGGCAACCTGAATAGTTACGTATTGACGAAATATCGCAGGGGTCGTCATGGATGATCGGATACGCGCTGAGGCAGAGGCAGCAGCGCGCCAATTGCTTCTACTCTATAAAGAAGAGCACCCACAATGGCAAGATGATAAAACGCAGCTCGCTGATCTCGCGGCATGGCTGGATATCCAGGTTGAAGCTTTTCATCCCGATGACTACCCAATGGGTACCTATGGCTTCCTTGAGCCTGACGAAGATTTGATCTGGCTCTGCCGCGACCTGCCTGCGACATTGCAGCGTTTCACGCTGGCTCACGAATTGGGGCACGCGGTCTTGCATCCCAGCACGGATAGCGCAAAGAAATGGTACCACATGCGTGCCGCCACAACTGGAGGCTCTCTTCTCGAGCAGCACATTGAGCCAGACCTGACGCAGGATGGGCCCTGTCAACAGCCAGATGTGCAGGAAGAGATCCCAGGACTGCACGAACCGGACATGCTCGAAGATGTGCTCGGCATTGACGTGACCTACAATCCCCGCAGTGATCGCGAATTGGCAGCGAATATCTTTGCCGCGGAACTTCTTATGCCCCTGGAGCGTGTACAAAGCCTCTATCTTGATCAACACATCTCTCCCCGCACGCTCGCCAGTATCTTTGACGTGTCCAATGCAGCCATGCTCAATCGACTGGTAGGACTATTGGCACAGCCGGAGACAGCATCAGGGCAACCACAAGAATTGCCTCTACATACATTGCAGGCAACTGCATCGCCCATAACAACGCAAGCTAATCAAGATAATCACGAGCAAGCAAAGCCCACCCCAAAGCAGTATGATGAATTCCAGCGAGCGGCGATTGAAGCAGCGACACCAGCTTTAATCGTGGCGGGTCCCGGAAGCGGCAAGACCAGTACGCTGATTGGGCGCGTTGAATATTTGATAACCTCGCAGCGGGTTGAACCTGGACATATCCTGGCGCTGACCTTCTCGCGCAAAGCGGCACAGGAAATGAACGAACGCCTGGAGCTGGTACTCCAGGACTATGGCCCTCTCATGGCAAAGAGCAAGCCGATGGTGAGCACTTTCCACGCCTATTGCGCCAATGTGCTGCGCAACTATGCTAGTCTTGTGGGCTTACGGCCAGATTTTACATTGATTGATGAGACTGAGGGTTATTTTTTGCTGCGCCAATTGACAAATGATATGCAGTTATATCACTACCGCAACCTGGTCTCACCTGCATCCTACTTTCCGGATTTCTTGAAGGCCATTTCACGTGCGAAAGACGAACTAGTCACACCCGAACATTACCAGCAGTTGGCAGAGGCTATGTTGGAACAGGCTCACGATGAAGAGGCAGAATTGAGTGCCAGGAAGGCTCTCGAAGTTGCCTCCATCTATGCGCTCTATGAAGAGGGTTTACGGCAGCGCGGAGATGTCGATTTCGGTGGTCTGATTATGCTAACGGTACGCCTGCTTGAGCAATATCCCGAGGTGCGCAACGAACAACGGCAGCGCTTCCAGCATATCCTGGTCGATGAGTTCCAGGACATCAACCGGGCAAGCGGTATATTGCTGCGCCTCCTGGCCGATGAAGAACGCCGCGTGTGGGTCGTCGGAGATGCGAATCAAGCTATTTATGGCTTCCGGGGAGCTTCACCTGCCAATATCGCCAATTTCCAGCAAGACTATCCCGGAGCGCAAGTACTCCCACTTAGCCGCAACTATCGTTCGCGCCCGGACATTGTACACCTGGCAGAAGCGTTCCGCTGGAAACAGTTGGAGTTGGGTACGGAGCCAGAGGTGGTTACTAATCAACCCGCGCGTCTGACACATCCCGATACCTATGTGACGCTGGCCGAGGCGGAAGATAACGGCAATGAGCTAGCAGGATTGATTGCAGATATTCGCTATAAGCATGCCAAGGGCTTTGCTTACAGTGATATAGCTATCCTCTGTCGCACCAGGGCGCGGGCCAACAAAATCATGCGTGCTTTAGCAGACGCGGAACTGCCCGTAATTGAACAGCCTGGCCTGCTCAATCAGCCCCATATCAAAGATCTAATCTCTATCTTGTTACTCCTGACCGACGCGAGCGGCATGGGTATCCTACGCGCGGCACGGCAAAAAGAACATGCGCTGCCGCAAAGCGACATCGAAACGATGTTATTAGCGGCTCGCGCTCAGGGCCGCTCACCGGGTATGTTGATCACCAGTGCTGAAATACCTCCGCAGGTGAGCACGGAGGGCCGCCATGCACTTATGCACCTGACAGATATTTTACAAAGCCTTTTTCAGTCTGCCACGAGCACCTGGTCGCTACTGGCGCAATATCTCTTTATTGAGACCTCTATCGCACGTGAGCTCTTACGCGCAAAGAACCAGGGGCAGCAGAGCGATGTGCTGGCCGACTATATGGCCTTCCTCCAGCTAGCTCGCCGCTACGACCTGCAACAACAGGCGCAATTTGCCCGGCAAGTACAACAGGCAGAGGAACGCGCAGAAAAGGCCCCACCTGCGCCAGGCATCCAGGAACAGGCCCAGGGCCTGTTGGATTACCTGCATGTCATGTTAAGCTTAGGCCAGGATGGTGGCAGCCGCCAACAGGGAGCAGATGGTAATGCCGAAGGGAGTGCTGACGTAATTCATATCATGACGGTGCATGCCAGTAAGGGGCTAGAATTTCCCGTTGTCTACCTGCCGGGTCTGATCCAGCGCAATTTTCCTTTGCAGAGGCAACCAAATCCTGTACCGATCCCTGTAGGCATGCTTGCTCCTGCCAGCGCAGAGATAGATGTCCACGAGGTTGGCGAGGCCTGCTTGTTTTACGTGGGAGTCACAAGGGCGCGTGACCAGCTAGTCTTAAGCTATAGCAAGCGCAACGGCAAACAGGCAGCGAAACTATCCTCTTATGTGCAGGCCCTGCTGGCGGGATCACCGGCAGAGCGCATCACACGCCTGCAATGGCAGGGACTGGTTAAAGCATCAACGGGTGATGAGGAGGATGACAACGGCATATTGCCTGCCTTGCAGCCGAGTCAGGACTTTATCGACGCAGTAAAGGCTCCGAATCTACACGCATCAGCTCTCGAGACATATCAGCGCTGCCCCCGCCAATACCTGTACAGTTATATTTATGGTTTTCACAGCAAGGAGGGAGGTTATCGCCTGTTCTGGCAGGCCACGCAGAAGACGCTGGAGGCTTTGCAGCAAAAACACACGCCTGCCAGCGATACAGTAGCAGAGCAGGCGACCCGACTGCCTAGCCTGGAGGAGGCTCAGCAGTTCTATCGAGAGCAATGGCAGGCCCTGGGAGGAGAGTCCATGCCGTTCGCCTCCATCTATGAACAACATGGTCATGAAGTCACCAGTTTGCTACACAGTACGCTGCTAGAAAGCGGCGATACGCACTGGGAGCTGCGGCCTACTTTGACGGTAGAGGTGGCGGGTAAAACGATCCAGGTAGCGGTAGACCGTGTCGAGGCACCATTGCAGACAGATAAACCCGTCAAGTATGTACGCACGCGCTTCGGCAAGAGTAAGGATAAGCCGACGGCGGGCATGCGTGAATTGCTCTATGCGAACGCCTACCGCCAGCATCATGGGGGCCAGAACATCGAACTACACCTGCATAATTTGAGTACGGGCGAGACGGTCCCCATCCCCCTGAGCGCAAAAAAAGAACAGAGCCTGTATAATGAGCTGGAGCAATGCATTCAGGGTCTCGAGCGTAACGAGTACCCGGCTTACCCGGATGCGCGTACCTGCCCCGACTGTGCATTCTTTTTGATCTGCCCGGCTTAATAATATTCCTCCCAACATCTAAGTATCTATGACGTGAGGCTTGTTGTTATTGCAAATGGTCCCACGATAGTTGAGTTTCCTTGACGCACTTTTGGACATCAGGTAGAATAATAGCGCATCAAATCGCTGCTTATGTCAAGTATGGGTACATTTTACAGCGCATAACGAACATGCGAATGGTGTGTTTTCACGCATAAAATGAGGGGGCGCCAGAGCGGGTGTAAGTATATTGAAGTATTTAAAAATAGGTATTTATGAGATCTATGCGGCTGGCATTATAGCGTTTGCAGCCGGGCTACGCATCTTACTGGTTGCCATGGGCTGGCCTCCAACCAATAGCGATGAAGGCACTTTTGGGATCATGGCCCTGAACATTGCCTATCACGGAGAGCATCCGGTCTATTTCTATGGCTATAACTACATGGGAGCGGCGGAGGCATATCTGGGGGCATTCTATTTTCATCTTTTCGGCGGTCCCTCGCTATTTGCCTTGAGGCTGGGAGTGATTACACTTGTTACCCTCTTCTTTATAGTTATCTATCTACTGACAAGCCTGCTCTACTCAAAAAAACAGGCACTCGTCACTGTAGCATTGCTCAGCGTGGGTTCGATCACACTGTTGACGCGCGAGACAATCGCGACGGGTGGGTCTTCACAAACGCTATTTTTGGGTTCACTGGCCTTCTTATTAACCGTATGGCTCTCGTTGACATATAGCCGCGAGGCATCACTACGGCAAAAGCTAAAACGTCTCGCCGTCTATGGCTGCTTGGGACTTACCTTTGGCCTCGGCGTGTGGAGCGACATGGTTGTCCTGCCAATATTCGCCATGACGACACTACTGCTGCTACTCTTCTGCTGGCGCGATTTGTGGTGGTCATGGGCAGGTTTACTGCCTGGATTTGTCATCGGTATAGTGCCTATCATCAAGTACGACCTCGCACAGAAACAAAGCGCGTTGGATACTTTGCTGGGACTTATGCATGGCAGTAGTTCACAGGCTCCCCGGACGCTGCCAGCAATCATTTACGCGGTGAAGGCAACAGTCCTGGTGACCATTCCGATGGCTACGGGCAGCCCCTTCTGTCCCGTTTCAGAACCGCTGCCCCCTCAGAGTGATAATTCTCCACATACCCTCACGTGCACAATCGCTCATGCAAGTTGGGGGCTAGGCTACCTTATACTGCTGGTGATTGCGCTCGTATTCACGATACAGGCCCTACGGCATGTGCTGCGCAGCCAGGATATGAACATAGCCGAGAGACGCCAGGCTGTAGTGCGTCGCATCGCTCAACTTATGCTGCTTGGTGCTGCTGTACTGACAATCACGGCCTTCTCCCTGAGTTCGGGGCCTATGAGCTGGCCGGGCTTCCACAATCGCTACCTGGTTACCCTGCTGATTATCACGCCCGCCATCATCGCACCCCTATGGAGCGCAGCCAGCAAGATCAAAGACCAGGTAACCACGCGCTTCGAGCGCGTGATGGTCCCTATCAGCCGAGGAATACTTGTGCTGATAGGCCTTATCTTCCTCCTGGGAACTCTCATTGCGTTCAGTGAAGTTCCGGCTACACAGGCAGCCAACTCGCAGCGAGCAGACCTGATTAACCATCTCTCACGTATTGGAGCCACACATATCTATACTGATTACTGGACCTGCAATATGCTGGCCTTTACAAGTAACGAGCGGATCATTTGTGGCGTGCTCGATCAGAATCTCCAGCCAACTCATAACCGCGCACCGCGCTACTACGAGACAGTGAGTGCCGATCCACGTACAGCGTATGTGTTTCGCAAAGACTACCCACTGCCACCCGTTGAGCGTAAACTTAAGGGAGCGGGCCAGGCGTATCGGCGCTATGAGTTTGATGGCTATGTTGTGTATCAGCCTGTATAACGACTCCCCACGCGTGGAAGATCAGGGACGTTCGGGCGGCCAATGAAGGGTGCAGTTCTTGTAAATGTAAGATTTACAAGGCAGTTTCTTCTACTGGGGGCGATGGCTCAGTACCTGCTACTTCGCTGTACACCCCACGATATGCTGGCGGCAGCATCTCAGCGATTTTGTGCATGACTTTTTGGGTGGCTTCGTCGATATCGTCGCGCGTAATCTTAGTGCCTTTGGGTTTTAAGATCATAGGCTCACCATACGAGATGGTCACGGGTGTACGCAGTTTCTTGAGGGCATTTTCGCTGCCCCAGATCGCTACGGGAACCACTGGGACGCCTGAGCGCAGAGCAATCATGCCCATACCGGCGTGCGCTCTGGCTAGAGTGCGTGTCCGGCTGCGCGTGCCCTCCGGGTAGATGACCAGAATATTACCCTTTTTGAGCTGTTCTTCACCGGCACGCAGGGCCTGGCGGTCGCCTTCACCGCGTTTCACAGGAAAGGCTCCCAGAAAACGTACCAGCCAGGCGATCTTACTGCTGAAATATTCTTCCTTGGCCATGTAGACGACTTTACGACGCAGGTGGAGAGGTATCAAGGGGATATCAGTCCATGAGAGATGATTGGCAGCCAGGATGACGGGACCCTTAGAAGGAACATTATAGAGGCCGCGCAGGCGTATACGTGTAGTCAAGTGGAAAACGAAGATCGCGAACCAGCGCACCGCGTGATAGAGTATAGGCGGCGTCACATAGGGTTCATAGAGATTCTTTACGGGTTTAGCCGTTTTAGTGGCCTTTACCGGCTGCGCCTGTTTATCGGGCTGCGCGCTAGTTTCCTGTTCCATTTTCGATACTCTCCATATGATGAAAAATAATTTCCAATACCTGCTGGACGCTGAGCGAATCGGTGTTAATAACTACAGCGTCCTCAACCTGGCGTAGATTGTGGCGGTCAATATAGTCACGGCGTTGGATATCTTGCAGGACATCCTCCATGGAAGGAAGGTCAGGATTCTCTGGACCCATCCGTTCCATAAGCTCCGCAAAGCGACGACGCGCACGTTCTTCAAGGGTAGCGGTAAGATAAATTTTTAGCTCGGCATCGGGTAAAACAACTGAGCCGATATCACGTCCAACCATGACTATACCATCGCGTTGAGCCATGGTACGTTGTTGGGCAACGATAATCGCGCGTACCTCTTTATGTGCGGAGGCGGTGGAAACTGCTTGAGTGACGGCAGCGCTACGAATAGCCCAGGTGACATCCTGCCCATACACCTTGACAGTATACTGGCGACCATCATCAACCAGGGGTCGGCTGATAACAATCTCGGCTCGTTGAGCAAGCTGTACCAGGGCAGGCCCATTGTTAATATCTATGCCGCTCTCAAGCGCCAACCAGGTCAATGCGCGGTACATCGCTCCAGTGTCAATATAGAGATATCCTAATTGCCTGGCTAGTTGTTCTCCTATGGTACTTTTGCCTGATCCCGCAGGTCCATCTATGGCGATTCGCCGTGGCCGTTGCATGCATCCTCCGTGTTTAAATAAGTATTAATACTTGCAAGGATTATATCACAACAGTGCTTTGATCTCTGCGTCTGTGAGATATCTCCATTTACCAACAGGCATATCTCCCAGGGTAACAGGCCCAATACTCACGCGCATGAGTTGCAGGACTTGATGCCCAACAGCGGCCAGCATACGGCGCACCTGGCGTTTGCGTCCCTCGTGAATAGTCATAGCCAACCAGCAATTTGCTCCGGCATGCCGCAGAATGCTTACCTGCGCAGGAGCCGAAGTATAGCTGCGCCCATCATCCTCGTTAAACGTCACTCCCTCGCGCAGCGCAGTCAAGGCAGCCTCACCAGGACATCCACGCACTAATACCTGGTAGTGCTTTGCGGTCGCATAGCGAGGGTGTGAGAGACGCAGAGCGAAGTCACCATCATTGGTCAGCAAAAGCAGCCCACTGGTATCGATGTCCAGGCGGCCGACAGGATAGACACGCAAGCGACGTAAATCTGGCGGTAACAGATCGAGCACGGTAGGGCGGCCCTGGGGATCATGCGCTGTGCTAACATATCCCACCGGCTTATGCAGCAGGAGATAAACACACCTGTTGCTGGAAGTAACACGTTGACCATCGATGCTAACGATATCATGTTGGGGATCAATACGCACCCCCTGTGTTGTCACGGTTACGCCATTAACCTGCACACGTCCGGCGGCAATCAGTTCTTCGGCATGGCGGCGTGAAGCGATGCCTGCATGGGCCAGGAAACGGGCCAGGCGTTCACCTTCTGGTTGTTGGGTCATATCAATCTTTTTCCCACTACACATATATCACAGAGCTTCTCCTGGCACGTCTGCTGGTAAATATAGTGCAGGCCCTGTTGCTGACATGCGCCCCGAGGTGCGCTTACTAATTTCAGTTGCCGGCACATGGCGCGGGTGATGCGATTTGGGCTGAGGCCCGGATACTCAGTATAGAGCTTCTGGGCCTGCGCGGCCAGGAGACTATCATCCTCTATAAGCGCAACAGCAAAGGCAAAAGGTAAGACAATGTTACAAATAAGGATATCGGCACGCGCGGTACCAAGCCCAGAGAAAATGGTGCGTAATGCTTGAAGAGGATTTAGATGGGCGGAGGTTGGGAATAAGGCATTACGCAGGGCTTCCCAGGCGCTGGTATGATGCCATTGCTCAATCAGTTGATGCAAGATAGACAGGCGGTTGCTATCGAGAGGTGAGGGGTCGGGGGCGCGTCCAAGGGGGTCGGGAACGCTGGAGGTAAGACCAAGCAGGTACTGACCGGTGGCACGAAAGAAGGCGCGATCACGTCCATAGCCGAGGCCCTCCGCGAGGGCAGTGAGCAGGCAGATATCGTAGGAGCTGAAGCTTGAGTGGGCTGAGCCTTGATGCAGTTGTTCAACAAAGGCATGGGCTTTCTGTTCAAAACGCAGCAAGCCGGCCTTAGTTAGCAGGCGTATACGCTCTTTGTCATCCAGGTAGGGCATTACGGTATGACAGGGCCACGATGCAGGCGGGCGGGGTAAACTCGACGAAGGCGGGTCAAAGAGCGAGCACATTGGAATATATGTGCCGTCCTGGCGCACGATAGGGGAAGTATTGTCACATATGAGGACTACATGCAGCATTACGTTATTGTAGCGCGCGTCATTATGATGCTGGTGTACAAACCAGTCACTGGCGCGCACATGCAGCTCGATATCGCCGACAGACTGTGCTTCCTGGCGGGAGAAACGCACAATTGCATCATGCACATCTGGTCCGGTTGCACTGCCGTGGCGACCGCTAAAGAGCAGTTGGCAGGTATCACCATTGCTCAAAGGCAAATGCACGCCCGCTGATAGTGCAAACCAGCGGCGTGCAAGCTCATGCTCGTAGATATGCGCGGATAGCTGACTCTCGCGCACACAAGTGGTTCTCACTCCGTCTCCTGGGGCTGGATAATGGGCTTCTTCTGCGTAATATCTGACTCATTATTGGTAATGTTCGATGTATGCTCGTTATTCACATTATTTACCGGGGGAACATTCCGCTCAGCCGGCGTTTCCAAAATGTTTTCGGCAGCAAATGCCATGCCTTCAGCGACCTCGGCCTCGGCCTCAGCATTCATAGCTGCCTTACGCGCCTGTTCCTCGGCAGCCTCGGCGTCTGCGAGTATGGCGTGCGCACTCGTAGCATTGCGTTCGGCTCCCTGGAGATAGATCTCTGCCTCTTCACCTGTCAAAGCACCACTGGCAATAGCTGATCTCACCTCATCCAAAACCCGGTCAGCCTGCAAAGCCTGGTAGCGTGCATTCCGGGTGCGTACGCTACTCGCCTCGGCAAGCGCTTCTGCTTCGGCGGCGGCAGCGGCAGCCACGTCAGCGATCATCATAGCAGCAACTGCTGAAACCGCCTCTTCTTCCTCCTCAATCTCCTCTATATTCTCACGCTGTGCCGCTGAGGGTACTGACCGTTGCTCATCTTCCATCTGCAGAGAGGGAGATGCCGACTCCTCTTGTAGAGATGGTGACGCTGCTTCCTCTTGTAGAGGTGGTGACGCTGCTCCCTCTTGAAGTGGAGATGCCGCCCTCTCTAGAGAGGAAGACACTGCCTCCTCTTGTAGAGGTGGTACTGCTTCCTCTAGTGAGGGTGGGACCTCCTCTGTGGAGGTTGGCGAAGCTTCGGTACTTACCTGAGAAGGTATATCAGCTTGAGTTGCCGGTGAAGAGAGTTGTTCGGGCTCCGTTGCCTGGAGTGTTGGCTGCTCAGCAGTCGACAACTCACCACCCTGCGTAAAGAGCGCATTTTCTTGTTGCTCCGTTAGCATGGTTGGCGCTAAATCCGTGTCTGGGAAGACCTGTTCCTGTTGTAGCGCGTTCTGAGCACGCTGCTCGGCTTCCTGTGCAGCTCGCTCATGCTCCTGGGCCTCGGCTTTGGCCTTCTCAACTTCAGTTGGTTCCTGCCTCGAGTGACGAGCCGCGTTCATCTGCTCCAGGCGGTTGGCAACTTCTATAGCCCGTTCCACGGCCGCACGCGCCGCGCGTTCAGTGGTTTCAGCAACTGCCCGGGCTATCCTGGCCAATCCACTCGCGTCATTAGAAGGGGGTGACGGTGAAACACTCTCGTCCCCTGAAGGCACCGGTTCTGCATTGGCCGCAGTCTCTTCTGGAGATGCTGCTGGTAGGACAGCAATCTCTTCCGCAGAGGCGACTGGCAGAGCAGCCGCCTGTTCTACTTCCTGCACATGTCGCCCTTGCTGGTTAAGCAGGTCAGCCAACTGCTGATGAACCCGGACAAGGCGGTTTTCCATACGCTGGATACGCGCCTGTCGTTTTTGTACGCGATTTTCAGCACGTTTGAGACGCTCCTGCGCTTTAACGAAGGCATCCTGGGCCTCTTGTAAACGATCCTGGATACGCCGTTCACGCCTGCGCAGCTTTTTCTCAAGCTCCATAGCTTTCTGCTGAGATGATAGTTTCTGGTCAGCCATAGATTATGTCCTCCGCCGCAATAAATTAAGCAATTACTTTTTGCTTTTTGCCTTTTTGACTTTTGTACGTCCTCCGTTAGCGCTGGCATTTGCGCTAGCTAACACTGGCAGAGCAGGTGTGGCACCATCAGCCAATGGATCCGTCCTCTGCTGTCGACTGCGCAGTATTTCACCAAAATGCTGACGATGGTATAACACCTCTGTGCGACGCGAGAAGAGTGACCGTTTCACGATACGCAGATCTCGCTCAATCCCCACCTCCAGGAAGCCATTATCTTTTTTACCAGAGGTATCAAGTAATGATCCGGCATTACAGCACAACAGGCGATGCCCACCATCAGACAAATCCCAGACATGACTGCGATGAATATGGCCACAACAAAGTAAATCAACATTCAGTTCAATTAAAGTTTGTAGAATATCCGCCGAACGAGGGACAACATCCCCTGGTCTGAGCTTCTTCGTGGGCACAGGTAAAAAACTATGGTGGGCACAGAAAATACGCAACTCTCCTTGCTGGCCTTTGCTAAAGTGCTGGATCATCATCTCAAGCTGGCGTGGTGTAATATCCGGTTCACTATTGAGGCCAACGGCGGCCACACCATGCTCACGATAGAAAAACTCTGTGGCATCGAAATAATCAAAGAATTTACCTTGCCGTCCACGATTGACACCTTCAATCATATCGATCTCATCGAGCAATGTCACCGGCTCTGGATGGGTCAACAGGAAATATTCCAAGTCGCTACGTTCGGCTGGTGTTGGTACAATTGTACGGGCCTGGTCACGGTTGCCCGGGATAACTAGCACGGGGCAAAAATCCAGCGAATCGATAAAACGTTTGACGCGTTGAAACTGTTCATCTAGGCCATCGTTAGTGAGGTCGCCAGTGATGAGAATAAGGTCGGGACGCAGCGCTTCAAACTGCCGTCCGGCCTCTTTCAAGAGTGTCCAGGTTTCGGGTGATTCTTTATAGTGAAGATCGGAAACGTGTAAAATTTTCACCAGGACTGTTCCTCCGGGATAATCACGCACCATTAGACTGATACATACTATTATAACGTTCTTCTAGTCTTTTCTAAATACCATGTATCAATTTGGTACATACTGATTGTTACAGTATCAGAAAATGATGTCAAATGTGACAAGCACATCCCTCGCCACTTTC
>JACZCU010081788.1_pt1 | contig 13657 bp, 12 predicted proteins | sample 8641851 | NCBI WGS metagenome assembly JACZCU01 (sample SAMN15324605, study PRJNA640507) | soil metagenome | isolation source: monocropping sugarcane control | place: China: Luxin town, Laibin City, Guangxi Province | collected 2019-07-25 | depth 10cm m | reverse complement strand
GGAGCTAACCTGCCGGGGCAGCCAATTACTCCCGAGACGATGTCGTTTTTGCAGACGGTGGCCGGCATTTACGGTCGGCCACTGATCGTCACGACTGGCACGAACCATTCGTACCTGACGGTGGACGGGTTGGTATCGGACCATGCTTCAGGGCACGCGGCCGATATCGGCATGAACGCCAACGGCGGATCAGATGACAGCCCAGTCGGCGATGCTATCGCCACGGCTTGTCTGATGGCGGCCGGTGACCCGCCAGCTCAAGCCGTCCAAGAGGCCCAAAGCGGCGGCCTATACACAAGGGACGGCGTAACCGGCGTTTACGGCCGTCTGCGCGTGCAATGCATCTGGAAAACCGACCAAGGCGGCAATCACCACAATCACGTGCATATCGGCGCCCGTCCGGAATGATGGGCAAAATGAAAGGATAGGGGAGAGGAGATGTCTTTCATCCTCGGTGCCGCCTTTGTCGTGGCCGGTTGTGCCGCTGCGGCGCTGTTCGTAAAAGAGCGGCGCCGCGGCTCGCTGCAGGTAATCAAGGAGCCATCCCGGCTGCCGTGGATCACCGTGGCGACGGCTCTGCTGCTGGGTTCAGCCTGCTTGGCATCCATAGTGTCAGGCCGGTCGCAAACCCAGGCCGTAAAAACGGTGTCAGCCAAAAAGCCGCCGCCAAAAACCTCGGTAACGACTACGGTCAGGCTGCCGCAAAGACCTAAGCCAAAACCGGTGGTAAAATCGCACAGGCCGGTCAAATTCAGGCCAAAACCACACAAAAAACCAATCAAAAAGCATCACCCAACAAAGGCTGTCAGACACCGGCGGCCAGTGGCACCTAAGACAGTAACAATCCGTCAGCCACCACCGCCTCCGGTAACGACAACCGTGGTACGGACCACGACTACCGCGCCGGCAAAAACCAAACCAACACCCAAGCCAAAACCTAAGCCAAAACCGCCCAAGGTTATCGCCCCGTTCGTGTGGGTGATGGCCAGCGTAACAAAGGGCGCCACCGGCATGAAGGTAGATGTAAAGCTGCGAGAATACCGCGGCCGCGCTGTCGTCGGTCTAAAGACCATCAGGTCAGGGACGACTTACCGCTACTACTACAAACACAAGGCCGACCAGCTATGCCAGGTTATCAAACCGGGCACCACGGCCACATCACCAGTCTGCGTCCAGATAAAGGGCCGCAGCCAGGTGATCATCTTCACCAGTTCCCAGGCGTAGAGTGGCTGGACTCCGCCAAAACCCGGGGCGGACGCGGAGAGAAATCTCCCGCGTCCGCCCTATTTAATTACCAAAAATCAGGGCTGTCTAAGCTAAGAACTTCTTTTATATGTTTCCGCTCTTTGCGGTAGTCCGTGAACTTATCAAATAAATTAGCCATATACATCCTCCTCAAACCATACTCAGCTTATAACTAATCCAAACCGCAGGCTGTTAATAAATTTACGGCCTATCGGTTAAATCGCTACAATAATGGGATTAACCGGGAGCAGATTTGAACAAGCCAAAAAGCGTATCCATCGGCAAGAAGATAAGCAAATTAGAGCTTTCACATCTGGATAAGGTTTTTTGGCCTAAAAAGGGCTATACCAAAGGCGATTTAGTCGATTATTACCGTGATATCTCACCAGTGATGCTGCCTTATATCAAAGACCGGCCGCATAATCTGCTGCGCCAGCCCAACGGTTATAAAGGCAAGTCTTTCTTTCAAAAAGACATGGGCGATCTGCCGCCGGAATGGATCAAAACCGCCAGCATTTACTCGGAATCAAACGAAAAGGACATTGACTATCTGGTTTGCGATTCGGCCGACAGCCTGCTTTATATGGTCCAGCTGGGCTGTATAGAAATCAATCCATGGAACTCCAAGGTTAAATCTTTGCATAAACCCGATTGGGTGGTGCTGGATCTAGACCCAGAAGACGTGCCTTTCAACCAAGTGGTAGAAGTCGCCAATATCGTCCGGCTGGTAACGGAAGAACTCGGCGTTGCGGCTTACCCTAAAACTTCTGGTAAAACCGGCATCCACGTTTATATGCCGCTAGCCGCCCAATATGATTACGAACAAGCTAAGAAGTTCGGCGAAATCCTAGCTAACCTGGTTCACCGTCGCACAGATAACATAACCAGCCTGGAACGAAATCCGGGCAAACGGCAAAAAAGAATATATCTGGACTTTTTGCAGAACAGCCAAGGCCAAACGCTAGCCGCTCCTTATTCCGTCCGGCCGACGGACGATGCCACCGTATCAACTCCGCTTATGTGGGAAGAATTGAACAGCCGGCTAAAGCCGACCATGTTTACCATAAAAAACCTGCGAAAGCGGTTAGATAAGGTTGGGGACCTGTGGCAGCCGGTCATAGGCAAAGGCATAGATATAGAAAAAATATTGAAAAACCTGTCCGAATAGCTTGGTATAATGTAGCCATAAGTTAAAACAGAAAGGGGGTAATCTTTGAAACGAAGTCCTATATCTAACTGGCGGGGGACAGCTAGTTAAACTCTGCGAGGTACGGGCTTAGCTGGTACCGACTCCTTTCGCCTTAGTAGGCCAAATACCTTAAGCCGCTCTTAACCTTGGGAGCGGCTTTTTGTTGCCGATATAAAATCATTGGAATATCCTTATTCTAGGTATGCTAAAAAACAGCAATCCTGATATTCAGGCCTTCTTCAAAGAACACCAGGTGGCAGTTTTAGCAACCGCCAGTAAGAATGACAGCCGCCCACATGCGGCTGCTGTATTTTATGAATCGGATTCTTACCTCAACCTGTATTTCTTGACTAAGGAAAGGACCATTAAGAGCGGCAATCTGGACAGCAATCCGTTTGCGGCCATGGTTATCTACGATGCCAGCATGCTAAGCACCGCCCAGGTGACCGGCCAGGTGAATAGGGTTAATGATCCGGATATGATGGCTAAGGCGCTCAGGATAATGTCCCGCCATTCCAAAGAAGTATCCGGTTCAGCTGAGACTCCGGTTTCTAAGCTCGATGCCGGTGGATATGTACTTTACAGACTTACGCCTACTTCTATAAGGCTGGCTGATTATAAATATGGCGGCGAACAGATTTTCGAAGTCGCCGTACCGGCCGAGGAACAGCTCGATAATTACTGACTGGCGAACATCTAGTTAATGGGATGATACTGCGCAGAACATATTTACTGCTTTGGCAATCGCTTCTGCTTGTATTGGGCACCAGCTGGCTGTGGGCACCGCATCTAAATCCGTCTTTGTCTTACCGCACATCTTTAGTTAGCCAATACGAAGCCCTAGGCGAACCATTCTCCTGGTTATTCCGGCTTGGCGATGTGGCCGCCGGTTTATTTATCATCTTAGCCGCCGCTTACCTTAGGAAAAGCTTTCGGATTTATAGCTGGCTGCTGCTGGCCGTTGGGGTCGGAGTATTCCTGGATCCGCTGCTGACTACCACCTGTCATACGGTAGGTAATTCATGTAAAGAATACGTGTCTTTTGGTTTTGTCTTGCACGCTGTAGAAACCGTCTTTACTTCTACGGCTTTTTTTGTGATTGGTGTTTATGACGCCTGGAAGCGTAAGAAACTAGTGTCGATATCATTCGTTATATTTCAGTTCTTGTATGGTCTGCTGTTTGTCAGTCAGCTAGCCAGTCAGGGCGATTTCAATACCGTATCGCAATATATATATGAAGTAGCGTTGCTGTTATGGGTAGCTTGGCTAGGGCGCGACCTGGTAGTTGATAATGAATTCGCTGCTGGTCCAAAAGAATCATCTTTGGTCAGAAGTCTGGCGGCCATCTGGGCTTTTATTAACGGCATATTGGCTATCGTCATAAGCTTGGCCCACATTGATTTGCTGGGCCGGATAAAAGGTCTTTATTTTACCAGTGACACCGCTTGGCTGGCCCAGCACGGAATTATCGTCGGCGTGGTAATGATTTATCTGGCAAGGCACTTAGCGCGCGGCGAAAGCCGGGCCCGGCAGATATTTTTGGCTCTTACAGGGGTGGAAACCATCAAATACGCCGTGGTTTCGCCGCATGCCGGTTTGATGGTGTTTTACATGCTGACATTTGTCGCCCTGTTTTTATTCCGGGATGATTTTGATCGCGGCAGCTTACCCATGACCTGGGAAATGAAGCTTAGAGACCTTTACTTCATGGTCGGTGGACTGATGGTTGCCGTTGCTGCCGCGCTAATTGCGTTAGACAGGGACGACAGGGTTTCGATTATCGCTATCAGAGCCGTGGATAACTTTACGGATTACGCCACCCATGGCCATGAGCTGCCGCGGCGCTATTTGCACAGCGCGCTTTTGGCGCACAGTGCCTCAGTTTTCATAGCCGCTGCCCTGATCGCCATCCTATGGATATTATTCAGGCCCAATAAAATCAGTCCTGGCGGGCGGCGTGACTATCCAGCCGTGCAAGCCAGCCTGGATAAGTTTTCTAAATCCACAGAAGATTACTTTAAACTTTGGCCGCGCGACAAACGCTACTATTGGGCTAAAGATAAAACTGGCTTTGTAGCCTATAAAACCGAAGGGTCGGTGGCTTTCGCTATGGCCGACCCAATAGCTAAAAATCCCAAGGCATTGATAGAGGAATTCAATATATGGTGCCGCCACCGGCGCCTTAGGATCTGCTGGCTGCCGGTTTATGAAACAAGCAAAACTATGTATGAAGATTCGGATACTACTCTGCTGCAGATCGGTTCCAGCGCGCTAATAGATATCCAGCATTTTCTTAACGAAACGTCTGGTGATAAGTGGTGGCGCTGGCGGCTTAACAAAACCCGCAGGAGCGGCTACCAATATGACTTCGCCTTGCCACCGCACAGCAAAAAGTTCCTATCACAGCTGCAGCGGGTATCGGATGTCTGGCTGGGTGAAGGCGGTCATAAAGAAAGAGGCTTCGCGCTAGGCTACTTTGATAAGGCCTATCTGCAAAAATGCAAAATCCATTACCTTAAAGATGAGTCGGGCAGGATAATAGCATTTACGAATCAACTGCCTGTCTATAAAGACTTAACGACAGCCACCGTTGATATGCTTCGGTATCTGCCTAAAACAGAATCTATGGCTTTTCTGCTATACGAAACCATCAACAATATCAGCATCGATAAGCGGATAAAAAAATTCGACCTGGGTTTTGTGCCGTTCGCCAAAGCCAGCGGTCCATTGCAGGCTATTGCCAAAGCCGTCAGCGGCGACCGGTTCTCGGCCAAGGGTCTGGAGCAGTTCAAAAACAAGTTCGACCCGGTATGGGAACCTAATTATTTGGCTTACGAAGGCGACATGACGGATCTAGCAGTTATCGCCCTGAATATCGAAAAAGCGATGGATCGCTGACTAGGGTTTGCCGTTTAGGTATTTGCCGGCGACACTTAAAGCGAAAGACGGCAGGATAATAAATACGTCGACCATGAAAAGTTTTGATAAAACCTTATTAAAGCCGGTACCTTCACCTGGATCGGTACCTGTCAGAACCAGGTAAATTCCTAATAGACCGAAAATTACAGAAGCGCCGATAAATACTCTAGTAGCGATTTTTTGCATGGATTTAGTTAGATAAACATGGCTCCGGGGACTGGACTCGAACCAGCAACCTAGTGGTTAACAGCCACCCGCTCTACCATTGAGCTACCCCGGATTATTAACAGATGAGGAACAGATTGATTATAGGCGACATGAGTTATGCACGTCAAACGCTCTTGAACTTAGTAAGCAATAGGAGTTTAATTCAATTTAAGACTTGTTAAATAAACAGGAATTTAAAAATGAGTGCCTTTGAACAAGAGCTATCGCGTAACAGTGATTCTGGTGCGGCTTACATATTCGGTAAGGAAGGACCGGCTGATTTTGAAGATTATGATATGGCCGATGCCAAGGTCCAACTGCAGAAGCTGGGTCACGAAGTGGTGCAGTCGGTCTTTGAAAGTAAGGTGCTTGATATCGACGCCGGCGTAATAGTGCGGCGGGGAATTATCAAGGTACTGCCTGCTTTAAGTAATCAGGAACTGAACGTTATCATAAGCGAAACCGGATTTTCAGCACAGCCAGTGCTGCACTAGTCGTTTTTGATCTCCACAGCGCCTTAGGGCATCCCGTAGAAAACCCGGTAATCACCCAGCCCGTTTATCGTATCCACCATCTCTTCCATATGGGTATGGACATCGGCGTCCGTTTCAATTTCGCGCGGTTTTAGTACGGCGCCGACAGTATTTTCGCCTTGCACATCCATAGGTATGCCAATCACCACATTAGTGCGTTTGCGAATCGTCCTAGCCTGTATATCTTCCAGTCTTGGTACGTATATCGCTGTAGTGCCATCAGCCAGCATGATTTTCTTGCCTCGGGTACCGCTTGGAGCCCGATGGATCACATTGCCTTGATTAAAAGTATCTACCATAACAGGCGCCGCCAAACGGTCCACGTAGCCAACCAGTTCATCACTAAGCCCATACTTCTCAGCCCCATCTAAGGGGATACCCCTTACGACGCGGCCAGCTTTGCTAAGAGCCACCATAGTATTTACACCTTTTATGGCCGTCCAGGCCAACATCGGATTAGCGATCAGGACATTATGGTTAGCGAACTCTTCGTCTTCGGATGCTACGAACAGCTGGTTATGGCTGGCGGCGGCGTCCAGTACACTTGTCAGGTGCAGCGACGAAACCAAGGTACTTTTTTTCTGGCGGATACGCCTTTTAGCCAAATCAACTATACCCAGTCGCTGTAAGTCCTCAATGATAGTAGTCGATACCGATCCCAATCCCAGATAGCCTATTTGGGCGGCTATCTCTAACGATGGCTCGGCCAGGAATTCTACTATGCTGATATTTTGATGTTCGTCGTTAGGGTCGCTAGGAATAGTGCTGATAAACTCACTTTCATGATTGCTAGCCCATGGCGGGAACTTTAGATAGGCCTCCTCTTGCAGCTCATGAAGTGATGGCCCTTGAATAATCTCCATATGATTGTGTGATTATACCAAGAACCGTGGTCGGATAATAATGAAAAAAGTACTACAAATTGAATAGTACGGGCGTGATATATTTAGAACATTAACAAATTGATAGCTGGAAGCGGGCGAAATTCCCGCACTGTGCCGCAACGGTTTACCCTGAGCATGTCGAAGGGTTAAAGTCCGATACAGCGAAAGTTTAATCAGCTCCCGAGCAGGAGAAATACTTAACAAGTCAAGTATTTTTACCCCCGGTCTCGTGAGCGGGGGTATTTTTGTGCCGCTAACTCAGTTAAAAAGTAAGATTGAGACCCAGCGCCGGTCGGTTTATGGCCCGGCCACGCGCAGCGTGGAGCTGTTTTATCTGGACCAAATTTATTATGGCGCGGTTAGTCCAGAAACCATTCAGGCGGTTATAGATGAAGAAAAAACCATGGCGGCCGAAGACATCGCCCGGACAAAGTCCCGCTACGCCGTGGTGCCGCGGGATTATTTTATAAAAGACGACAGTATCGCTGACATTTATGGCAACGACCTAAAGCAGGTGTTTGTAGATGGAGCTGAATGGGCGGATCAGGCCGCCGCCGGCGGCCAGCCCGGCGCGGCCTGGGAAGCCGAACGCCGCTGGTCAGAAGTCAGTAACATTGAAAAATTCATGGCCGCGCCGGCCGGAGTCATGATGATAGAAATTTCCGCGCCGCCGGACAAACCGGCCGCCGAACTAAAAGCCCATGGCTACGCCGGCATGACTCACGTCAGGGTATCGGCCAAGCTTAATGAATCAAGAGTCAAACAATATAACATTATCCTGCCGGCCTGTGGTGACCGATTCCTTAAAGACCTGCAGAGCTTAATGGGAGCCCAGGATAGCGCGGAGCTTCTGGATGAACAAGAGCTATTAGCCAACCCGTTGTGGCATGAGGTTGGGCCGGATGTAAAAACAAAAATGTCAGACATAGAAAACCTTTGCGGCGCGGCGCTGCTTAATACCAACCCGGACCAGGCGGTGATGCGCATGATAAAGAAAGCCGCCGGCGCCAAGCGCCAGGCCTGGGAATTCGTAGATTCGGCCCAGCACGATGATCTTAATCATGAACTAGCGGCTAAAATCGGGAATTTATCTAAGCAGGACCCAAACGTCTGGATGAGCGGTATCGAGCAAATACGCGTCGGTTATATGAAAGAACTGCGCGAAAGATACGACGGTAAAGCCCGGCTGGCCCAGCACGGTTCGATAATCGACGCTGCCGCTTCGCAGGCGGTAGCTGACAGTGACGTGTTTATAGTCTGCGGCGGCACCATGGAAGTCGTAAAGGGTTCCGTCGCCAAGGCAGATACTCCAGCTCAGCAGGCTCTGAAATTACTGAACGAGGTAAAGGAATCCGGTAAATGCCGCGCCTGCGGCGCTGTAGGGACGTTATATGGCTGCGGCGTATTCTGCAGTGCCTGCAATGCTATCTGGTGTAATGAATATTCAAAAAGCGGCGAACAGTTATCGGAGTCCCAAATAAGATATCTTAGGTTTGGTAAACAGCGTGGTTTCATAGATGAATTAATAGACAGTTTCCGGCAATGGAACCAGCAATACGAACAAGAAAAAGCGCTTAAAAAGAATCAGGCTTTGGCCAAATCGGCCTAGGTCTTAGCGCGGCCTAAAGTCGCCACACTACGGACGATGGACCGGCCAAGCTTTCGCTCGTTGATCTGGTTAAGTTTTTCCAGCGCGCCGTAGTGCTTTTCTAAATAACCTAAGTGGCGGACACGCTGTTTACGGAAAGCCGATTTGGCCAGACCGGACTTGGCGATGAACTCGCTGACTTTTTCGCTGCCGATGTAGTGGGGCAATATCACGTAGCTGGCGCCGGCTTCGTACAGTTTGGCGGCTTCGTAGGGGTCGTCGGCGTGGATCACCGTGATAGCCTTAGGGTTTTTGGTCCGCAAAAAGTTCAGCAGGATCATGTTGGTCTGGTGGTCAGCAATCGTGGACACGATAAGTTTGGCATGATCCACACCGGCTTCGTCCAGCAGTTCGACGTCTGTGGCATCACCATACAGATAATTGATTTTGCGTTCTTCTATCAAATCGATTATTTCTGGGTCGTAGTCAACCACTACATAAGGCTTCTTAAGTTTTTTAAACAGGTTTATGAACTCGTGACCGCCGCGTTGATAACCAAATAGTACTAATTCATAATGCGGCTCGACTTTAAGTTCACCTTGCGACTTACGCCGTTCAAACAGCCCCAGATACTTTTCAAAAATGCTAAACAACTTATCACTGAACACGATCATGTAGGTAGAAGCCGCGATGCTAATAAGGGTCATCAGTACGATTGACGAAACCAAGCTATTGTCAATCAGGCCTTTGCTTTGGGCGATCAGTATCAGCACGATTGAAAATTCACTTACCTGGGCCAAAGCAAGGGACGCGTTAAAACTGGTGTGCTTGGTGTAGCCCAAAAAGCCCAGTACTCCCATCGAGACCAATGGCTTGATGATAGCCGCGATTATAACGCCGGCGATAATTACGCCCAGATTAGAACCGATGCTGGACAGCGTCAGATTGGAACCAAGCGCGATAAAGAAGACAATCAGGAAAAAATCGCGCAGCGGTCTAAGCCGGGCGCCGATTTCTGGCGCCGATGGCAGGGGAGCTAAGCAAATTCCGGCCAGCAGCGCGCCGATTTCGGTAGATAGGCCGATCTTTTGGAACAGGGCGGCGCTGCCCAGGCCCCAGGCGATAGCGAATAGGAATAAGAACTCCTGGCTTTCGGCGATCACGTGGTGGAATTTAGGCAGTACCCGGAAGCTGGCCAGATAAATCGCCGATACCAGTACCAAGGCTTTGAACAGCAGGCTGACTAGCGAACCGAAATCCACGTGCTGGTGGCTGCCGGCAGAAGACGTGACCACAACCAGAGCGATGGCGATTATATCCTGCACCAAAGACACGCTGACAGCGATCTTGGCGTACAGCCGTCCCTGTTCTTTTTTGTCGCTGATAAGTTTAAGGATGATAATGGTGCTGGAAATCGCCAGGCTAAAGCCCAAAAACAGGCTGGCCCGGTTGCTCAGACCAAAGGCTTTGCTGGCGATAAAGCCCAAAGCCGTAACGATGGCGACTTGGCTGACGCCGACGAAAGAAGCAGTCCGGCCAACTTCCTTGATTACTCGCGGGTTCAGACCTAGACCGATAATGAACAGCAGCAGGGCAATGCCCAAATCAGAAAACAGCGCCAGCGTATCAGGCGACTTAGCGACATGGAAAACCGCCGGGCCAACTATGACGCCGGTTAGAATATGGCCGATGATAAGCGGCTGGTTGATAAGCCTCATTAGCAGCGCCATCGCGGCGCCGATGACGATTATCAGGCTAAGTCCGGCGAATACGGTATCCATCGTTTAAAACAGCGACCAGATGGCGGCTAAGCCGGACAGGACCATTACGCCGGTGATAGCCCAGCCGAATGTCCTCATCCATTTGCCGTTGGTCCAATCGCCCATGATTTTCTTATTACTGCTTATTAGCATTATCAATACCAGCACTACTGGCGCCACGATTCCATTAGCCACCGCCGAATATATCAAAGCCTTGATTGGGTCGATGCCGCTAAAGTTTATAGCCAGGCCGACAATCACAGAAACGATGATGGTGCCATAAAAGGCGTGGGCCTGTTTGAACTTGCGGTAAAGGCCCTCTTTCCATTTGAAACTTTCACTGACGGCGTAACTGCTGCTGCCGGCCAGCACCGGGATAGCCAGCATGCCGGTGCCGATTATACCGATGGCGAACAGCCAATATGATTTGTCGCCAGCGAACGGCCGCAGCGCTTCGGCCGCCTGAGCCGCCGAAGTTATGTTAGTAATTCCATGGGTAAATAAAAGAGCGCCGCAAGCGGCGATTATAAAGAACATCACCAGTTCGCTAAGCAGCATGCCGCTCCAAACGTCGATTCGCATATTGTGGATCTTGCTCTTATCAAAATCATCCTTCCGCGAAGCGATGCTGGTCTTGCCGTCTAATATCTCGGTTTCTACTTCTTGCGATGTCTGCCAAAAAAAGAGGTAAGGGGAAATGGTCGTACCTAATATGGCGCAGACCAACAGCAGCTGGTCCTTGTTCCAATGGATGGAAGGCGTAACGGCTTTACTTAAAACGGTGCCCCAGTCCAGGTGGGCCATCAGCGCCGACGCCACATATGCCAGCAGTACCAGCGCCAGCCACTTCAGAAAATGAGCGTATTTGGCGTATGGTAAAAATATCTGTAAAAGCACGCTTAGCACCGCAAAACCAATTACCAGCAGGGTAAAACTGACTCCAGGACTAAGCAGTTGGACACCCTTAGCCATCGCTCCCAAGTCGGCGCCGATATTAAAAGCATTAGCGGCGAACAGCAGCACTGTGCAGCCAAACAGCACGCGCTTGGAAAAATGGGTGCGGATATTAGTCGCCAGACCGCTGCCGGTAGCCAGCCCGATACGGGCGCAGATTTCCTGGACGATGGCCGCCAGTGGGTAGCAAAAGATGCTTAACCACAGCAGCTGAAAACCGTATTGGGCGCCGGTCTGGCTGTAAGTGGCGATGCCCGATGGGTCGTCATCGGCGGCGCCGGTAGTCAGTCCCGGGCCAAGCACATTCCAGTACTCCTTTGTCTTGCGGGCAGTTTTACCTGGGGTTTTTTCTACGACCTTAACGGTCTTTACGATAGACGAGTCTATCGCTACAACTTCGGTTCTTACAACTTCTTCGAATCTGTGTTTTTTGGCCATAAGTACTCAAGTACCACTTGGTACTAATGGTATAACTTCTAACTGTTTAAAACAATATCGCTACTGCTTATTTAGCCGATGATTTCTTGTCGATTTCAGCCTGGATGGCGGCGCCTATCTTATCGGCGGTCGGCGCCCCGCTGGTACTGTCGACCAGCTGAGAGTTAGGCAGGTAGACACCATCCATATAGAACGTAGGAGTTGCCTGCTCCTGTCCGGTCTTGGCAAAGGCGGCCAAATCCGCGCTTATGGCGTCATTCACCTTAGAACTGGCGTAATCAGTCTTAAACTGGTTGACGTTCAATCCGATATCTTTGGCGAACCCGCTGAAGATGGGCAGGGGATCGGTGACCGGCGGAACCCAGCTGTTCTGATTTTCGTAAAGCTTGTCGTGCATTTCCCAAAACTTACCTTGCAGGCTGGCGGCTTCGGCCGCGCGGGCGGCGGCGAAAGCGTTAGGGTGGATAGATGTAAGCGGCAGGTTACGGAACTGGAAGTGGATATCGTTGGAATACTTGGCCGCGGCCTGTTTTAAGGGCTGGTAATAGGCTTCGCAAATCGGGCATTCGTAATCACCGTATTCCACCAAGGTCACGCCTTTGGCGTTATTACCTTGCACGTGGTTGGTAGCGCCAGCCGTCGAGTTTTTATTGTTCCCACCGGAGCCATTATTGTTGCTGGAATGCTGGCTGATAGCAAAAACCGCTATAAAAATAACGACTATCGCTCCCAGGATTCCCAAAAACCGTCTGTCCATAAAACCTCCGATTATGTTCTACGAACTAGTCTAACACAGAGGTTCAGCTCACGCGGACCACGAACAGCGGCAAGGAATCATCGGCCAGGTTGTAGTAAACGCCCCCCAGCAAGTGCATCAGACTGGCGGTCATTATCTGGGCTTTCTGTCTGGCGGTGTTGCCCAGCTTATTAGCGTCGCGCCGCATCTCGTTAAGGTTTACTATAAATGCTTCCAGTTCGGTGATTTCTTTTAACTTGTCCTTATCGATCGTGTGCAGCGGCCGCTCGTCTACATCCACCGGACCATCCACCACTACCACCAGCTGTTCGGCATGGCCGCCTAGTTCATCATCTTTCGTATATAAGACTTCTACGCCTTCGGGGTTCTTTTTGGCCGCGTGTTCTATGTAATCCTGGCCAACCCAGTCCCTGGCGTCAATGATGTCGGCGAACGATCCAGCCAGATCCAGCGGCTTGTTTATCAGAGCGTCGATGTCTTGTCCGGGAGCCTCTTTTTCCATCAAAGCCCGGACCAGCTTAACGGTCGGACCGTCTTTATCCAGCTTGGATACCGAACGAATGTGCTTGGATAACCCCTTGCCGGCGCCGCAGTCTTCGTGGGCGCTGATTTTGTTGCCAAGGTTTGTCTGCAGATCGTCAACCAGCTCGTAAACATCTTGTGCGTCCTCGGTCGTATCTTCCAAAGACTCCAAAAATAAAGAATCGCTCATGCCCAGCGCCGCGAATGTGCCAACACCGGCTCCAACCTTTTTGGGGCGGTTGCGGCCTGGCTGTCCATTTTTTTGGCATTTTACACAGCGGCCATCAATACAGCCCGAACAGTCGGGCTCATCAACTTCGGCCACGCTCTGTTCAAGAGCTTTGGCGATCTTTTCATAATCGTGTTCTTCCAGAGCCGAGTGTATTGGGCCTTCGCCTTCAAGCACTTTGCCTAAGATATCCACCTTAACTTCAATCACCTTATCCATTTCCTGGCTGCTCCTTAATTCAAAATTTCCGTAAGACAAATTAAATAATCCTCCAAAGGCACCTGCTGGGGTTGAGTAAGCACCTATTTATCTTTAGATGACAAGTTCCTAAGTTACTCCTAGTAAAAAGATCTGTAAAGACGTTTTTTCACTTAAGTTAGGTAAAATATTAAGCATATGAAGATTGTTTATCTGATACTGGTCCTGGGAGTC
>JACZCU010136767.1_pt1 | contig 13664 bp, 13 predicted proteins | sample 8641851 | NCBI WGS metagenome assembly JACZCU01 (sample SAMN15324605, study PRJNA640507) | soil metagenome | isolation source: monocropping sugarcane control | place: China: Luxin town, Laibin City, Guangxi Province | collected 2019-07-25 | depth 10cm m | reverse complement strand
TTGGATTGCGCGCGGTTTTTAAGAAAGATTTTTTTGTGGGTGGCCCCGTGTGTGCCAGGGCCTTGCAGGAGTCCCTGCACACAGTGACCTCCACCTCTTTTTGTGTTGATGAAGGCGACTTTGTCGCCTTCATCAACACAAAATTCGGGATCACTCATGGCCTGTTTGTGCCTTATCTATCTCTAAGCTACGTGGGTGGATGCCCGGCGTTGCCACTGCGCTCACCGCGAGATGGCCCGAGCGTGGTCAGGGTTAATTTCGCAGGACGAGTATGACTGACCAGAGGCAAAGTGACCACGAGTACTCCATTGCCATAATTGACGTTGGCATGCTCACCGTCAACTCCCGCGGGAAGAGCCAGGTCTCGATAATAGCTGCCCACACTCCATTCATCGAGCAATAGCTCCTTGACATCTTTGAGTACGCCACGCAGTTGGCCCTGCATAATCAAATGTCCACCCGCTGTGACCTCAACCAGAATATCATCCGGCTGCAGCCCAGGCATAGGAGCCGCAACCATCAGCCGTTCTGATGTCCGGTACATCTTGACCGGGATCTGCTGTATTTTAGCCTGCTCTTGCATATACCTGCCTCACCTTCATGTGTCAAATCATTCTAACATCATCAAAACCTAGCTGACATGCTGCTGTTCCTCGGGCGGCTGGTAGTTGATCTGTTGCTGGTCTTGACCCCAAGCAGTACCAGAGTCGTGACCGGGAGATGGTTCATATCTCCCCGGCTGAGCTGTCGCCTGGGCATCTTTATTTTGCTCAGCCTGTGATTGGCTATAGACGCTTGCCTGGTTTTGAGCTTGCAGAGCTGCCGCTTGCTGAGCCTGTTCATTGTTAGTTGAGCCTTGCTGGCTTCCCTGCGCAAGGTTCTGGAGCACTTTGGCACGTGTCGTGCCCGCTGCCTGAGCGGCCTGGTCGATGTCCCGCATTGTAATGTTGCGTGCATCTCCATGATCGTCGTCGGGTTTTCTACAACCGCAGCTTATACACATAGTAGCTTCTCTTTCTATTGCAGTAGATATACGGGTCGTAACGTCCTATCATCTACACGATGCTCAGGCGCAGAGAGGCTACACAACAAGAGAGACATAACGGCTATCATAGCTCTTTTTGCTGTACTTTTGCTTCCGCTTTTGGCATACTGCACAAGAACTTCATTATAGACCAGCAAAATCTTTGAAGAGGTGCCCGATGGGTTTACAGCTCACCAGTAACGATCAGGTACTAGCATTAGCTCCAGACGCCAGCGCGGCCTCTGCTGGCAAGAAACTTGCACAAAGTAAACACTGGAAGAGCCTGGGCCAAAGTACTGAGTCCTTATGGGGAGAATGCCAGGGCAGCGGGAAGAATCCCTACCAGGTCCGCATCGACCTCGCGACTTTAACCATCACATGTAGTTGCCCGAGCCGCAAATTGCCATGTAAACATGCGCTAGGCCTGCTACTACTGGCTGTGGACGCGCCAGAAGCCGTACCCATGCAAGAGCCACCTGAATGGGTAACTTCATGGTTAGCCAGGCGAGCAGCAGCGGGTAAGCGCAGAGATACTAAAGAAACACCCAAAGTGCCCAATACTCCTCCTTCTTCCACGCAGAAAAAAAACGCCGAAAAACGCCTGGTTCAGATGACAAAGGGTCTCGATCAACTCGATCTCTGGCTCCATGATTTGATGCATAATGGCCTGGCCAGTGTAGAAACGGAGCCTCGTGCCTTCTGGGAAAACCAGAAGGCCAGGATGGTGGATGCCCAGATGCAAGGTATCGGCAACAGGATATTGCGCATGGCCGAAATACCACATTCCTCGTCGAACTGGCCTGAAAAGCTGCTGGCAGAGCTTGGCAAGCTCACTCTACTAACGCACAGCTTCCGTCATATACATCAATTAGAGGCAGCCCTGCAGATAGACATCCGCCAACTGGTTGGTGAGCCAATTAAACAGGAAGAGGTCTCTACTCTAGGCCAAACAATTACAGACGATTGGCTGATGCTGGGTCAACGAGTCAGCACAGAAGACAAATTACGCAGGCAATCAACATGGATGCTAGGTGCCCAAACAGGGCAGGAAGCCCTTATATTGCAATTTGCCTTTGGTATGTCGACATTCAGCGAAGTCTTTGCGCCCGGCAACCACCAATGTGCTGACCTCACCTTCTGGCCAGGGGCTTCGTTACAACGTGCGCGTATTGAAGCGCGGCGCGGCGAAATAAGACCTCTGCGCGAGCGCCTGCCAGGAGCTGCAACAATCGAAGATTTCTTGAAACAGGTGGCAAAAACGCTGGCGCGCCAGCCCTGGCAGGAACGCTTTCTCTGCACGCTGAGAGACGTCACGCCTGTTTGCCTCAACAAAGGAACTCACTGGTATATTCGTGACACAACAGGAGCGGCACTACCACTGGCTAAAAGTGAGGATCAACACTGGCGGCTGCTCGCTCTAGCGGGTGGTCATCCTATGGACTTTGCTGCCGAGTGGGATGGAGAAACATTGTTGCCTCTGGGCATGCTGGTAGACAACGCTTACTACTTATTGTAGAGATCAATACGATGGATGCATTTGTGACCACCGCACTAGTCGGTACCGCACAACAGCCACAGCTGGAAATAACCACCGGAACGGCGGTTGATGCGCTTACCGCACAGCTTACTGTTGCAGAAGCAGAGCACAAGCTCCTGCTGAGCGCGGGAGTATGGGCGTTGTACCGGCAAGCTGGCAAGGTTAGTGAGACGCTTCCCACTATACCCGACCCCGCAGCACCTGAAAGCCTGCCCACCTGTACACCCGGCATGACCACACTTCTAGAGAGTATGTTCAAGGGCGAACACAGCGAGCTGCTTCCCGAGGTATTAGAGCGCATGCAGCAAGCCGGGCTACGCCTTCCCCATAAACTGCTCGCTAGGGCGCTGGATACGCAGAATAAAGAACGACGAAAGGCAATCTTTGCTGTGCTAGGTGAGCGCGGACGCTGGCTGAGTCAGTTCAACCCGGCATGGAAATGGGTAGCGAATTACTTGCCAGAGGCTGAAGAGATACAATTAGCTCAAGCTGAGAGCACCTGGCAAGAAGGCACACCAGGTCAACGCCAGAGCATACTGCAGCTAGTACGCGCCAGTGATCCCGCCAAAGCACGAGCTTGGCTAGAGGCAGCATGGAAGCAGGAGAAAGCCGAGGCCCGCACCTACTTGCTGAACACCTTTAGCATCGGCCTCTCTGCTGATGACGAGGAGTTTCTTGAAAAGGCACTGGATGATCGCGCGGCAGGAGTGCGTGCTGCTGCGGCTTCTTTGCTAGCTCACCTCAGCGGATCGGCCTTCGCTGTACGTATGCAGGAGAGGGCTGATGCCATGCTCACTTACAAGGCCAAAAAGCTGACCGTCATAATACCAGCTACGCTGGCGAAGGACTGGGAGCGTGACGGCATTACAGCCAAACCTACAGCTTTTGGAGTCGGTCAGCATACCTGGTGGCTAACCCAGATCCTCTCACTTGTACCCCCGGCACATTGGGTGGAACGCTTAAACATAAGCGTCGACAAGCTACTTCATGTAGCCAGCGCGAACGAAGATTGGCGTGACACGCTGATCAGTTGCTGGGCGAGTGCCGCAAATCTGCATCATGATGAGCAGTGGTGCATGGCGCTTTGGGATTGGGCAAGTAATCCAGGTAATAAAAAGAAAGGCGCTGCCGCTGTATGGAATGCGCAGGCTTCCTTGCTTGAGTGTATGTCACAACGCGAGGGTGAACAGCGCCTCTTGCATATCTTCAGCAATCCTGAACAGCTTGGCAACGCGGATTGGGAAGACGCGCTCGCCGTTCTACCCAGGCCCTGGAGTAAAGAGTTTGGCGATGCCTATCTCCAGAAACTTTACCGCTATGTTGCTAGCCTCGATGCCAAGAAAAACGATGCACCATACTTCACTCTCTGGTACCACAGCATTGCTACAGCGAAGTTAGCACTTCACCCGACAAGCTTCACTAAGGCACTGGCAGACTGGCCCGTACCTGACGAAGATAGTTATATACGCGCAAACTGGCAAAGAGCAGCCTTGTTTGAAGAACTGAAAAAATTTACTGAGGCAATACGCAAACGTCAACGCCTTATAGAGGAGATCGCATCATGAGCACATCCACATCCAACAATGGCCATACAACCACAAGCGAAGAGAACGCTCTTAATGTCGTCCTGCGCGAGCATGCGGAAGACCAATACGCCGAGGAACTGGCCGAGTTGGTCAAGGAGGACAAGCGCCAGCGTCCACCTAACTGGATACTATCGCCATGGGCCGTACGTACCTATCTAATGGGTGGCACCCTCTCCAATGGCTTTGTCATATCTCCCAAATATATTGGTAACCCCCGTCTGATCGAAATCGCTGTGGCTACGCTGGCAACCGACCGTGCCCTCTTGCTCTACGGCTTGCCTGGCACCGCAAAATCTTGGGTTAGTGAACACCTCGCCGCAGCCATCACAGGCGACTCAACTCTACTTATTCAGGGCACAGCAGGCACGGACGAAAATGCCATCCGCTACGGCTGGAATTACGCGCGCTTGCTTGTAGAAGGACCTTCAAAAGCGGCCTTAGTCGTCAGCCCAATGATGCATGCCATGCAGGTTGGCAAAATAGCGCGCATTGAGGAATTGACACGCATTCCTTCAGAAGTACAGGATACCCTCATCACCATCCTTTCAGAGAAAACCCTGCCGGTACCAGAACTCAATACAGAGGTGCAAGCGCACAAGGGCTTCAATGTTATTGCCACGGCCAATAACCGCGACAAAGGCGTCAACGAACTCTCCAGCGCCCTGATGCGCCGCTTCAATACTGTTGTCCTCCCATTACCAGCCAGCATCGATGAAGAGATCGATATCGTTGACCGTCGTGTGGCTAGCCTGGGTCAAGCGCTAGAACTACCTGCGGAGAAACCCGCCCTCGCAGAGATCCGGCGTGTCGTTACCGTCTTCCGCGAACTGCGAGAGGGCGTGACCACGGATGGTAAAACTCGGGTCAAATCACCCAGTGGCACGTTTTCAACCGCCGAGGCCATCTCCGTGATCAATAACGGGCTCGCTATGGCCGCCTACTACGGTGATGGGCAACTCCATGCAGGAGACCTGGCAGCGGGACTGACAGGGGCCATAGTCAAAGACCCCGTGCAGGATCGTGTCGTGTGGCTAGAATACCTGCAGACGGTAGTCAAGGAACGTAACGGCTGGAAAGATCTGTTTCGCGCCTGCCACGAGGTGCTATGACTATGGGTATCACCGTTTTCGGCGTGCGCCACCATGGCCCGGGGTGTGCGCGTAGCCTTCGCGCCGCATTAGAACAGCTACAGCCAGATATCGTGCTGGTTGAAGGGCCGCCTGATGCGCAGGATGTACTGCCTCTGCTAACGCACAAGGATATGCAGCCACCTGTAGCACTGCTCATCTACACACCTGACAATCCGAAACATGCAGTTTACTATCCCTTTACAACGTTCTCACCCGAATGGCAGGCCCTACACTACGCCTTGTCGCGTGGTATTCCAGCCCGTTTTATGGATTTGCCCCAGGCGATTCAGCTTGCCAAAGAACCCGCCAATGAGGCAATTGCAACATCCGAGCTACATCCGCCTTCCGCCGAGGCTGTACCCATTGATGAAACGCATATAACCAGGTCGGTACAGGCTACAACGGAAGTGGTCCCCGCTGGAGTTGAAGAGGGTGAAGTAGCGCCGGTACCGAACATCGCAGACGACCCGCTGGCTTTGCTGGCGCAAGCCGCTGGTTATACTGATCATGAACTATGGTGGGAACAGCAGATTGAGCAGCGCAGCGATAGTCGCGACATTTTTGACGGTATCCTCGAGGCAATGACGGCGCTGCGTGTCGATCCAACCCCTAAGGATGAAGAAGAGGCCCGGCGCGAAGCACATATGCGCCAGACCATTCGTGCTGCACAAAAGGAGGGATTCACCCGCATTGCCGTCGTTTGTGGTGCATGGCACGCGCCAGTGCTTTCCGACCTGACCAGCGCTAAAGCAGATGCAGCCCTTCTCAATGGCTTGAAAAAGGTCAAAGTGGAGGCAACCTGGATTCCCTGGACCAATTCACGCCTCTCCTATCGCAGTGGCTATGGCGCAGGCGTCACGTCCCCCGGATGGTACGAGCATCTCTGGACCGCGGTGGATCGTATTAGCATTCGCTGGCTCACACATGCTGCCCATCTCTTGCGAGAAGAGGGACTGGATACGTCATCGGCCAGCGTTATCGAAGCGGTACGCCTCGGCGATGCCCTGGCGGCCCTGCGTGACCTGCCGATGCCAGGTCTGGCGGAACTGCATGAAGCCATTGAGACCGTGCTCTGCAACGGCAACTCCACGCCCATGGCCCTTATTCGCGAGAAACTAGAGATTGGCGAGAAGCTGGGTGAGGTGCCTCGGGAGACACCAGCTGTGCCCCTGCAGCGCGACCTGGAAGCTAAGCAGCGCCGCCTGCGCCTCAAGCCTACGACCTCCGTCGAAACGCTCGAACTTGACTTACGCAACGACACTGACCGTGCCCGCAGCCAACTGCTCCACCAGTTGCGCCTGTTAGGTATTGAATGGGGCAAGCTCCAACGCGTTGCGGGCACCAAAAAGGGCTCTTTCCACGAAAAATGGCAGACCCAATGGCAGGTCGAATTTATTGTCGCCTTAATCGAGGCTAATGTATGGGGCAACACTCTTGAGATAGCAGCCACCAACTTTGTCTGCCATACAGCAGATACCCAGCAGGAACTGCCACAGCTAACTGAACTACTGGATAAAACTATCCTGGCGGAACTGGCGAGTGCGATTGATTACCTGCTCACTTGCGTGCAAAAACGTGCCGCAGTCTCCGCCGATGTACGACACTTGATGGATGCACTACCGCCGCTGGCTCGCGTGGCACGCTATGGCAATGTACGCGAAACCAGGACAGAGCAAATTATGCCTGTCATTGATGGATTGTTTGAGCGCGTGGTAGTTGGCCTGCCAGGTGCCTGCGCCTCGCTGGACGATGATGCTGCCCAGGCCATGTTGAGCAGTATTAACCACGTCCAGGAGAGCGTGAGCTTGCTTAATCGCGAGGACCAGCAGAGCGAATGGCGGGCAGTATTGCGCCAGTTGATCGACCGCACCAGCATTCATGGTCTGGTTCGTGGACGTTGCTGTCGCCTGCTACTGGAACAAAAAATCCTGGACGAGGCAGAGCTACAGCGACTCGCGTGCCTGGCCCTTTCACCGGTCACGCCTGCTCCACAGGCTGCCTCCTGGGTCGAAGGGATCTTACATGGCAGCGGGCTACAACTACTCCACCTCAATGGCCTCTGGCTGGCTCTGGATAGCTGGCTGAGCGAATTGACCGAAGATGTTTTTGTAACACTCTTGCCGCTACTCAGGCGCTCTTTTGCTGGCTTCCATGCTCCCGAGCGGCAAAAGATGGGCGAGAAGGTCAAACACCTGCACACTCGGTCACAAGTTGGGACACAGCCAGGCAGGGGATCGGATGTGGTCCTACAGCAAGAACGAGCCGATATGGTATTGCCAATTCTGGCACATACCCTGGGAGTGAATGTCGATGATCATCGATGAAAAAGAACGCTTGCGTCGCTGGCGCCTGGTATTAGGCAAGGAAGCTGCCGGTGGTATAGGCAGCGGCTCAGGAGAGAAAGCAGATGGAGAGGGCGGAGCAGGCACTTTCGATCTGGAAGGAGCTGACCGGCGCATGGACAGCGTATTGGAAGCATTGTACGAATCTGAGCGATCAGCTGGCCTGGGCAGTTCTTCACCCAATGTTGCTCGCTGGTTGGGCGATATTCGTACCTACTTCCCCTCTTCAGCCGTGCGCGTCATGCAGCAAGACGCCTTGCAACGTCTCAACCTGACCCAGATGCTGATGGAACCAGAGATGCTGGAAACAGTGGATGCTGATGTGCATCTCGTCGCCACGCTCCTCTCGCTCAGCAAGGTTATTCCTGAAAAGACCAGGGATACAGCCCGCCAGGTGGTGCGCAAGGTCGTCAACGAACTGGAACGCAAGCTGGCGAATCCGCTCATCCAGGCCGTGCGAGGTAGTCTCAATCGCGCCACACGCAGCTCGCGCCCTCGCTATAATGAGATCAACTGGGACCTGACCATCCGGGCCAACCTGAAAAACTATCTGCCCGAGCAGAAAACCATTATTGCGGAAAAGCTGGTTGGACACGGACACAAGCGTTCCTCGTTACGCGACATCGTCTTATGTGTGGATCAGAGCGGTTCGATGGCGGCATCACTGGTCTACTCGGGCATTTTTGGGGCTGTGCTCGCTTCAATTCGCGCTGTAAGTACGCGCATGGTCGTCTTCGATACAGCAGTGGTTGACTTGACCGATGACCTGCAAGATCCTGTAGATCTGCTCTTTGGCACCCAACTGGGTGGAGGCACGGATATCAACCGCGCCCTTGCCTATTGCCAGCAGATCATCACACGACCAACGCAGACCATCCTGGTACTAATCACCGATCTCTACGAAGGGGGCAATCGACAGGAGATGCTGCGACGGGCGGCAGAGCTTGTTGCCAGCGGCGTACAGGTCATCTGTTTACTCGCCCTCAGCGATAAAGGTACACCCAGCTTCGACCAACGTAACGCAGCCACCCTGGCAAGTTTTGGCATACCTTCATTTGCCTGCACACCCGATCTCTTCCCCGCTATGATGGCAGCCGCCATTCAGAAACAGGACCTGGGCATCTGGGCGGCTAAAAACGATATTGTGACAGTACGAGCACAGGAGGATTAAAGCAGGCAAGCCCTTACTGAAAGGACGCAGGGGGCGTCCTTTCAGTAAGGGCTTGCTGCTATCCACACCCATGAGCTTCCAAGCAAGCCTGCCATTCTATTCCTCCTCGTCAGGACTCGACGGTTCACGTACAAGCCGTTGTCCACAGTTAAAGCAGTAGCGAAAGTAGCCAGGGCAACGAGCTTCGCAGCGGCTGCACGTGAGATCTTGCTCCCCTTCGACAAGTAGGGCGGCGGCCTCTGGTGGCACCGACTCAATAGGGCTTGCATCTTTTTCCTGGAGCTGACGCAATACTTGCAGCGTCTCTCTACGTACCTGTAGCAGGTTAGCCCCCAGATCCTCCATCACCTTGGCCGCTATTCCTTCACCTTCGCGTATGATGCCTAATAACAGGTGTTCAGTTCCAACGTAACGATGATTAAGGCGGCGCGCCTCATCTACAGCCAGCTCAATCACCTTTTTTGCACGTGGAGTAAGGCCAGGCGTCGCAGTAACGACCTGATGGCCTCGTCCAATGATCACTTCAACAGCATCGTGTACCTGCTCCAACTCGATGTTAAGGCTGCTGAGCACTCGCGCAGCAACACCTTCCCCTTCACTTATCAGCCCAAGGAGAAGATGCTCAGTGCCAATATAGTTATGTTGAAAACGCCGAGCCTCCTCCTCAGCCAACGTAAGCACATTACGTGCGCGTTTCGTGAAGCGGCCGAAGCGGTCACGCTCGACAAGATCCAGCGGCGTCATATATTTCGCCTGGAGCGTTTTGCGCAGCCACTGAGTGAACTGATCGAATGGATTACCTGTGACAGAATTGGCTTCATTTTCTGCACTCGCAGTAATGCGCTGCCGCTGGAGGTAGTCCTCAAGATCAGACGGGGCAAAGCGATAATCCGCCCCGATGCGGTAGGCAGAAAGATCGCCTTTGTTTACCAGGCGCCGTATGGTGACAGGATCAACATGCAAAATTTCAGCTATTTCTTCCGAAGTCTTTAAATGTTCCATTATTCTCTTGCTCCTTTGCACTTTGGGTACTTTAAAAACTTTGCGAACTATAAATAACTATACATTACTATTCATTATATTACAAGGGAAATTCTCGGTAAATAAAGACTTTACGTGACTATTCAGCTCTCATCGCCACCTACGGTGGCTCCCTTATGGTATAGAGCTAGGGATTATGCGGCTCCGGGCCGCATAATCCCTAGCTCTATACCATGGACGAAGCGCCGCAGGCGCTAGGAGTCAAACAAAGAGTGGGCCTGAATAGTTACAGTTCAGGAGAATATACAAACAATGATGTCCATTATCTGGTATGACATCCAATAGGCTTTGGGCTTACTCACGTTGAGTGATATTTTGTTCACACAAAATAAGGTATTACAAATCACTCCTCTGTGCGATGTGTGTCTGAGCAACTGCTTCTATACTTCATACTGATGTTTCTTTCACACATCCGGAGAAAACCAGGGCAAGTCCATTCAGACTTACACCTGGCTTGTGGATATGCATAAGCGTTAGTTCCTTGGAGCTAAACTAAGGTCAAAGGCGTGCCTAATTAAGAGAGTGTGTCACCCTCCCCGGTGAGAGAGAATAAGAGGTTTAATTCCTCACATCACACGCAATGCAAGGAGAGATCTCTATGACACGATTAGTAGGGAAACAACAGGCAGTAGAAATACATAAAATCGAAGATCAGTTAAGTGCGGAACAAGAACTTCGCGCCTGCTATGAGTCCTGGTATAAAGCGTGTGTCGAGTCAGGGAGATTGGAGTATCTTGAGAGCCGCGTGTTTCGTGAAGTCCAGCACCTGCAACTTGAATTGAGCCAGGGCAAGACCGCCAACATTAGCGAGCGTTTTGCAGCGGCCGTTGAAAATGTCGAAGCCAGTACACAACACAAACGAAAAATCACATATCTCAACATGGTCGCGACTATTCGTGAGTTGTCTGATCTGAATATCAAGTGGTATAAAGCCATGCCGCGCTCAAAATCAGATCAAGCCTGGATGCTGCGCCAAACACGCCATCTGCTGCTTGAAATCGCGGCAGGCAATATTGACAACCTCGCCGAGCGTTTTCACTTGATGGCGGAAATGATACCTGCAGATCCTCCTGCTGACACTTCCTCACCAGAAAATGAGGATGAAAAGGAGGCCTGAGATCTCATGACAACACAGAAGCAAGGAACTGCGACCTCTAGCTAAACCAGAGAGGTCGCAGTTCCTTGCTTCTGTCTCATGTTTCAATATGCTATACTTAGCTCATCACGGGGGTACTTTGCACACTACATACTAGCTTCTTGGAGGGTCCTATTTATGCCTGTCTCTGTCACCAATTCCAAGTTGATCTACGATGCTTTGAAGGCGTGTGATGTAAAGATCATCTCTGCTCTACCTGAGACGTGGCTTGTCCATTTAATCCGTATGGCAGAAGAAGATCCGGACATGACTCTAGTACGCCTGGCCAAAGAAGAAGAAGGTATCGGCATCTCAGCAGGAGCGCATTTAGCAGGGGTAAACTCTGCTCTTTTAATGCAGAACCACGGCTTCCTGGCGGCAATTAACCCCATCGTTTCCCTGGCGCTGCTCTATAAGATCCCTCTCGTCATGCTTATCAGCTATCGCGGCCATATGGGTGAAAAAGACTCGTGGCAAACACAAGGTGGCCTGGCAACCGAGCCTATTCTGAAAGCGTTGAACATCCCTATCTGGCATTTAAACACCTCTACAGACATCTATCGTCGTTTGAAAGACGCTCAGACCCTGGCTCATGCTTCGCTACACCCAGTTGCCGTTTTACTGTCACGTGAATTAATGTGGGAGGATTGATCGCTATGCTGCGCGCTGATGCTTTAGAGACCATTTATCCCGAGTTGGAAAAGCACATCGTCGTCACCATTATGGGTGCCGTTGCTGCCGAACTGTATACGCTTGGGCATCGTCACAACTTTTTCTACCTGGAACATGCTATGGGCCTGGCCTCATCGATGGGTCTGGGCATTGCTCTCTCTATGCCAGCACACAAAGTGATCGTCCTTGATGGCGATGGTTCGCTGCTCATGAACCTGGGCACGCTGAGCACTATGGCTCGCTACAAACCCGGTAACCTGTTACACATCGTCTTTGATAACGAGAGCTTGCTCTCTGTAGGAGGCTTTCCCACGGCCACATCGGCTGGCACAGACCTTGCAGGCGTGGCTCGGGCATGTGGTGTGCCCTCTGTCGTAGAGGCAGACACATGCGAAAGCTTGCAAAGCGCCATCAAAGAGGCTTTAGCCAACCAGACGCTCACCACCATCGTCTCAAAGGTTGAGGCCATCGGTCCCAAATCCTTCCAGATGGATCTGCCCTTACTCGAAAACCGCTTCCAGTTCAGACGCTGCCTGGAGGCTCTACAAAGGCAACAGCAACAATAGGAATGCGTTTTATCGCGTCCTCAACCATTGGTTATGCAACAAAAAATAGAAGAACCAACAGGAGGAGTCAACGATGAGCACTTTATCACAACTGCTTGCAGAACTTGCCTCTGGTAAGCTAAAAGTCGTCGATCTCACCTCACCATTGGAGCCAAATACTCCGGTGATCGATCTGCCGCCAATTTTTGCTCCCTCACCAGGAATCACCCTGACTGAGATTTCGCATTATGATGATCGTGGGCCGGCCTGGTACTGGAATGTTATCAACATGGGTGAACATACAGGCACTCACTTTGATGCTCCTATCCACTGGGTAACAGGCAAGGATCTGCCCAATAACGCGACTGATTCGATCCAACCCAGTAAGTTCATCGGACCGGCCTGTGTGATCGACGTTACCACCGATGTGCAACAAAACCCGGATTTCTTATTGACCATCGACCGTGTTGAGGCATGGGAGGCCAAACATGGTCGTATCCCAGATGGCGCATGGGTTCTCATACACACAGGATGGAGCAAGCGCACAGGCCGCGAGGCCTTTCTCAACATCCAGGCAGATGGCTCTCACTCACCGGGTTTTCACCCCTCGTGTTCCCAGTTCCTGGCCAAAGAGCGTAACATCCTGGGCGTCGGCGTAGAGACCGTTGGCACAGATGCCGGTCAGGCTGGAGGCTTCGACCCGCCCTTCCCTAGCCACACCTTTATGCACGGTGCTGGTCGCTTTGGCATCACCAGCCTGATCAACCTTGATCAGTTACCTCCTACAGGTGCTATCGTGATCGCCGCCCCGCTCAAAATCGTGCATGGCTCTGGCAGCCCCTTAAGAGTGATTGCGATTACACCGTAGAGTAACTCTTCAGGTCATCCCGCCACCTCCGGTGGCTTCTTATTATGGAGAGCTGCGGGGGGTGCAGCCACAGGCTACACACCCCGCAGCTCTCCACATTCGTGCGAGGCGCCGAGGATGCAAGCCAAACACAGAAAGATTCTGATTTTTTAAGATTGACTTTCTTCCAGGCACCGATATATACTACTGTTGTAGATAATTTTTCATCCTCACATACAACGGAGACACCATTGAAAAAGTCATAATCGCTTCGTACAGGCAGTAAAAATTGTGCATAGGCTTGCAAAAACTACTTTTGTTAGCCATGTATCTATTCCTGAAAATGTACTGGCTGCTGTATGTTGTGTTTATGAGATTGTGACACCTGCTGTTCACAAGAGCGTGCTCTCGGTTTCTCCCCTCCTCTCCCAACAACTGTACCTTATCCGTTGAGCCGGCGAAGACCAGGTTAACTCGCACAGCATATGGCCTACTACCATAATCGAGGTAATTTCTATGACACTCTTAACTGTGCGTAACCTCTCCAAAGCATATGGCGCAATACAGGTTTTAAACGATGTATCATTTGTGATCAACAACAATGATCGTGTGGGTATCGTTGGCTCTAATGGCG
>JACZCU010069389.1_pt1 | contig 13698 bp, 9 predicted proteins | sample 8641851 | NCBI WGS metagenome assembly JACZCU01 (sample SAMN15324605, study PRJNA640507) | soil metagenome | isolation source: monocropping sugarcane control | place: China: Luxin town, Laibin City, Guangxi Province | collected 2019-07-25 | depth 10cm m | reverse complement strand
GCTGCGAGTTGTCTCATTTCTGCTGCTGGAACGGAATTTCCCGCGGAGCGTACGATATGCGGTCGAGATGGCGCGTGAAGCAATTTCCGCCATTCGCGCTGAAGTCAATTCGCTGGCGATCGACCCCGCCGAGCGGATTCTCGGACGCCTGAGCGCGCAGCTCGAATACGCCGAGCCATCGGAGATCGATGCCGAAGGCGTTTCGCCCTATCTGCAAAAGATCATCACGCAAATCGGTGAGGCGGCGTTCGCGGTGCAGAAGACTTACTTTCTGTATTAGCGCTCGGCCCGTTTCGTCACCCACTCCACAAGTGTTCTTACGCCCCAACCGGTGGCGCCGCGCGCGTAATACGGGAGTTCCTTTTCCGTGTCCGCGACGCCGGCGATGTCAATGTGGCACCAAGGGCAGGAGCCGTCGAGGGGGACGAAGTAGCTTAAAAACGCGGCGCCCTGTAGGGGGCTTCCTTCGCGGCCGGCGGAGTTGACGATGTCGGCGGCGTCGGCGCGGATGTAGTCGCGAAGGTCTTCATTCAACGGCAGTCGCCACATCTTTTCGCCGGCGGTTTCGCCCGCTTTGATCACTTCTTCGACCAATGCGTCATCATTGGTCATGACGCCGGCCATGGTCTTGCCAAGGGCGACGACCACGCCTCCGGTCAGCGTCGCCAGATCGACGACGGCGGCGGGCTTGTAGGTTTCGATGCCCCATGCCAGCGCATCGGACAGCACGAGCCGACCCTCGGCATCGGTGTTGGTCACATCGACTGTCACGCCGTTGTACATCCGCAGGATGTCGCCGGGACGATAGGATTGCGAGCTGAGAATGTTCTCCGCGCTCGCGAGGATGCCGACGACGTTGATCTTCGGCTTGAGGCGCGAAAGGGCATACATCAAGCCCAGCACCGCCATCGCGCCGCATTTGTCGAAGATCATCCGGCCCATCTTTTCCGCCGGCTTAATTGAGATGCCGCCACTGTCAAAGGTAATGGCCTTTCCGACGGCCATGAGCGCAGCGGCGCTTTTGGATTTGCCAGACCCCTTTCCATTTTTTGATGGCTTGCCCGCGCCCCAGTATTCGAGCGCGATCATCCGCGGCGGCGTGTTAATGCTGCCGGAGCCGACGGCAAGAATTCCGCCCATGCCGAGCTTCTGCATCTGTTTTTCATCGAGAACGGTGCATTGCAAGCCCGATTCGCGGGCCATGGCCTGAGCCACTTTTGCAAGCTGTGGCGGATTGATATTGTTGCCTGGCCGCGAAGCAATCGTGCGGGCGAAATTCTGTGCCTCAGCCAATATCCTTCCGCGCTCGACACCTTGGCGCACTTCGCTGGCATTGTCATTCGAGCCCACGATTGTCAATTCAATCGACTGCCGCTTTTCCGGCTCATCCGACTTCTGGCCAGCGCCTTTGTATTCCTCGAAATCGAAGCCGGCCAGCAGCGCTCCGACCACCGCAGCTTCGGCAACGTCCGCATCGCTGGTCAATTGCGGGAGCAGGATGGCGGCCCTAGTCAGGCGGCGCTTGCGGACTGCTTTAAGTGCAAGCCCCGCGCCTTGACGGACGTTCTCAGCGGTGGCGCCGCTGCTTTTGCCCAAGCCGGCAACAATTAAATGGCGAAGCTTTCCGCTTCCGGCATCCACAACATCGCCGACGATTTCCTTGGCCTTTCCGCGCACCGCGCCGGCTTTGCGTAATCGTGCGAGAGCGGCGCGATATGGCTCCGGGATCGATGCGCCAACGTTGGTCTCGTCGGTCGAGAAAACGACGACGGCCTCCACGTTGGATGGGAGCTCATTTCGAACTGCAACTGAAATATCGGTGCTGGTGGGGATCATCCGCGCTCTCCTTTGAGGCGCGGGAGTATAAGGGAAGTGCGCGGGGCGGCAACCGGATCAGGCAATCGCAATTGCAGACACGTAGCACAGCCTTCCAGGCTGTGGATCGAAAATCACAGGCTGGAAGCCTGTGCTACACATCATGCCATGCGGGAGAGGGCAGATCAGTTCAGTGCGAGCCGCAATTCGCGGAACGGGCGGACGCTCTTCCAGACGCCGATGGCCCAGTCGAGATCGGATATATCTTTGAAATAGAGTGTGACGCAGGCGAGCTTGCCGCGGGAGGCGGTCCAGGTGTTCAGGCCCCAGTATGGGTTTTTCTTGTCACCCTCGGGCAGGAGATAGGCATGGCCGCGAATGCCGATTTCGTCGCGATCGAACATCTGCACCGGAATTCCCGGGCGACCCTCGATCATGCGTTCGATCGCTTCCTCGGCGGCGGCATTATTGGTGTTGAAAACGGAAACGTAGACGGTGCGGTCGTTCCGATGAAACATGATGTCGCCGCTGATGGCCTTGCGCTTGAATGAGCCATCCAGCAGCAGGCTCCAGTCGTGGCCAAGCTGCTGCTTGACCAGCCGCGGGCCCGGGTCCTGGCCGCGAATTGCCTGGATATCGGTCGCCAACTTCCGCCGCGCGTCCATAGGGTTCAACCTACAATTAAATCCTGTCTCGGTAAAGAAGCTCACGGCATATTCGGTATTTCCAGCAAATGCTACTACGTCAGAAATTGGTCAGAGGATCAGCCCACCCGATTTGCGGCAAAAAGATTTCAAATTGGGAAATTTCAGATCTGAAATTTGAAATCGAGATTTGAGATTTGGAATTGTTATCCAGCGAGGCGATGCATCACGCCGGCCCCTGCGCCGTCACGCCGCGGACGCCCAGCCATTGACCAAAATACGGCACCAGCCGCGGCAGAGGGGCTTTATAGTTTTCATTGAGGCTCTGTGGCCATTCCTGCCCATCCTTGATGCCATTGATAAAGGCGACGTAATTTTTTTTATTCTGCAGAATCATGAACGTGGTCAATTCCTCGGCCACCGGATATTGCCAGCCTTCGATGTGGTCGGTGGTAAAGAAATCACCCATATCGCCCTGATGGTCGCGCAGGCCGCGCTGAGCCGCGTCGCGGACAGCAGCCGGCCGCCCGCGCTGCGGCACCAGTTCGGTCGCGATCGCCTCGGCCAATCCTTCATTCGCCCAGGATGGCACACGTGACGGGCCGCGATAGCGATGGACAAACCCGTGCACCGATTCGTGTACCAGCACATGCGCAAAATCCAGCTCATTTGGCTCGCGATAAAACGCGACGCGAACGGTGCCATCGCTGACCTGCATGCACATGCCAGCCGTTCCGGTGGCCTTGGCGTGCTCAATCTCCATTTCGTATTTGTAATAATCCTCTTTGCGCGAGAAGACGAAGATGACCGCCTTTCCGCGCCAGATATTGACGCCGGGTTTCACCGCAAAAAGCTCGCTGAGCCGCCCATACATCTTGTCGAGCAGTAATAGCCAATGGTTGGCTTCGCGCGTGGGAAGATCGGTGTAGAACAGGAAAAACTTTGTCTCCACGCCAGGCATCGGCCTCTGGATCTTTTCGAGCGATGCGACGCTGGCCTTCTGAAGCTTCTTGACGATTTCAGTTTGCTGTTCGGCTGTGAGCGGGGGCCAGGGGTTTGGCGATTCGTCTAGAGTAACGCCGTCGCGTGCCCTTTCTTTGGTCGTGGCGCGATCGGAACGCTGAGCGGAGATCCCCGGCGCCAGTGACAGGCAAAGCACAACGAGCATGACCGCGCCGATGCAGCCACGACCCCGAATGTATTGAAGCATGGATCGCGATTATACCCAATCATCTTTTTCCGTGGCTACAATTCGCCCTCCATGCAGAGCCATCGCGAATTGATTGTCGAACCTATCGGCTTGGATCCCGACGCCCTCGCACGCCCGATCGATTGGAGCGCGCTTTATGGAAACGATCATCCCGTCGAGCTGGAAATCGGCATGGGCAAGGGAACATTCCTGACCGAGCAGGCCCTGGCGCGGCCGCAGACTAATTTCCTGGGAATCGAATGGGCGAACTGGTACTGGCGATACGCCAGCGATCGGCTGCGCCGCCACGAATGCCTCAACGCCCGAACGGTCCGAGCCGAGGCGATGTTTTTCATCCGCGAGCACGTGGCCGATGCAAGCCTTGCAGTCGTACACGTCTATTTTCCAGATCCCTGGCCCAAGAAGCGACATCACAAACGGCGCCTGATCCAGGAGCCATTTCTTCAACAGGTCCAGCGGATTCTGGTTCCCGGCGGGAGGCTCCAGGTGGTGACCGATCACGCGGACTATTTTCAGCAGATCGAGGCGGTGGTTACCGCGTCACCATTGAAAATCATCGAATACAATCGCCCGGGATCGGCCGGTGAGGGCGAATTTGTCGGGACAAATTTCGAACGCAAATACCGCCGCGAAGGACGACCATTTCATGCGATTGCGGCGGTGAATAGTTCCAGTTCTTAGACCGATTACGGTCCGCCTTGGTTAGCCGCGACGCGACGGCGGAGCGCTTTCTGCGAAATCCGAAAAGCGCTCCGCTGCGCGTCGCAGCTAAACTTGGCTTCCTAAATCTCCAGCGCTCGCACGACGGATCCCTTCGGAATCGGCGGCTCATTTTCCGCGCGAACGAGGATCACATTGGCCTTCGCGAGTGTGAACAGATCGGCAGAGCCTTTCCAATCGAGCGGCGTGATTGCCGCAAATTCTGATCGGCTGCTGTACGCGCCCGGGGCGACGGTGCGAATGGCGGGTTGATAAAACTCGCGCGGGCCATTTACGGTTAGACCGCTGTCGAGTCGACCGGTCAACCAGCGCTCTTCGACCATGCCGCCGCCGATGCGCGTGAGCAGTCGCGACGCCAGACGCAGCGTGCAGACAAACGCGCTGACCGGATTGCCCGGCAGGCCAAAGACGTAGCAGAGCTTAACCGCGTCGGACGATCCAGAGTTTTCCGAAGATGGGGTGATCGCGGCTGTTGGATCCTTTACGGCAACCCGCGCTGTTGTGCCAAACAAGAATGGCTTGCCCGGCTTGATTCGCAGCTTTGTGATCTTCATCGCCACCCCAAGGTCTTTGAGAATCAGCGGGACAAAGTCATATTCGCCCATGCTCATTCCGCCGGCGATGAAAACGGCATCGAACTCGAGGCCGCGGAGAATCGCATCGCGAATCACCGGCGGCTCATCGCGGACAAATCCAAGGTCGGTCACGTCGCACCCGAGCCGGCGTAGCAGGGCGGCAAGCATCGGCGTGTTGGAATTGCGGATCTGCGTACTTTCGACAGGCCCATCGATCGGCGCCAGCTCGCTGCCAGTGCCCAGCACCGCCACGCGCGGCGGCATGAAGACGTTCACTGACGCAGCGCCGATGCTTGCTGCGACACCAATTTGGGCTGGGCCAAGGATGGTTCCGCGGCGCAGCACCACCTTGCCCACTGCGCCGTCGCTGCCTCGCTGCGCGATGTATCGATTGGGGGACGGGGCGCGCAGGATTCTCAGCGCTTCCCCTGGCGCGGCTCGCCGTTCCACATCTTCAACCGGCACGACGCCATCCGCTCCATCCGGCAGCGGTGCGCCGGTCATGATCGCCATCGCCTGTCCGGCTTCGAGTGGCGCTTTAGCGCTCTGTCCTGCAGCAATTTCACCGACACATTGCAGTTCCGCAGGTGTTTTTAGAATGTCTTGACAGCGAACCGCGTAGCCGTCCATCAGGCTCTTGCGAAAGGGGGGATAATCGCGATCGGTACGGAGATCGTCCGCAAGTCGAAAGCCGGCTGACTCCAGGAGCGGCCGGCGCTGCATGCGCGGCTCAACCGGAGATTGATCGATAATTCGAATCGCCTGCGCGACGGTGAGTAATTCAGCGATCCCCGGTTCGACGGGCGAAGCTCCGCTCATGTCGCCGATCTTCAGGCTGCCGAGGCGCAGCGTCAACTTCTGTCGTGTGCGCGCAAAAGCTTGAGGCCACCAATCCGGGCGGATTAGTGGCCTCGATGGGACGATGTTGAAAAGATTGGAAAGCTGCGAGGGAGAGCGAAGATTTATGCAAGTTTGGCGCGGAGCCGGCGAAGAATCGGGAACAGGCCAATCGCTGCGAGCGTCATCAGACCGCTCCAGGCAGCCGACGGCAGCGGAACCGCATGCGTGGGCGGAGGTAGAAGCAGCAGCATTTCGGGCCGCAGATTGCTGCCGGGGTCGTTGTTCCCCAACGGGTTACCACCAAGGTTGTTCGTGGTCGTGGTGGTCGTGTGATCTTGCGTGCCGGTCGCAAGGATTCCGCCGACGCGATCGGTCTTGCCATGACGGAAGCCTGCGAAACTGGCGACGACCTGCGTCTTGCCCGGGCCGGTCATGAAGTCGGCGGCAGTGAGCGTGGCGGCCGTGGGCCCGCTGACCTTGAAGGCAAAGCTCTTGGTCGCGCCGGCGGCGATACCGTTGCCGTTTGCGCCAAATTTGCCATGCAGAGCCGCGCCGCCTTCATAGTTGCCATAGGGCTTGGCGATGACGACGCCTTTATGGTTGCGATCATCTTTCCAGGCGCTTCCCTTCACTTTGTCGAAGGAGGCCGTGTTATCGCCGGTGATATCGAAGGCAAAGCCGGTGAGCTTGCCGGCGCTGGTGTTGTCGAGGTTGAAGGTCAGGGTCTCGGCGACGTTGTCATAGGTGACGGTGCCGGTGAAGCTGCCGAGGTTGTGAATGCTGGTATCGCTCTGGATGTTGGCTGTGGAAGTGCCGGCCAGTGCCAGCGAGGGGCCAAGCGTTAGGGCAGCAGCCGCGATGAGCAAGCGTGCGGTCTTCATGGGATTCCAAGCTCCTTGCGAGGGCGATGTCGGCTATTTATCAGCGCGGACTCATCCCGCTGGCGCATCAGGGCGCTCTTTGGCCAACCTCGTCCTTCGTTGTTGCGTTTGAATGAAAGCCGTCAGACGATCTTGTGCCTCAGGCCAGATCGCAGTCGGCTGACAACTGGACTATACCCCACGTCTGAAGACGTGCCACTTTCGCCCTCAGATTTTGCGGACGCAGGCGGCAAGCGATGTAAAAGCGCTATGGATGATTCCATTTATTCCAGTCCGATAACTCACTGATTCCAGAGGTCTTTGAGACGGTACACTTGCCGCGCCGCAGCCTGGTTCCTGTCGCATCCATTTTGAAAATATCGAGTTAGATACAGTTTCTCACTGGCTACTCGCACGAAAGCCCCTCCGATAAAATGGCCCGATTTCAAGCAAAATCTTTCGCCGGCTGCACATCGCACCCCAGCGTCGGTAAAACCTTGAACGACAAGAGGAAGCAACTATGGAAATTGCGATCTGCTCATACAGCTTTCACCGCACAATGGCTGCCGGCCAGATGGATTTTGCCGGGTACGTCAGTATCTGCCGGCATCTTGGCTGCACGCAGTTGGATCCCTGGAATGCTCATCTTCTGCCGGCAGGGAAGGGGGCCGATGCAATCTGCGCCAGCCGGAATCCGAGCCAGTCGCAGTTCCTTCAGCCGCCCGACATGCAGGAAATCGATCGGCTCGCAACGATTGCCCGGACGGCAGGCTTGCCTTTTGGAACAATGGCGGCGGACGGCGCCAATATCTATGAGGAATTGCCGCAAAAGCGCGCCGAGAACCGCACCCGCGCCTATCAATGGCTCAAAGTCGCACAGCGCCTCGGCGCAAAGCAAGTGAGAATTGACGCTGGGGGGCCGGAGGAATTGACGGACGATGTCTTCGCGATCATCGTCGATGGCTACAAGGATTTGATCGATCGCGCCTCAAAACACGGCATCGAAATCCTGTTGGAAAACCACTGGGGTTCCTCGATCCGGCCCGAGAATATCGAACGATTCATCACCGCAGTTCCAAAACTGGGATTGCTTTTCGACACGCGCAACTGGAAAGCCGGCACTCATGCACAAGCTGCCCAGCGATGCACTCGCTTCACCCGCGCAACGCATCTAAAGACCAGTGAATGGGACGCGGCTGGGAATCCGATTGACCCATATCTCTCCCAGGCATTTCAATCACTTCGACACTCCAGTTATCGCGGCGTGTGGGGCATCGAGAGCGTTCCCAAAGATGGAGACGAAATAGGAGCCGTCAGAAAAATGGTGGAATGGCTCCGCCGAAGCTAAGATAGGCCCAAACATTTCGATCAGGGGAAAGCTATGTTGCCACTGCATATCAATCCGACATTCGTTGTTCCGCTCCTGCTCCTGGCGCTGCCGGCATATTTGCTCTTGGCGCTATACGTTTACGCGCCCTTCAAGACCAAGGTCGGACAAATTAAACGCGTTCGCGAACCCTATGTGCCCATCGACATAGGCCAACTTCCCCCGGAACAGGCGCAAGCGTTCGCGCAGGCGGCTACCCAGCTTGCATCGATTGGATTTGTATCCATCGGAGCGTTGCAGCATGACATTCCCAAGCAGTCTTTGGCGAGCTTTGTTTCGATCTGGGTGAAGAAGGCCGAGCTGGACAGTGCGCAAGTCATCGGCGTCACGATTCGCAACCCACAGCTTGGCCTGAAGGTCGAAACCCTGGTCACGTTTCGTACGGAGTTCACTGACGGGACGGCGATCGTGACGTCCAGTACAAAATATCGATCCAGTTTTCCCCCTGATCGACTTTGCAGCAGCGTTCGATGCCCAGGCTTCAGCGATTTTCAATTGCTTTATCGCCTTCACCGCGCTCGGGTGGAACAGGATCGCGGCTCGCGCACAGCAACACTTCATCGCGTGCAGGACCCCGTCTCGCGGCTCGAGCTGGAGCATATTGAAACTTTCGCGAGGCTGGTTGAAGCGGGCTATTACGAGCTGGATTCAGAGCAACAGAAATATGTGCCGACGATCAAGGGCGCATTTTTCATGACCTATCGGCTCCTGCCGCCATTCAAGCAGATATCGCATTTCCTGCGCTGGCGCACGACCAATCGTACGCTGCGCCGGCTTGTCTTTGGAAATCTTCGTCAGTTTGAGCTGTCACAATCGCTTCGATAGGACAAGAACTCTCGATCAGATTCGCACCTCGCCGAAGTTCACGCCGGTGGCGTTTTGGCCAGGCGAGAGCGTGACCACCTGCGCGCCACCATTGGCCGGCGACGTCTGCTTCCAGTTGACGGCAGTCGTGCCGCGAATGACATACGTTCCGGCAGCCAGCCCGCTGAAGGTGTAGGTGCCGCTGGTGCTCGCGATCAATTCTTTGTCGCCGGAGTCGTATTTGCCGTCATTGTTGGCGTCGATGTAAACGCCCCACGAAGGCGAAATGGTTTCGCCAGTGTTCCATACGCCATTGGCATTGGTGTCGTAGAAGAAGGTGCCCGAAATCGAGCCGGTGGCAATGGTGATCGTCCCGTGGTATTCGCCAAAGTTGACGCCGGTGAGGTTCTGCCCGGCCGAGAGGGTGACGACTTGTGCGCCGCCATTGGCTGGCGATGTTTGAGTCCAGCCGGAAGCCGTCGTTCCACGAATCACATAGGTTCCTGCGCCAAGACCGCCAAAGCTATATGTCCCGCTCGAAGTCGCAATAATTTCCTTGTCGCCGGCGTCGTACTTGCCATCGTTGTTCATATCGATGTAGACGCCCCACAACGGAGAGATCCCCTCACCGGAATTCCAGACGCCGTCATGGTTGGAATCGTAGAAAAAGGTTCCGGAAATCGATCCAGTAGCGATAGAACTAAGGATCCCGTGGTACTCGCCGATATTCACGCCGGTCACATTCTGGCCGGCCGAAACGGTGACCGTCTGTCCGCCACCGTTGGCGGGTGACGTTTGCGTCCAGCCTGAAGCAGTGGTCCCGCGAATCACATAAGTTCCGGCAGCAAGCCCGCTGAAAGTATAAGTTCCGCTGGAAGTCGCGATAATTTCATGATCGCCGGTGTCGTACTTTCCATCGTTGTTCATGTCGATGTAGACGCCCCATGATGGAGAGATCCCCTCGCCGGAATTCCAGACGCCGTCATGGTTCGAGTCGTAAAAGAAGGTGCCTGAGATCGATCCTGTGCCTGAAGGCGGGGGATCAGCCGGACCAGTTGGCGTCGAAACGACTCCGCCAACCTGGACTGCGCCGGCCGAGACTGGGCCGCTCAGCGGTCTGCGATTTCCAAACAGATCATTGTAAACGCCTGGCACTGCCACTCCCGCGGTGGCGGCAATGCTAGTAGACGACGGCGTATCATTGGAACTGATCGGCGTCGTCGTAAACGTATCATGGCTGACATTCGGCTCGGCCGCCCACTGTGCTGGCGTCAGATATCCCTGTGAAAAGCCCCAGGATGGATAGACATACATCACGCCGCCGTGACCCCAGGAATTAGCTGTAGTCGGCATCTGCCAGACATTATTGGCGACACTTGCGAATTCGTTGATATTGGTGTCGGCGACGAGAATTGCCGCTGTTCCAGTTCCGCCGACGACGTTAGGCGCCACCCAAAGATTGTTCTTCACTGTAACAATACCGGCCGGCCCACCGCCATACATATAAATGAAATAGCCAATGGTCCCGTTAGAAATGCCGGTGTTGTTGATGATGTTGATATCGGAAGCGAGCATTCCCCTGTAGCTGGGGATAATCGTGATGTCTGCATCGTTGGTGACCGTGAAGACATTGTTGCGCACCATCAGATGGTGCGTGCCGCCCAGAATCTGCATCGAGTAATTGAAGACGTGATTGTCCTCGACGACAACCCAATCGGTGCCGGTGTTGGGCGGTTCACCTGCGCCGCCGAACGGTCCGGTACGCAGCTCACCATCATAAAAGTAATTGTTGTCTACGTAATCGTAGCTGCTGCGGTGCAGGTCGAGCGTGCCCTTGTTGTAATCCGCCGCATCGCCTAAAGGTCGCCGATCGAGATTCGTGAAATTGTTGTATGCGATCAACTGCGCCACCGTTCCCACCGTTCGCACGATATGCTCGCGCGTGGAATTGGCGGCTGTATTGCCCAGATAAACCTGGTTACTGCCCTGCCCCCAAATAAACTGCGACCGCAGCCCGGTACTTAATGGTGCATTGCAGTTTTCCACCAATGTTCCGTTTGGGCTGCGGTTGCAATCCACCCCAATATTCAAATTGAGGAAGGTGATGTTACGGATCGCGGTGTTGACGCCGCCGGGGACAATCCCGTTAGCAGGAATGTAATCGGCGATTACGCCAACAGGCTTCCATTGCGAATCCATGGTTAGATTCTGCACCACAATCTGGTTGGCGTTGTCGTACATCGAAATGATGCTGTCGCCCGTGCCCGCCACGCGATAGAGGATCGGGTTCGCGCCGCTGCCGTACGAACCGATAAGCACATCGTGATAGGTAATGGAGATGCCCAGATCGACGGTGAAGGTCTCTCCGGCGTGGAACAGCAGCCGCACGCCAGAACCCATCAGCGCAATCGCGCGATCGACGGTCCTGATGGCGGTCTGCGGGGTCTGCCCGGTGTTGGCGTCATTGCCGTTGTTGTCGACGTAAATGGTGCGCCGCGTATCGGCCAGGACAGTCACGTTGGCGCTGACGGAGCGGCTCTTTCCCAGCTGGTTGGTCAGCGTGAGCGTGACGGTGTAGGTGCCCGGCGTGTCGTAAATGTGGGAGGCATTCCAGCCATCCAGAACATTGTACTGCCCGGACGGGTCGCCAAAATTCCACTGAAAGTGGGTGGTGAGGACGGTGCCTGAACCGAGTTGCGAGGCAAGGCCATTAACAAAAATAGCGTGCGGCCCAAATCCACTCACGCCGGTGAGCGCGAAGATCGGCGTGGGAGCGAGCGAATCGCCGCCGTTGGTGCCCGTGACGGTTTCATTGTTATTGGCTGGAACGGTGCCTGATGTATCGGGCGCCGGCTGAGGCAGGGGCGATTGAACCGTTCCCTGTGGTACGGTATCGAGACTCGAAAGATCGGGATAGCTGTTGAGACCAGTTCCCCCATTCATGTTGTCGTAACCAGTCCCTCCGACGAGCGTGTCGTTACCATCTCCGCCAACGAGCGTGTCGTTTCCGGCATCACCTTCGAGGTAATCATTGCCGGCGCCGGCCGAGATACTGTCGCTGCCATCACCGCCGTAGATCGAATCGTTGCCCGATCCAGTGACGATGGTGTCATTGTCCTGCTCGCCGTAAACAAAATCGCCGCCATTACCGGCAGTGATAGAATCATTACCCGTGCCACCGTAGATCGTGTCGTGGCCGCTGCCGGCGACGATCGTGTCGTTTCCGCCGCGACCGTAGATGGTGTCTGTTCCATTTCCGACGGTGATTGAATCGTTGCCGCCGCCGGAGTTGACGTAATCATTACCGTCGTAGGTGTTGATGACGGCAGGGATCGTGATGTTTGGGTTGATGTAGACCGAATCGTTATAGTTGCCACCAGTGATCACGATTTTCTTGACAGCAGATGGGCTCGCATACATCCCCGCGCCATCGCATGTGACCATAATCTGACCGGTGCTGCTATAACTGACATCCAGGGTGCCATTAGCCGCGTTCATGTCGCCTGTGAGCGTCAATACGCCCGTGGCGCTTAATCCATAGGAGGAGAGGAGCACGCGGGATTCGAGGGTTTCAGTGGCGACAGCCCGCCGAAGGCGCTCTTTTGCGCCGGGGCTCCGCTTGAACGAACGCGAAGACAGACCGAGATGCTGCCTGAAGAGCTTACGCTGAGGCACTGGAACTCCTTCTTTGTGCGGTCACGAAAAACGACACACGAGGCCCGACACTTACGATCTAAAATGAGCGTCGTTCGCTGGTCCGATAAATCCCTAGGGATCGGAAGTGGATCCGATCGACCAGCATCCCCGCTGGCCAGAGAAGCCCACATGGACCTGCGCTAATCTATACGTCTCACTGATGGGCAGCCGGACGCATCATGGTGTGTAATGCGAGTTACGGCTGACCGAGAGGCCGGACTATAAGAGCGTTGCGCCAAATCGATCAAGCCATAAAGGCGGGATAATTAAAAAAATTTCGCGCGCGATGCAAAGCAAGAATATGCATTGACATCTGTCCAAGCGATTCAATGGGAGCATAATTATCGGAATCGGGCTTGCCTGGAATCGGAAGGGCAACCATTGCAATCCCCACACTTTGACTCTCCCGAATTTGAATCGTAGATCAATCCTGCCAGGTGAGTCGTGAGACGAGCCTGGCGGAGAGAGGATCCCTGACAAGGGCTAAGCCGCCGCGAGGCGGCGCCGGGTTGGTGACGATCCGGCCCATCTGATGCCGTATGGCGCCCAGTGTGGCGGCGGCATGAGGTGGTGCGCAAAGCGCCCGGTCCGTCGCGTGTGCGGCGCGATCGAGGGCGTTGCCGAAAGGATGCTCGTGAATGCACCTGTGGAGTGCGGCGAGCGATCGCCGGCTCCGATCACGGCACGTCAAGGCTTATCGGTCCTCCTTCAGCGTGTTTGCTTCCCTTTGCTCCCGCGCGGGTTTCGCCCGCGCAGGGGCAACGGGGTTTGGCGCGAATTAAGTGCCGCGCTGTCCCCGTCGATGTTTGGGAAGCATAGGTAAGAAAGGAGGCCACCTCACGCTGATTCCGCGGGGCCCTGAAGTGGCCTCTGTCCCGCAGACTCCCGTTTGGGAAGTAGCGGAACTACCTATCAGGAGGCGCCGTGCGCGCCATCGGCGCGGGAGTCGTACTCCTCGCGTTTGGAAGGATTCCCGACCGGCACGTACGCGCCGGCACTTAGTTACACGCGCTCGAAATGAGCGCAAACACAGGAGGCATTCGCAATGTACGCGACTCGTCAAATCAAGCGTGGCTTCACGCTGATCGAAATTCTGATCGTGGTGATCATCCTTGGCATTCTGGCGGCGATCGTGATCCCGCAGTTC
>JACZCU010121038.1_pt1 | contig 13735 bp, 10 predicted proteins | sample 8641851 | NCBI WGS metagenome assembly JACZCU01 (sample SAMN15324605, study PRJNA640507) | soil metagenome | isolation source: monocropping sugarcane control | place: China: Luxin town, Laibin City, Guangxi Province | collected 2019-07-25 | depth 10cm m | reverse complement strand
GGACCATTCGACTCCGACCTTGATGCGGTTTGCTTTGCACCGCGCTCGGTGACGAGCCTGCATATCCGCGTCGAGTGACTGAGTCGATACAGTTTGGGAACTCACTCCACGACCAAATCCAGCGCCGAGAAATGTTCGTGATCGCTGTCGCTGTTTTCGGATTGGACGCGGACGAGATAGACGCCGGGTTTGTCGGCATGAAAGACCTGGCGGAGGCCGACTTTTCCGGTGTCGGGCTTGAAGTCCATGATGAAGTGGCCACTGACCAATGCATCATCGCCGGGGCTGGGGACTTCGGGGCTACCGACTTTGGGGATGGGGACGATGAAGTAGCGAACGGTCACGTCTTTGATTGCATCGTGCGGGAAATTGCTGCTCATGAAGAATTGAAATACCAGCCGCTCGCCCACTTTTGCATGGCAGACGGGCCTGGGATTTCGCCCCTGCGGCGGGGGATAGGTGTCGGCGCTGGAACGGGCCTTGTCCTTGGCGCTGGTCACGGTCAAGTCATAGTCGAAATGCTCTGCCCATGCCGGGGAAGTTAGCATTGCCACGACGAGCAGCGCGGCAAGCGAACTTTTAACCATCCCGAGCGCATGACACGTGCGGCGGCGGCGTTTGTCTCCCGCCCCCGGTACGCCCGGGGAGGGCTGGGGGGGGGGTTCGGATAGACGGACCAGCGGATGAGGTAACGCAAGCTGACCAAGAACCCCCACCCTAACCCTCCCCCGGAGTACCGGGAGAGGGGATATGCCACCTGCCGCCCCCAATTTTGTCACGTACCCGCGCGTGAGGCGCGTCCAGATGCTGACCCTTGCTTTGCGATCCGTAAGACGACCGAGCATCGTTTGCCTTTTCAAAAAATCACTTGACCGTCAAATCTATCGCCGCTGCCATCTGCTGATCCGGGACCTCAATCTGCACGAGATAAACCCCCGGCTCCTCGGGACTAAATCCCAGCTCTGCTGAGGTCGACACTCCATTCGTAAAATCCATCGTCTGCGCGCTCTCCACCTTCACGATTTTCGGATCCAGCGGCGGCGGCGCCTGGCCCGCCTTCGCGATCGGGACCACATAAAAATGAACCAGCACGTCCTTGAACGAATCCTTTGAGACGCAGGTGACTTTCCAGCGAATCTGCAGCTTCGCGCCGGCCTTCACTTCAAATTGCGTTCGCTTGGCCACGGTTTTTGGCGTTGCCTGCACCTTCTGGCTCGTCGTCGATTCATGTCGGCCGCCATCGACCAGCTCGAGATTGGCGGTGAAAGTCTGCGCGCTGGCCGAGCTGACGATCAGCAGCGTTACAAGCAGCATGAGTGGTGCAAAATATCGGGCCATGGGTTTCTCAACTCTATCTATCGCATCAACGATCGCAGCGTTTCGAGATTGACGGTATCCCAGTCGCGCCCGTCCGCATGCTTTTCCTTCGGAGTTTCGAGAATCTTCGGGACGTTCTTGAAAGCCGAATCGCGCACGAATGGCCGGAATCCCTCCAATCCGATCAGCCCCTGGCCAATGTGCGCGTGTCGATCCACCCGGCTGCCGAGCTCTTTTTTGGAATCGTTCAGATGCAGGACCTTCACGCGCTCGATGCCAACAATCGAATCCAGTTCCTTGATGAATTTCGAATATTTTTTGCCGCGGAAATCGTAGCCGGCGGCAAACAGGTGTGCCGTGTCGAGGCAGACGCCGAGGCGCTCCGAGTTCTTCAGTCCTTCAATGATCGTTGACAAATGTTCCAGTCGATATCCGAGCGAACTGCCCTGACCAGCGGTAATCTCGAGGCAGGTGATCACGCTTGTCGAGGGGATGCTCTCATGGATCTCATCGAACGATCGAATGATCTGCCGAAGTCCAGCTTCATCACCTTGCCCGACATGGGCACCCGGATGTGTCACCAGATAAGTGATTCCGAGAGCCGCACATCGACGAAGCTCGCAGGAAAACAGTTCGATGCTCTTTTGCCGTAATGCTTCGTCGGGCGAGGCAAGATTGATAAGGTAACTGTCGTGACTGACGGTGCACTGATATTGCAGCCGATCGCGATGCGACGTCCATTGCTCAATTACTTCTTTGGGGATTAGCGAGCTGGAATCTTTCTTTCCATTGGCCCAGTTTCGTGGGCTGGCGGTGAAGACTTGAACCGTGCCAAAACCCAACTGCTCGGCCTCGAGCAGAGCCTTATGCAAGCCGCCAGCAATCGAAAGATGCGAACCAAACATGCGTGTGAGGATTATGCGGCGCAGCCGGCTCCCGTCCACATTGAACCTGTCGATTGTTCCAACAGTCCCTTAACAAATCCCTGCGCGATGTATGAGCGAATCGAGAGCGGCTGCATCGATCATGAGCACACCAATGCAGAGGCACCGGTACAAATCCTGTTTTTCAGCCCAAAAACGCATCTTTTCGCCACAAGTACTTCTCGGCACCGTTCTTGCGTTAGGCCGGTCGCAGGCGTAGCACAGCCTTCCAGGCTGTGAATTGAAAACCACAGGCTAGAAGCCTGTGCTACGTATCCTGCCTCAGAGCAGAAAACATTTGGGTGTAAATCGGAAGTGAATTGATCGTATCTACAACAAAAGAACTGTATGTGTGGCCGGGCGGTCTGTCAGTTCTGAAAATGTGTAAACCGCCATCGGCAATGGAGTGCGAAAGGACGTGCAACATCGACATCACTTTAACATGCCTGATACGCAGCGAGAGCTTGGCCGATGGCGTGTTCTCAGCCTGGCGACGATTTCCTTCTTCTTGACTTTTGTCGCCTGGTACAGCCTCGGGCCATTTGTTACCAGCATCGCCCGGGCGCTTCACTTATCTGCCGAGCAAACGCAAGTCCTGCTGCTGTGCAATTTGGCACTGACAATCCCGGCGCGCATCGGGGTGGGGATGCTGGTCGATCGCTTCGGACCAAGACGCGTATATGCGGGTGTTTTGATCTTTGCAGCCTTCCCGTGCATCGGAGCGGCTCTATCGAATCAGTTCTGGGAGCTTGTGATTTGCAGGCTCCTGATCAGTTGTGTGGGCGCGGGGTTTGTCGTGGGGATTCGTCTGGTTGGGGAATGGTTTGATGCGTCTGAGATTGGCCTGGCTGAGGGTGTTTATGGTGGGCTGGGAAATTTCGGGATGGCGGCGGCAACATTTGGTTTGCCGCTGATCGCCTTGCCTTTCGGATATGAATCGGGTTGGCGATGGGCCACCGCTCTGGTGGGCGGTGTGAGTATGGGTTGGGGTGTGTGGTTCCTTCGCAAGGCGGTTGACGCGCCGCCCGGCAGGGAATTTCGCCGGCCAAAGCGCCGCGGAGCAATGGAAGTCAGCTCGCGCGGCGCTCTGGCCGGGCTAGTCCTGTTGCAATTTCCCATGGCGCTGTGCCTGGGCATCACCGCCTGGCGCCTCACGCGCGTTCATTTTCTTCCTGTCACGGCCAGCTATGTGATCTATTTCCTGCTCCTGCTTCTTCTGGCCCAGCAGATCGGCAAGGTCATTCGCACCAATGCGAACGTGGTCGCAGGGACGCCGATCCCATTGCAGGATCGATATTCCTTTCTTCAGGTTGCGATTCTCTCCCTCTGCTATGCGGCGACGTTTGGCGGCGAGCTGGCCGTCGAGCAGATGCTGCCCGGTTATTTTGAAAAGCTGTTTCATGTTTCGGTTGTCGTCGCTGGCGTGATGGGTGCGGGTTTCGCTTTCGCGAATTTCATCGCCCGGCCGCTGGGCGGATACCTGGGCGATCGTCTGGGGCGAAAGCCGATCATGATCGTCACACTTTGCGGATCGGCGCTGGGGTTTTCATTGCTGCCGCTGATTAACGCCCATTGGCCGCTGTGGGGCGCGATGGGACTGGTCGTCGCGATCGGCTTTTTCCTGATGGGCGGAAACGGCGCGAATTTCTGCATCGTTCCGCTGATTCGCAAGCCATTGACCGGGCAGATCGCGGGTTTAGTGGGTGCATATGGCAGTGTTGGAAGCGTTGCCTTTACCACCATCCTGCTTTTGACCAATCCGCAAGTATTTTTCGAATGCATGGCGGGGACTGCCGCGGTTGCGTTTGCCGCCTGCCTGCTGTTGACGGAGCCGGGAGCGGCGCCGGCTGCTGTGCCTGAAGTTTCCGTTCCAGCGACGCAGGAAGAAATGGCGTGCGATCCGGCTATGGCTCTTTGATCATTCGATGACGTGCTGACATGAAAACCGAAGAGTTCACAATCGAGCAGAAGGAATATCTCCAGGGATTTCTTGCCGGAGCACAAATGCAGCGCGCGACGGCGAGCGCCATTCCCGCGCGTGTCGATGCGGCCCCAGCCGCAAAATCTGAAACTGCAATCGGCCCCGATGCCCTTCAACGGCTCGCACAAGACTCATTCATCGCCCAGGGAAAAACACTTTCACAGGAGGAGCAGGCCAAACGCGATCGTCATGGACTGGATTTGTGGGAGCAGGTCGTCGCTCATGCACGTGACCGTCGATTTCCAAAAGGCACGGACGTCTTTCTCTTCAAATTCCAGGGCCTTTTCTACGTCGCGCCGGCACAAAATGCCTTCATGTGCCGGCTGCGGTTCCCAGCCGGCATCGTCTCGTCGAATCAGATGCGCGGCTTGGCCGGTCTGACCGAATCCCTGGCCGGCGGCCATGTGGATGTGACGACCCGCTCGAACCTTCAAATTCGCGAGATTTCCGCTGGAAATACGGCTGATCTGATCATGGGTCTCTGCGATCTGGGAATCATTAATCGCGGCGCCGGCGCCGATAATGTGCGCAACATCACCGCCAGCCCGACCGCAGGCTTCGATCCGCATGAGCTGATCGACACCCGGCCGCTGGCGCGGCAGACGCATCACCACATTCTCAATCACCGCGAGCTGTATGGCCTGCCGCGGAAATTCAACATCGCCTTCGATGGTGGTGGGACTGTCGCCACCCTCGAAGACACCAACGACATCGGCTTCGTCGCCGTTCGTGTCTCTTCCAAGTCTGCAGGCGTGGAGCCGGGCGTTTATTTCCGCATGCAGCTTGGCGGGATCACCGGCCATAAGGACTTTGCCCGGGATTGCGGCATTCTCCTGCGGCCCGAGGAGTGCATCGGCGTAGCTCACGCAGTCCTGCGCGTGTTCATCGAACATGGTGACCGCACCGACCGGCGAAAGGCCCGTCTCAAATATTTATTAGACGCTTGGGGATTGGAGAAGTACCTGGCCGAGACGCAAAAGCACGTGTCAACGCCATTGCGAAGGGTTGCTCTGGATCAATGCGAGACGCGAGCAGATACGATCGATCGACTCGCTCATGTCGGCTTTCATCCGCAGCGCCAGGCAGGGCAAGTGTATGTCGGAGTCGTTCTTCCAGTGGGGCGAATCACCGCTGCGCAGATGCGCGCCCTGGCTTCGATTGCCCAGCAATACGGCAGCGGCGATCTACGTCTCACCGTTTGGCAAAATATTTTGATTCCCGATCTTCGGGAGCAGGACATCGAGAAAGTCCGCCTGGAGATCGAAAAATGCGGTTTAAGCACATCGGCATCGAACATTCGCGCCGGTTTGGTGGCTTGTACCGGTAGTGCCGGTTGCAAATATGCCGCGGCCAACACCAAGGCACACGCCTTGCAAATTGCGTCGCGGCTGGACGGTCGCGTAACGATCGATCAGCCGGTGAACATCCATCTGACCGGATGCCACCATTCGTGTGCCCAGCACTACATCGGAGACATTGGAATGCTGGCCACGAAAGTCGGCGAGGAAGGCGTTGAGGGCTATCACGTCTACCTCGGCGGCGGCTATGGGCAATATCAGGAGATTGCCCGAGAAGTGTATCGTGAGGTTCCTGCGGAGCAGGCGCCAATGCTCGTTGAACGCATGATGCGTGCTTATCTGGATCGAAGACAAAGCGCCGCGGAAACGTTCCAACAGTTTGTAAAGCGCCACTCAACCGAGGCCCTCAAAGAGATGTTCGAGCAGACCACGGTGGATGTATGACGACGACAATGACGTTCCCCCCGGCCACTCTTCCGACAGCACCGAAGCTTGCTCCGATGCTGCCGGATAATGCACCCTTTACGGCCGCTCAGCGCGCGTGGCTGAATGGATTCTTCGCGGCAATTCTGCAGCAGGGTACCAGTGCGATGGTAGCGCCAATCGCAGCGGAAGTAGCTGCTCCGGCGCCCGTGGCGCCTGCCGCTGCAGAACCAGAGGAAATGCCCTGGCATGATCCGGCATTGCCCATGGCCGAGCGACTCAAGCTCTCAGAAGGGAAGTCCCTGCCGCGCGTGCTGATGTCGGCGATGGCGCAGCTCGATTGCGGTGCGTGCGGCTACACCTGCAAAACCTACAGCCAGGCAATTGCTGAAGGGAAAGAAAAGGACCTGACGCGCTGTACGCCTGGCGGGCGCGAAACCAGCAAGATGCTCAAGCAACTGCTGGCTGCCGGGCCGGCGACTTCATCGGCCGCGCCGGCCGCAGTTCAGGTCACGAGCAAAGGCTCTGCGATTGCAGATGCACCGGCCAAGCCGGCTTACGATCGCAGTCATCCCTATTCAGCGCGGCTCGTCGAATCGCGTCCGCTCAATCAGCCTGGATCGGCAAAAGACACGCGGCTCGTGGTCATCAATCTGCTGGATAGCGGAATCGAATACAAACCCGGCGATGCGCTGGGCGTTTTCCCGGAGAATTGCCTTGATTTTGTGACGGAATTGCTGCTGGCTTTGGGCATGACTGGAGCCGAGGATGTGCCGGGATGGGATGGAAATCCCATCAGCCTTCGTGCGGCCTTGACTCGCGAATTCACGATCACGCGCCCGAGCCCCGATCTGCTGGATATCCTCTCTCGCTTTGCCCGTGATCCGGGAGAGCAGGCGGCGCTCGAAGCCATGCGCGACAGCGAAGAAGGCGCGGGCGATCTCCAGATCATCGATTTGATTCGCAAATTCCCTTCGGCGCGCATTCCCGCTGGCGATTTCGTCGCGGCACTTTCGCCGCTCGCGCCAAGGCTCTATTCGATTTCCTCTTCGCTGGCTGCGAATCCGGGGCAGGTGCACCTGACCGTCGGCACTGTGAAGTACCGCAACTCAGCCGGCCGAGATTGCATCGGCGTTGCGTCAACCTATCTAGGCGCGCGCGTGCAGCCCGGGCAGCCGGTTCGCGTCTTCGTCCATCCTTCGCACAAATTCGCTTTACCCGAGTCGGATAAGCCCATCATCATGGTCGGCCCCGGCACCGGCATCGCGCCGTTTCGCGCCTTCCTGCAGGAACGCGCAACAACTAGTTGCACCGCTAAAAACTGGCTCATCTTCGGCGACCAGAAAGCCAGCACCGATTTCCTCTTTCGCGATGAGCTGGAAGGCTACTGTCAATCCGGTCTGCTCACCCGGCTCGATACCGCCTTCTCGCGCGATCAGGACGAGAAGATCTACGTCCAGCATCGGATGCTCGAAAATGGGGCGGAATTGTGGGCGTGGATCAACGAAGGCGCGCACTTCTATGTCTGCGGCGACGCGAAGCGCATGGCCAGTGACGTGGATCGCGCGCTTCGTCAGGTGATTGCCCAGCACGGCAATCTCTCAAATACTCAGGCCGACACTTACGTCGCGCAGATGATCCGCGATGGGCGATATCAGCGCGATGTGTACTGAGTACGCGGTCTCTCGTCCCTACACTCTCTCTTGCGCCAAGTACGCCAAGAGCGCCAAGAACTGAGTTTTTAAAAGTCTTTCTTGGCGTTCTTGGCTTCCTTGGCGTCCCTGGCGCAAATCGGTAACGCCCTCCAGCACCCCATGAAAGAGATCAAAACCATTTGCCCATACTGTGGGGTCGGCTGCGGGCTATTGGCCAGCACGGATGGCTCGCGTATCACGCGCGTGCGTGGGGATCCAAATCATCCTGCGAATTTCGGGAAAATCTGCGCGAAAGGCAGCACCGTTTCTCAGACCGTCGATGTGCCGACGAGGCTGCGCTATGCGATGTTCCGCGAGAGTCGCAATCGGCCTTTGCTGGCCGTTTCATCGGCCCGCGCTATTGCATCTGCCGCGGATCGGCTGGATCGAATCATCCGTCAGCACGGCGCCAGCGCCGTGGCCTTTTACCTTTCGGGGCAGCTCACGACCGAGGCGCAGTATCTGTTCAACAAGTTCGCGAAGGGATACCTGCGGACCAATCACGTGGACAGCAACAGCCGGCTGTGCATGAGCAGCGCGGCAAGCGGGATGACGCTTTCACTTGGCAGCGATGGGCCGCCTACGAGCTATGCCGATATCGAACTGGCCGATGCGTTCTTCTTCATCGGCTCCAACGCGGCAGCTTGTCATCCGATCGTCTTCGATCGCGTGCAGCGCCGGATTGAGAAGGGGCGTGCCGAGTGCATCGTGGTCGATCCGCGCCGCACGGCGACGACCGAGGCGGCATCGCAGCATCTTCCCATTCGGCCCGGCACCGATCTGGCCTTGCTCAATGGCCTGCTACATCTGCTGTGGTCCTGGAAGAAGATCGATCGTGGCTTCATCGACGGACATACCGAAGGCTTTGCCGAACTCGAGGCAATGCTGCCGGCTTATTCACCTGATCGCGTTTCCAAGATCTGCGGCATCCCCGCATTTCGCATCGTTCACGCGGCACGAATCCTTGCCGAGTCGCGGCAGCTCATCAGCTTCTGGACGATGGGCGTCAATCAAAGCGCAACCGGCACTTTCTGCTCCAATGCGATCATCAATCTGCATCTTGCACTCGGACAAATCGGAAAGCCCGGCTGCGGGCCGTTCAGCTTGACGGGTCAGCCCAATGCGATGGGCGGCCGGGATGTGGGCTACATGAGCCATCTGCTTCCGGGCCAGCGACAGATTGCCAATCCGGATCATCGCCGGCAGATGGAGCAGCTTTGGGGCCTGCGACCTGGCACGATCCATCCCAACGCCGGCTACGATGCCGTCAGCATGTTCGACGCGATTGAGCGGCAAGAGATCCGCGCGATCTGGATCGTCGGCACTAATCCTGCCGCTTCGATGCCCAACCTTCCGCGCGTGCGAAAGGCGCTGGCCCAGGCGGAACTGGTGATCGTGCAGGATGCATACTACCCGACCGAAACGACGAAATTTGCCGATGTCATTTTCCCCGCCGCCGTGCAATTCGAGCAGGCAGGGACCTTCTGCAACAGCGAACGGCGGGTGTCGCTGATGGAGCAGGTCGTGCCGCCGCCGGGCGATGCGAAGCCCGACTGGTGGTGGTGCCGGCAGGTCTCAGAAGTTCTGGGCTTTCGCGCGGGGATGAAGTTCACGACCTCCGAAGAAATCTTCGACGAATTCGCCCGAGTCACCGCCGGCCGACCTAATGACCAGAGTGCGCTTTCCTATGAACTGCTGCGCCGGAAAGGTCCGCAGCAATGGCCTTACCCGGCGCTAGGCCATTCATCCGATCGACGCTATGAAGACCACGAATTCCCCACGCCCAGCGGCAAGGCTCGCTTCTTCGCCCGGCCCTATGCCGAGCCGGAGGAGATGCCGGACCGACTTTTTCCGCTGGTGCTGACCACAGGGCGCGTCGCCAGCCAATGGCACACGCGTACCAAGACGGGCCAGGTCCCGTCTCTCAATAAGGCCGATCCCTCGCCATTCGTGCAAATGCATCCCGATGATGCGCGAGCCTTGAATCTGCGCGAAGGCCTGCGTGTTCTCGTTCGCAGCCGGCGCGGCAGTGCCCAAACGATTGTTCGCATCGACCCTCAGACGCCGCCCGGCACCGTCTTCATGCCGATCCACTGGAATGATCTATGGGGAAAGGCCGCCTCGCCCAACGAAGCCACGACGGATCTCTTTGATCCGCTGAGCAAGCAGCCGGCCTTGAAGTTCTGTGCCGTCTCCATCTCAGCTGCATCGATGGAAGAGATTGGGCGCAAAAGCGTGCCGCGCGAGTTCGGCAGCGCGGATTCAGATGATTTCGCCCCGATTGCGAAAGATACCGTTCAGATCTGATCTATATCTCGAATGTCAATCGAAGTTACATTTCCTCACGCCCGCGTCCTTCGGCGCGACAGCATCATCGGCGCAACGATCGCCATCAGCAGCATCGCGCTGCCCGGCTCCGGCGCCGAAACTCCCGCGAAATAATTGTCGAACGTGGCATCCGCGCCGTTGGAGGCGTTATTCGTAGTGGAGGTCAGATCATAAATCACCAGACCACTGTTGCCGGAAGGTTTGCCGCTATCGATCTGGCTCAAGCTGGCCAGGGCAACGCTGGGGCTGGCGTTGTCGTAAATCGAGCCGCTCAAAAGATTGCTCACGTCTGAAAATACCAGATGGTAGCTATGGCCTACCTGCAACGCCGAACCCAGATTCGCCGTACCCAGGGTCGTGGGAGCCTCACCAGTGATGGACGACAGCGTGAGTTGATTGGTGTCGTCGGTGAAGGTCAAGGCATAACCGGATGTGGTTTGCAATCCAACAGTCGAAAGGTGCGCCAGCAAACCGAAAGCTTCTGAGCTATTGGTCTGCCAGTTGACGATGTCCACGCTTTCATAAAAGTCGGTGTAGGTTGTTGAAGGCACGTAGCTTGCCGCGCGGGACGGGCCCAGGGAACTCGAACCGAGTCCAGTTGGTGGCGGCGGGGGCACCGGCGATGCGACGATGCGATATCCCCCATTGGGGAAGGTGAATGATCCCGGCGCGCCAAAAGACGCCATCGGATCGTAATGGGTCCAGCCCGCATCAGAAGCGTTGTTAAAGTTGTAACTTTGAGCGCGCGTCGTTCCCGTCCAGCACAGAAACACCAGGACGAACGAAATCGCGATGAATCCGGATGCCCGCGCAGAATAGCCCAAGATGTGCATTGGTCTTCCTCCAACGCACTAACTTAGCAGAACCACAAGCAAAATTACAGAAAAAAGTCGGGCGTTCCTCCGGCGGGTGACATGAAGTCACTTCCGCAGTCGCGGGGATCGGTGGATGGCTGCGGGAGCCGCGGATTTACGAAATAACTCCCCTAAATCTCAAAAAGTAGGCGGCGTCGCCGAGCCCTTCGCGGCATTGGCCCAGCTTTGCGGATTAAAGATGCCCGAAATCGCTCCAGCCGTCACACCATTCAGCGTCACACTGTAGACGTCTCCGCTCAAATCCGCGTTCTCATACTGCTCGCCATGTACCTGCGGGAGCTTGGCCCACTGGGCATTGCTGATATATCCGTCGGCTGGATCGCCGCTGACGGGCCAGAGGTAATTGTCGCCCGCAATCTGCGAACCCGCCGGAATCTGCGGCCAGATGTTGTTAGAGATGCTCGTGAAGCTGCTGAGGTTCGATGCATCGACCACCACCCCGCCCGCTTGCTCGCCCGCCCAGACCAGATTCGGCGCCACCACAAGATTGTTGGTCACCGAGATGTTCTGCGCCGGCCCGTCGAGCAGCAGGAATCGGCTGCTGTTGCTGTCACTGATGATCGTATTGTGATCGATGCGAATGTCGTCGATTTCGCGGTTGGCCGAGCCATATTTGGTTTCGAGGATGAGGGCGCTGCCCTGGTCCCAGTTCATCACGTTGTCGCGATAGGCCACGTGCTGCACGCCGGGCCGGATGTTCAGCCAGATGTTCCAGGTTTCGTTGCCTTCGACCACGCCCCAGTCGGTGGGGGAGTTATTCCCCAGGCCCATGCGCAGCGTGCCGCCGTTGATGCTGTTGCCGGCGACGTAGAACCAGGTGGCGATGCGCAGCTCGATGGAGCCTTTGTCCTGAGTCGGGCGAGAAAGATTGTTGTCTTCGATGAGCAGCCGGGTGACGCCTGAGTTGTCGGTGCGGATCAGGTGCTCCTGGGTGCTGTTGGTCATCGTGTTGCCGATGTACACCTGATCGGTGCCCTCGCCCCAGATGCAGTAGCCGCGACTCTGCGGGCCAAAGTAGCATTCCTGCACCAGCACGCCCGTCGGCTCGGCGTTTGTATTAATGGCGTCAGTCAGGTTGTAAAACTGGCAGCCGACGATGGCGATGTCTCTTCCGCCGACGCTAATGCCGTTGGCGGCCACTTTCTGCAATCCCGAGTCGGCGATCGTGTAGACCGAATCGAACGTGATGTTCTCGATCAGCACGTTGTCGCAGGTGGGATCGAGGTGCAGGATGTAGCTGCCGGTGCCATTGGTCTTTCGCAGCACCGGATCCGCGCTTCCGCCATAGCTGGTGATGACGATGTTCGAGCCGCTGATGGCAATCGAATCGGGAATGGCAAAGCTCTGCCCGGCATGAATCAGCATCTCGCTGTTGTTGCCCAGCAATTCAGAAGCGCGCGCGACCGTCGCGACCGCCTGGCTTGGAGAAGCGCCGGTGTTGTTGTCGTTTCCGCTGTTTGAGACGTAAATCTTCTGCCGGGTGTCGGGCGAAATCGTGACTTTGGCCGAGGCCGAAGCGGTATCGCCCGCCGAATCAGTCATGCTCAGCGTGACGGTGTACACGCCCGGCTGCGTATACAGATGCGCCGCATTCCAGCCCACCAGTGTATTGAACTGGCCATTGGGATCGCCAAAGTTCCAGTCGTAGGTGGTGCTCAGTTGATCGCCAACGGTAATCGTCGAAGACAGTGCATTGACATGCACTGCATGCCCGGCCATTCCACTGGCTTCCATGAAGCTGATTATTGGAGCAAGTCCGTCCGAGCTTGTGTGAACAGGAGTCGAAGACGGGCTATCGGTGGATCCGGTGCTCTGCGAAGAAGTTCCGCTGCCTTGCGCGCCTGCTACCTGGGTCGAGACTTCACTGACCACATCACGCCTTCGCGAACGCACTTTGTCGTTGGCGCTACGGATGATGTGGTTGTGGCCTTCCTGTCCATTGATCAGGTCATCGCCCTGGCTGCCATCCAGCGTATCGTCGCCCATTCCGCCCAGAAGGGTGTCATGACCGGTGCCGCCGATGATCGAATCATCGCCCTTGCGGCCGCGGATCAGATCATTGCCCGAGCCGGCGGTGAGCGTGTCATCACCCGCACCGCCGATAATCGTGTCGTTTCCCGAGCCGCCTGAAACCTGGGCGCCGATCTTCAAATGTGCGGAAAGGCGAATCAGATCGCTTTCGTTTGAGCCGGTAATGTCGATGGCCTGCACCGCGTTCAGCGCAAATTGCTGGTGCTGTCCATTGATTGAAGCATTCAGCTCAGTGCCATCATGGCTCAAACCCACGAACATCCGTGAAGGCGTGGCCGGGTCGGCAGTCATGACCAGCACGCCGGCGCTCAAGTCGATGGTGGCCGACATGAGGTGCCGGCCTTCCAACGCTTCACAAACGACATTCGATGCAGCGGCAACGATCCGAGGATCGACCTGCGCGCTGCGTCCGGTCTTTACGATTCGAGCTGAGTGCGTCATACACTGCTCGAATCGGGAACCGATGCGTTTGACTTGGCCTTGTATCAGTGCTGATTTGCCGGTTTTTCCCAGTTACCGGAACCTGCGCCGCCAGCGCGAGCCCTAAGACGGACAAACCCGGCAAAGCTTCACGTCCGGGAAAATCGAGGTCCTATTTGCTGCCAGCGCCGGCGGATCAGCAGGGCGGGCGGAAGTGGTTTCGATGAACCGCGTCAATCTATAATTCAATTTCCCGCGCGGTCGCCAAATTGCTCGCTCTCGAAAACACCGCTTTTATCGGGCTGCATGATGTAATGCTCGGCCATACAATTCGCCGCATGGCTTTTGGAATGAGTTCGTTGGGGCGTAGCCATCGAAAGTGGCGCTTTCACTCCCTCTCCCGGTACTCCGCTTGTCCTTACCCACATCTCGGAGCCTAGGATGG
>JACZCU010209825.1_pt1 | contig 13809 bp, 10 predicted proteins | sample 8641851 | NCBI WGS metagenome assembly JACZCU01 (sample SAMN15324605, study PRJNA640507) | soil metagenome | isolation source: monocropping sugarcane control | place: China: Luxin town, Laibin City, Guangxi Province | collected 2019-07-25 | depth 10cm m | reverse complement strand
CATCCAGGCGTCCGCCCATTCCATGGCGTTCTTGTCGGCGCACATCGGATCGGGGCCGGGGGTGGCGGGGCTATCCGGCATGCACGTCCAGCCGTTCGTCCCCTTCCGGAGCGTACGCATCTTGCCATCGGCGCCCATATCGACAATCGTCGCGCCCTTGCCGATGCCCGCCGGCGCCGCGCTCATGGCGCTGGCGATGAGCTGCGCGTCGGTCGGACCAGCCGGAGCCTTGGCTGGGGCCTTCTTCGCGGCCGGCGCCGCCGCGTACGCTGCAATGACACAGAGAATGACCAGGACGACCAATACACCCGGGACCAAGCGTGGTTTGTTCACGGTTCGGTTCTCCTCCTGACACGATTCAATTTGACCGGGAAGGTTCCAATTTAGGTTCCGGGAGCCGATCTGGCAACTTCAGAACTCCGCGGCCGGATACGACCCCAGCACCCGCACGCTTTCGCACATCTCCTCGAGATGCGCGATGGCGCGGGCGACGTTCGGCTCCTTCGCGTCGCCCGAGAAGTCGGCGTAGAACGAGTACTCCCATGGACGGCCCTCGATGGGACGCGACTCCAACTTGGTCAAATTGATGTCGCGAAGCGCGAACGCGGCGAGCGCCCGGAACAGCGCGCCGGGCTTGTTCGGCGTCCGGAAGAGGATCGTCGTCTTGACGCCTTTCGCCGGAGGAATGGCCGGAAGCTGCGGCGACGGCCCGACCAGCAGAAAGCGCGTGAAGTTCTCCCGATGGTCCTCGATGCCGCGCGCGAGAATCTCCGCCCCGTAGATTTCGGCCGCGGCGGCACCGGCGATCGCCCCCTCGTCGCGCGCGCCGTGCCGGACGAGCTGCTTCACGCTTCCCGCCGTGTCGTACGCCGCCTCCGGCGTGAGGTTGTGCTCTGCGATGAAACGGTGGCACTGCGCCAGCGCCACCGGATGCGAGTAGACCTTCTTGATCTCCTCGAACCGCGACCCCTTCAACCCGATCAGATTGAGACTGATGCGGAGAAACACCTCGCCGCCAACGGCCAGATCGCGCGCCGCGAGAAGCTCGTAATTGCGCAGCACCGAGCCGGCGAGCGAGTTCTCGATCGGCACGACCGCACACGCCGCTTCGCCGCGGCTCACCGCATCGAACACGTCATCGAACGTGACGCATGGCAGCGGCTCGATCGCGTCGCCGAGGAGCTTGCGCGCCGCCTCTTCACTGAACGCGCCGCGTTCGCCCTGGAAGGCTGTCCTGGTCACGAGGCCTGTAGGCTATCGCAAACATGGTGCGCACATCTTACCGGGGTAGGGAAAGGTATCGATCCCGACACTCCTATCAGTCAGCACGTCCACGCAAGGAGCACAATCGATGACTCAGTCAACGTCCGACACTCGGCGTCCAACGATTCCTTTCTTCGGACAGTTCAGCAGGCAAGAAGCCGCAACATTTCACTGGCAACAACTGACAGAGCTCCAACAGAACGCCGTCCTCAACTGCCACCGCCGTCTCCGCGAAATCGCGACCGTTACGGACGAGCAATCCACATCAGTATCCAATCCGCGCACGGGCGCGGCTCGATTCCTCCCCAAGGTCGACGCAAGCCGCAAAAACAATGCGATCTTGATCGACGGCCGGAGAGGGTCAGGAAAGACGATCGTACTGTTCACACTTCTTCGCTACTGGATCGCACAACAAGAGCGCTTTCGAAAGCTGCTACCGGACCCCGATTCCGCGAAGGTCCTGCGTGACCGGATAGCGCACGAACTCCACTTCCCGCCCGACACGTCGCCGGCATCGATCGTCCCGATCGGGCCCATAGACCTACAGTATCTCTCGCCAGCGACTCAGATCATTCCTTTGATCGCCGACGCCTTTCATGAAGTGGTGCAGGGGCTTCGAGAGGCCCGTGGGGGTGAACGAACCGATACCCCACCATGGATGACGCTTTCGGCCGACACGACGAACGTATCCGAACGATGGCGGGAGTTTGTCTCCTCCGCCGCCGCTTGGGAGGCCAACAGCGCTCACCGGCAGGGCCATCTCGATCCTGAGGAGTACGTCGTCGAGGTTTCCGTAATGGAGGCGGAGCGATCGAAGCTGCAAGGCCGTTTTCGCGCCTTCGCAGACGCCATGGTCAGCGAGTACTCAGCCACTTTCGGCCCCGACGGCTCAGAGCCGTTATTCGTCCTCTGTATCGACGACGCCGATATGAAGCCGACGGTCTCCGTCCGTCTGCTCGAGGCATTGCGCGTCCTGTACCACCCGCGCGTCGCGTTTCTCCTTACCGGGGACAGCGAGCTCTTTGTAAACATGCTCACCGACAATTTCTTCGCAGGAATCCGATGGCCACTCAAACGACTCGAGCTCAGCGGCGACAAATTGGATGAGGTCAGCGACCGCAGCTTCGCACTGCGCCTCGCGAGCGAAGTGTACGGTAAAGTAATTCCGACCGCTCATCGAATAGAGGTCCCCCGCATCCCCCCCGAAGAGCGCGCTCGGATGCTTCGCGATGTGCTAGAGCGCGTGCGTGATTACACGCCCGTCGACGTCGCGATTGCGCTGCGCGAAGGGCACATGTCGGAAGACCCGAGCCGAAACCAACTCGAGAATCCCCCGATCGATCATTACCTCGCTCTCAATCGCTATACGGCCAACGCGCTCCCGGAACAACTACGTGAGATGTTGGCTTTCCGGGACTTTGTGCGCGATCACATCGAGAGAGCACAGGCCGGTCTAGCCGAGGAGGAACCGCATCTCGAGGAAAGTCCGGACAATGTCGTCCACCATACTTCACTCACGATCCGCGTCGTCCAGCATCTCTGGATCGAGGCGTTGGAAGACTCACTGCTTTCGAGAGACATCGTCGACATCCTCCGGAACGTCGTCCGCTATGATACCCGACCCCATTTCCGGTTCTTTGTCGACAATAGCTCCCTGACCAAAAACACATTGTCCGTACCCCTCCACAATTTACGTTTTTCGGACGGAAGCACCATCTCTCTTCGAAGAATCGTCGGCTATGAAATGTATGTAAGTAATGGCGACAAGCGCGTGCTGTTGTCTGAGGCGGCGGAGGGTGCGCTCATTCTTGCAACCGATCTGGCCGCCGACTACGTTACGGGCGACTTCGTCGCGGCGTCGCTTTCTCCGGACGAGTTCGATAACCCGTTCGTCACGGTTGGCCTACCTATTATTGAAGGAACTCTCGATGTGGTGTGGCCGCTTCCCGACTGGGACTCTTTCATCGACTTTCATATTTTCTCGGACCGTTGGCAGCTTGTTGTTGCCAGGTATTCGTTGCGCCGACGGAAGCTGAGCCCCAATGAACTAACGACGATACTTGCGAAGCGATTTCTAGCGCTAGTACTTGAAGTGATCAACGAGGAAAGGCGTGCTCCTGAGCCCCAACGCGGCGAGCTCGGTAGTGAGTCTCCGAATGAGCCCAACGCAGAGCAACTCACATGGTCAGACCTAGCAAGGCAAATCGCGGTAGTGGCGTTCGGCCGACGCGACAAGTCGCGTTCGCGAGATATCGTGAACAGCCGATGGGCTCTTAGCAGGGCCATTCTCATCGGCGCCCCGGAGTCGAATCTCGTTCGCAAAGAGGCCGAAGAGTTCCTAGACGCCATTCGTGCTGAATTCACCCGGCGAATTGATGAGCAGCCCGAGGAGGATCGCTATCTCTTGGCGAGGTGGCTGGAAGACATCCAAAACGCCCGGTTGACGCGCCTGTCGCGGTCGTATGTTCATGGCGGCAAAGAGCGGGGCAATGTGCTCTCGCAGTCTCGAAGCGAGCAGCTGGCCAGGGATCTCGCAACGGCGAAGGAACCGTGGTCGAATTTTATCAAAGGACTTGAAAAACAGGCCGGTGTGAATAAAAGAGCCCGTCACCCGCGGTTTGTCACACGACAATGACGTACCGCCCTCCAGCGATTCCGTACGGGTGGCTCTATGCCGAGGCCGCCTCATGGCCCCTTGCATCGGAATCTTCTTTCAATCATCAGCTCAAACGCATTGAACATACGCAAGGCATCTTGCGCGGAGCGGCGGAGTTGGTCGCCACCGATTTGATCGAGGCTCTCCGTCCAGCAGCGCGCGGTCTCTCCGTCGAGAGTCTACGGCAGGTCGCGACCCATGCCTGGTTCGATGGCGCAGGCCCTTCGGGCTCGATCGTTCGTTACCTGACTCGCCTGGCCGAGCAGCACCTCGTCACCTCCGGGGACGTCATCATCCTCAGGGAAGACGGGGACCGGGCTCGCACTGCTGCGCGATGGCGTTGGCTGAGTTTCGCGCTCCCTACCGACACGCTGGCGGCCGCCTTAGCTGCTGCCAGGAACGTTTCAAAGCCGGCGGAGGGCATCGACGTCATGCCGCGCATGCTGGCTTCGCGCATCCTGGGAACCGACATCGCCGAGACGCACCTGCATGTCGGCGCCGCGGTGTCGTTCGCCCAACTGTGGTCATCCATTGTGGCGACGGCAGGCACTCTCATGCCGAAAACGCTCAAGAACGAGGGCCGAAGTCCATTCGGTTCGAGATCTCGTTTTGTACAACGTCTCCTCGAGGCTGCCATTGCGAGGTTGCTCCTGGCCCGCTTCCTCCGAGCAAACCAACTCGGCTGGGCCGGATCGTTTGATTCTCACGTGCGGACCACCTTGCAGGAGGTGGGGAACACGACGTCGTGGCCGGCTGGCAGCCTCGATGTCGCGTTTCGACTCGATGCCGTACGCCACGCTCTCGTGAGAGCGGCGGTCTCCATGCCTCTCCCCGAGATGCGTCTGCTCTATAGGCGTATCACAGCCGTCCGCGCAGCATCAAAACGGACCGAGCCCCTGGACCCCATGTCGTCGTGGCTGGTTCGATCGGAGTCACCCGACGGAGCGGAACTTCTTTTTCAGACTCGCTCCATTCGATACCTCCTCGATCATCACGACCCCGAATTCAGCGATCTATTCTGGCAATACCTGCGTGTACGGAACGTCACTTACAGGCACGTGGTGCAGAGCCCTGGAACAGCGGGCTTGGACTGGTTCGCACGACACTATTCGCGGCTGTCGCCTCTCCGGCGCGGCCTCGAGCGATCGATCTACTCCAGCGCTATCAAACTCCAGTCCGCCGGAATGACGCTCGGCTCGATCGAGATGCGCACATCGCCGGCGAATTCATGGGTAGAGCTGCGCCGTGAAGCAAAAACCATCGCACGGCAGGCGGCATCTGTGCCGCTGCGCAGGGGGAAACGTCCTGAAGTCGGGCTGATTCTCCACTTCATCAAGGAAGGGACACGGCGCGATGGAAGAACGACAATGCTGCATGCGAACCCTCGTTCCCCGGCGCATGGATGCCGGTACGGAGCGTGGCATTACGCTAAGTGGCGCGAAGCGAACTCGATAGCACGAGTGCTTCGATACTGTCCCGAGCTCCTTCTCGTCATCCGCGGCATCGATGTCGCGAGCCGTGAGCTTACCGTTCCGACGTGGCCACTACTGCCGCTGTTCGAATTCGTGAGACGCGCTTCCCAATCGGCAGCCGAGGTGCTCAGGCGAGCGCGAGCGGATTGGAACGTGCCTCCTGTCCGGGCCACGGCGCACGCTGGAGAAGACTATCGAACCTTGACAGAAGGGCTTCGGCGCGTCCACGAGCTAATCGAATTCGGGGCCATCGGAGCCGGCGATCGAATCGGCCATGCCATCGCTTTGGCGGACGACCCCGAGCGCTGGGCTATGCGTGTGGAGCGGTCCATCCAGCCCAAAGACGAGCGCCTTGACGATCTGCTATGGCAAATCGAACGATATGATCGTCGGGAATTGCTGGATTTGGACGGGCGCCGTTCTGCCCTGTCATTCGAGGCCCGGCAACTCGCCGCCTTAATTCACGGCCACGACGTTGCGGTGGAGGAGTTGCTCGAGGCACGTCGACTCCGTCACTCGCCCGATGTCCTCGAAAGGCTCGGTTATCCATTTATGCAGTCTGGCATCACGTCGCGACTTTCGTCATCCTCGTCAAGTCACAAGGCAGTCGACTTGCTGCTAGAGCATTTGACAGATCCCGGGGTTTTTGATCGAGGCTTGCAACCGATCGAGGTCACCACCACAGATGACGACGTTCGGTTCCTGTCAGCAGCGCAGCGGTGGATGCGCCGGACAATCGCAAGACTCGAGATCACCGTAGAGAGCAACCCTTCGAGCAATTTGCTGATCGGAGATATGGTTTCACTCGATTCCCATCCGGCGCTCCAACTCCAGCCTCTGAAAAACGACGGGGGCGCGGATCGCGTTCTCCTTTCGATCAACACTGACGACCCCGTCACGTTTGCGACTCGCCTATCTGACGAGTACGCGTACATCTACTTCGCGCTTCTGCGTGGCGGCATCGACTCGGATACCGCATTTCGATGGATCTCCGATCGTATCCGCGACGGATGGACGTCGCGGTTCACGGTGCCACATTCAGCCGATGCCACTGTGCTATCCGAGATCGGAAACAAGCTGTCGTTGAGGGGCGAAGAGATCGGAATAACGACGTAAACATATGTACGTCGCCTCTGGTACGCTCAGCGAGTGAGCTCGAAGATCCGCAAATACACGCTCAAACCGGCGGCGAAACCGAAGAAGCAGTACCGAGTCGCGTACGAGCAGGAGCTGAACTCGGAACAGCTCGAGGTCGTCATGGCGTCCGAGGGACCGATGCTGGTCATTGCGGGAGCGGGAAGCGGGAAGACGCGCGCCCTCACCTACCGCGTCTCGCGGCTCATCGAAGACGGGATCGATCCGTCCGACATCCTCCTCCTCACGTTCACGAACAAAGCGTCGCGCGAGATGCTCTCGCGCGTCGAGCAGCTCGTCACCATCGACACGCGGCGCATCTGGGGCGGGACGTTCCACTCCGTCGGCAACCGCCTCCTCCGCCAGCACGCCGAGGCGATCGGATACCGTCCGAATTTCTCCATCCTCGACGATGAAGACGCCAAAGAGATGATGGAGTCCGCTGTCTCGGCCCTCGGCATCAAGACGATGGAGAAGCGCTTTCCGAAGGGCGACGTCCTCCTCGACATCTATTCGTTTCTCATCAACACCCGCACCCCGCTCGAGATCGAGCTGGAGAACAACTACCCGCACTTCGCCATCTACCGCGACGAGATCGTGAACGTCTTCCGCAAATACAAAGAGCGGAAACGCGACGCCAACGCGATGGACTTCGACGACCTCCTCGTCCACTGGAAGCTGCTGCTCGAGGAGCACGAGGAGATCGCGGGCGCTTTGAAGCGCAAGTTCCGATTCATCCTCGTCGACGAATACCAGGACACGAACAAACTGCAAGCCGACGTCGTCGACCTCATGGCGAGCGAGCGGCGCAATGTGATGGTGGTCGGCGACGACGCGCAGTCGATCTACTCGTTCCGCGGCGCGTCGTTCGAGAACATCCTCACCTTCCCGCTCCGCTTTCCGGACGCCGCGATTTACAAGCTCGAGACGAACTACCGCTCGACGCCGCAGATCCTGAAGCTCGCTAACGAGACGATCGCGCACAACCGGTATCAATTTCAAAAGGAGCTGCGGCCCGTTCGCGGCGACGGCCCCGATCCGGCGGTCGTCGGCGTCGACGACGTCTTCGAGCAGGCCTCGTTCGTCGCGCAGCGGATCCTCGAGCTCCGCGACGAAGGCGAAAACCTCGGCGACATCGCGGTGCTCTACCGCTCGCATTACCAGTCGCTGGAACTGCAGATGGAGCTCTCGCGGCGGCTCATTCCGTATGAGATCCGAAGCGGCGTCCGCTTCTTCGAGCAGGCGCACATCAAGGACGTCATCGCCTACCTGAAGATCGTCACGAATCCGCGGGACGAGCTGTCGTGGAAGCGGATGCTGAAGCTCTATCCGAAGGTCGGCGAGAAGACGGCGGCCGAGGTGTGGGGACGGATCGGCCACACACCGGACCCGCTCGACGCGTTTCTGCGCGGCAACGAGCCGCGGCTGAAGAACGCTCGCGACCTCCTCCGCATGCTCAGCGGCGACGGGATGAAGCACAACCCGTCCGAGGCGATCCGTTTGATCGTGGAGCGCGGGTATGGCGATTACGTGAGAGCGAAGTTCGCCAACTCCCAGGCGCGGCTCGACGACCTCGAACAGCTCTCGCAGTACGCCTTGCGCTACGACGACGTCGACACGTTCCTCGACGAAGTGGCGCTCGCGAATCCGATTGCCGGCGAAGACACGGCCGTCGTCGGCCCGGAAGACGAGAAGATCGTGTTGTCGAACGTTCACCAGGCGAAAGGTCTGGAGTGGCGCATCGTCTTCATCATCTGGCTCGCCGACGGACGCTTCCCGTCACAACGCGCATTGCGCGTTCCCGGCGGCATTGTGAAAGTGCCGGAAGGTCAACTCCACGAAGCATTCGAAGCGCTCGTTCCCGCTGGTGAGACGGCAACGGAGATCGTGATCCCCGGCGAAGAAGAGGAGCGCCGTCTCTTTTATGTCGCCGTCACACGCGCGAAGCAGGAGTTGTATCTCGTCTTTCCGGTGATGGCTCGCGACCGCGCCGGAATGGACATTCTCATGGAACCGTCGCGCTTCGTGCGCGAATTGCCCGGTGACGTTTACGAAAAATGGGTCATTAATGCTGAGTAACGCATTGTGACCCGCGTCACTTAGTTGGCACGACGGCGCACCGATGTTGCACGGCGAGTACGTCGAGGAGATGTACTCTCATGAAAAACCATCGTGTCAGTGTCTTATGCATTGCAGCAGTATTGACGTTCACAATTGCGGCCGTCGCAACAGCGGCTGATTTTGGCGGCCACGTCGGCTATTTCGACAACAGCGTCAAGAAACCCTATATCGGTGTCGATTTCGCGCTACCGCTCGGCCCGATTGCACTCATGCCCAACCTCGACTATTGGCGCGCCAATGGGTACGGCTACTGGATTGCGAACGGCGACGTGACGTTCAGATTTGCGAACGGCGGTTCGTCTTATTGGATTGGCGCCGGCCCGACATACGGCTTCGTCACTGGATCGGGCAGCAGCAGTAGCGGCAGCGGAACAGGATACTCAATGCCGGCTTCGCCTTATGACTACACGACGCCGGGACCGACGAACCCGCCGAGCGGTACGACTCCAACGGGACCGACGACGGGCAGCGCGACGGTTGGCGGCATCTTCGGCAATGGCCAGAAGAACGCGTGGGGCTACGACGTCAACGGCGGAATCTCATTCGGCAGAATGGGCAGCCTGAACCCCTACCTCACGGCGCGCTACAACAAGATCAAAAGTCTGAAAGCAGCCGGAGTCGCGGTAGGTCTGCGGTTCGGAGGGAAGTGACGGAAGGAATCGGGGCGGCGCAGCCGCCCCGAGACGATTCCGTCATCCTGAGTCGGCGTAGCGCGACGAAGGATCTCAAAATACGAAATGCCTGCAATTCTGAGATCCTTCGCCGTCTTCGCGGCTCAGGATGACGGGAGCACTAGTAGCGGCGGTAGGTCCGGGTCGTCGTACGTGTGGTGCGGTAGTGGCGGTAAGCCACGTGACGCATACGGTGATGTCGCCTGCTGCTGGTGTGTCGCGCGTACTGCACGCCGTTCCCTAACGCAGCGCCGACCACCGCGCCCTTCGGGCCGCCCACGAGCGCACCGGCAACCGCGCCGATGACCGTTCCCTTGGTACGGCTCTGGGGCTTGCTCCACTCACTCTGCGCCATCACCGATGAGGCCGGGAGCGCGAGTGCGATCGTCAGAGCTGCAGCTTGAAGTTTCCGAGTGACGGATGTCATCTGTTGACCTCCTAAGGCACTCAGATATTGCGAACGCAATGCCTACTTCACACGGACGAGCTCGACGTCGAACACCAGCATTCCGTGTGGTTTACCAGGCTCGTTCTTGTACGCCAAGTTCCCCGGAATCCAGAAGCGCACCTTCTCCCCTTCGCTCATCAGTTCGAGCCCCTCGGTCCACCCCGCAATGACCGCATCCAGCGGAAACTCGGCGGGCTCGCCGCGCACGATGGAGCTGTCGAACATCCGTCCGTCGGTCGTCCAGCCGGTGTAGATGACCTGCACCGTGCTGCTCCGTTTCGGGTGCGCCGTTCCCGTTCCCGGCTGCAGGACTTTGTACGCGAGTCCCGATTTCGTCTTGATCGCGTCGGCCGGCGGCGCCGCGACGTCGGGCGGCGTGGTCGGCGGAGGGACGATGTCGACCAGCTCGCCGTCGACGACGAACATGTCGCCTGCCGCGATCTTTCCAGCGCCGAGATCGGAGGAGATCCAGGCACGGCGCCGCTCGCCGGGCGTCATCGCCTCGAACATCTGCCGCATGCCGGGAAGGAGCTTCGACATCTGCACGAACGCCGGCAGCGCCGTGCGCGTGTAGTCGACGACGCTGCCGTTCGACGCCTTCCAGACGGCGTAGCGAACGTGCACGAAGTCGTCGGCCGTCGGGTGCTGCGTCCCCGTTCCCGGCGAGAGCACTTTCATCGGAAGCGCTTCGGTCGACGGCGGAGTCTTCAGGTCCGCGGGCGGAGGCGGAGCGGGAGCCGTCTGGGCCATCGCAGGGACGACGCAAAGGAGTGCAAGCAGAAGGTGTTTCATTAGACTTCGCCGAACATGCGCCTCCTTCTGATTTCTTCCTCGAACGTCCACGGCTTCGGCTATCTCGATCACGCCGAAGCAGAGATCCGCGACCTCGGCGCGAAGCGGATCGCGTTCGCGCCGTTCGCCCTCGCCGATCGCGACGGCTACACGGAGCGCGTCCGGGAGCGCTTCGCGCGGATGGGGATCGACGTCGTTCAGTTGAAGAGCGCGCGCGATCTCGACGCCGTCGACGCCCTCTTCGTCGGCGGCGGGAATACGTTTCGGTTACTGAAGACGATGTACGACCTCTCGCTCCTCGACCCCGTCCGCCTCCGCGTCCGATCGGGCGCGTTGACGTACATCGGCTCGAGCGCCGGAACGAACATCGCGTCGCCGACGATCAAAACGACGAACGACATGCCGATCGTCGAGCCGCCGTCGTTCGACTCTCTCGGCCTCGTCGCGTTCCAGATCAATCCGCATTACCTCGATCCCGATCCGTCGTCGACGCACAAAGGCGAGACGCGCGAGGAGCGGATTCTTCAGTTTCTCGAGGAGAACCCGACGCCCGTCGTCGGCCTGCGGGAGCCAACGATGCTACGAATCGTCGACGACGCCGTGACGCTCGTCGGCACGACAACCGCTCGCCTCTTCCGGCGCGGCGAGCCGGCGGTGGAAGTCGAACCGGGGCCGCTGACGTTTTGATGAGGCTGGATGCTGCCGCCGAGCACTGACTTCGAAGAAGCCGCCGTCGCGGAGAGCCGCGAGAAGGTGGAGGAGCCGCCGCTGTTCAAGGTCCTCCTTCACAACGACGACTACACGACGATGGAGTTCGTCGTCTGGATCCTCGAGTCGATCTTCAACATGGCGGTCGACCAGGCCATCCAGGTGATGCTGAACGTTCACACGCAGGGCATCGGCGTGGCCGGCGTGTACACGTATGAGATCGCAGAGATGAAGGTGAACAAGACGACCGATCTCGCGCGTGAGAACGAATATCCCTTGCTGTGTACTATGGAGAAAGCGTGATCGCGAAATCGTTACAGGAGACGTTCGAATTTGCCGTCGCCGAGGCCGTGAGACGGCGCCACGAATACGTGACGCTCGAACACCTGCTGTTCGCGCTCTTGCACGACCGCGAGGCGATGATGGCCGTCCGCGCGTGCGGCGGCGACGTCGACGTGCTGAAGAAGCAGCTCGACGACTTTCTGAAGAAGACGTTCGAAGAGCTGCCGGAAGACTCGAACATTCAGCCGGTGCTGACCGCGATGCTCCAGCGCGTGATCCAGTACGCGCAGCTGCACGCACAGTCGTCGGGGCGCAAGGAAGTCGATACCGGACAGATGCTCGCGGCGCTCTATCAGGCGGAGCGTTCCCAGGCGGTCTACCTCCTCCGTTCGCAGGGCGTGAACAAGCTCGACGTGCTGCAGTTCCTCTCCCACGGCGTCGGCAAGAACGCGCCGCAACCGGCGTTCGTGCAGACCGAGGAGGAGGAAGGATCCGCGGGAACGTCCGATCCGCTGAAGACCTACGCGCTCAACCTCAACGAGAAGGCAAAGAACGGCGAGATCGATCCGCTCATCGGCCGCGGGCCGGAGCTGGAGCGGACGATTCAGATCCTCTGCCGCCGCCGTAAGAACAACCCACTCTTCGTCGGCGAGCCGGGCGTCGGCAAGACCGCGATCGCCGAGGGGCTCGCGCTCAAGATCACGAAGAACGAAGTGCCGGCGGTGCTCAAAGACGCCGAGGTGTGGTCGCTCGACATGGGCGCCGTGCTGGCGGGGACGAAATACCGCGGCGACTTCGAGCAGCGGCTCAAGGCGGTCATCGCGGCGCTGACGGAGCGCAGCGAGGCGATCCTCTTCATCGACGAGATCCACACCATCGTCGGCGCCGGCGCCGTCAGCGGCGGCACGATGGACGCCTCGAACATCCTCAAACCGGCGATCGCGTCGGGCAAGCTGCGCTGCATCGGGTCCACCACCTACGCCGAGTACAAGGCGTCGTTCGAGCGCGACCGCGCCCTCGCCCGCCGCTTCCAGAAGATCGAGATCGGCGAACCGAGCGTCGGCGAGACGGTTGAGATCCTGAAGGGCCTCAAGAAGTTCTACGAGGAGCACCACGGCGTCACCTTCACCGACGCCGCGCTGCAGCTCGCCGCCGAGCTGTCGGCGAAGTTCATCCACGACCGCCACCTCCCCGACAAGGCGATCGACGTCCTCGACGAAGCCGGCGCGAGAGCCCGCATGCTCCGACAACCGACAACCGACAACCAACAACCGACAACCATCGACGAAGACGAAGTCGAACAAGTCGTCGCGCGCATGGCGAAGATCCCGCCGCGCACCGTCGCCCGCTCCGAAAAAGACCGCCTCGGCCAGCTCGAAGACGACCTCCGCAAGGTCATCTTCGGCCAGGACCACGCGATCAAGCAGATCGTCAGCGCCATCAAGATCGCACGCTCGGGCCTCGGCCACCCTGACAAGCCGGTCGGCTCGTTCCTCTTCTCCGGCCCCACCGGCGTCGGGAAGACGGAGCTCGCGAAGCAGCTTGCGTCGTCCCTCGGCGTCGAGTTCATCCGCTTCGACATGAGCGAGTACATGGAGCCGCACACGGTCTCGCGTCTCATCGGCGCGCCGCCGGGATACGTCGGCTTCGACCAGGGCGGCCTCCTCACCGACGCGATCATCCGCACGCCGTACGCGGTGCTGGTGCTCGACGAGATCGAGAAGGCGCATCCGAACCTCTTCTCGATCCTGCTGCAGGTGATGGATCACGCCACGCTGACGGACAACAACGGCAAGAAAGCCGACTTCCGCAACGTGATCATGATCATGACCACGAACGCGGGCGCCCGCGAGATGAGCGACAGCGGGATGGGCTTCTTCAACAACCCGGCGAGCGGCAAGGGCCGCGGCGCGATCGAGCGGACGTTCGCCCCCGAGTTCCGTAACCGCCTCGATGCCTGGATCGCGTTCGAGCCGCTCTCCTTCGAGACGATCGAGAAGGTGGTCGACAAATTCATCGCCGAGCTGCGCGCGCAGCTCGCCGCGAAGAACGTGACCCTCGACCTCACCGAAGCCGGCCGCGCCTGGCTCGCCAAGCACGGCTACGACAAAGCCTTCGGCGCCCGCCCGATGGCCCGCCTCATCCAGTCGAAGCTGAAAGAACCGCTCGTCGACGCGATCCTCTTTGGCTCGCTCCAGAACGGCGGGAACGTCAGCGTGGATGCGGATGGGGACGAGCTGAAAATAGTGCTTAGTGCGTAGT
>JACZCU010132066.1_pt1 | contig 13826 bp, 27 predicted proteins | sample 8641851 | NCBI WGS metagenome assembly JACZCU01 (sample SAMN15324605, study PRJNA640507) | soil metagenome | isolation source: monocropping sugarcane control | place: China: Luxin town, Laibin City, Guangxi Province | collected 2019-07-25 | depth 10cm m | reverse complement strand
GACCGACAACCATGTTAAAACGTACAGTCGTAAGGTATGGGATATAAATACTGTCTGCATCAAATTTATCTAATAGTTCATTGATTAAATCAAGACCTGTAGAAAGCATAAATGCATCAGGTGTTTCGTTAGTCGCCAATTCTCCCAAGAGATAAAGCGAGTTTACTATTAACTCATTGGTTGTTCTTACAATTTGAGACATGGGCGACTCCTTATGATGAAAAAAGAAGGGAAAATCGACACATCACGGGGACATGTCGATCTCATCAACTTATTTCAAAGGATATGCGTCATCTAAGCCTTTGCACAATTTACGACCAGCAGCTTGCGCTTTCTCGCCATCATTGCTCATAAAGGCATTAAACTCTCTCATTTCTTTAGGAGCACCTGGACGATTACCCATGCGAGTCTTCATCTTGGCTTGCTCTGCTCTAACAAACGCATTGTTAGATTGAACTAGGCTGTTATCTTTCATTTGGATTTCTCCTTCATTTCGTCCTTGACCTTTTTAATGGCCTTTTCCTTCTTGATATCTTGCTCAACCTTGGCGCGATAGGCTTGTGCTTCGGTTGGGCTATCAAACCAAACACCCGATGCTCGCAGTTGTTCGGCTTCATCTTCTTCAACGACACGCATGTCATCGATTGGGTGAAAAACGCATGTAAGCATCGGGTTTACTCCTTAAGACAGTACACGAGTAGCATATTGTTGATGCCATTTGAAACCGCACAACAAGTCGATACGCATGTAGTTTTGATATCCTAGAATGTCACCTGTTTGGGTAACAGCTAGGGATAAACCTGTCTCTGGATCTACAGCTACAGATGCATAAGGAACTTGTAGTTTGTAGAGTGGAGGACAAACGATATCCAAACCACGACTTGGGTAAGCTACGTTCACGTTGTGACTTCCTACCATAGTAACGGGTGCGTTATTAGGTATTGGGTTACTTACGTTTCTGTTCGGGTTTTGAGTATCAGAGATAATGATAGGACTTACTTGTACAGACAAATCACCTGTACCGTTAGAACTAGCATTAGCAGTAACAACCCATTGCATGTCTTGGCCAGTAGCAGCACGACCTACAGGGTTCACAGATTCAACTCCAGCGATTGAAATCACATCCCCAACCACGAAGTAGTCGGCTATATTAATGGTCGCACCATCCATAAGGATTGTGTTACCAGAAGCAACAGCACCATTTACCAATAGTGGGTCAGATGAATACAATCTTGGGCCAGCACCAGCAACGTGACGTTTGATGTTTTGAGACTGGAATATGTCAAAGTAGGACAAGTGACCAATCGCAGAACTTCTAACAATGTCTTCGTTGAATACTGGAGTGAAGTTGTTTAACAATGCACCCTTCAAGCTAGAACCGTCACGGACAGTCATTGCCATATACGCATCAGATGCAATATTTACACCTTGCTCAAGCAATTTAGCACCAGCGGTATCTACAGTGGTGAAGGAGTTAATTGCAACACCTGCGGTTCCGGTGAAAAAATTCAACTCTTGTTCAGCAGCTTGCGCAATGTCTTTTTCCATTTGAGTAATGACTTCCTGGATTGCAGGAGCAATAAACAAACGAGAGAAGTCTTCGATTCTTAAAGACAAATCTTGGATAGTGTAAGCAATCAGCGCATGGTATTGGTGAGCAATCACAATCGTTTCAACGGTTTCGATGATTGATTGTGGTGTTGCTACAGAGCCATCACCAACGATGAAATGGTTTTGTCTACGCACTTGTAAAGTATCGCCAATCTTATAACCAGAAGACACGAAGTCATCTTGGTAAATACGAGAAGCAGTCATTACAAAAGGCGCGTTATTCGCGAACATTGCCAACGCAGTATTTGATACTAGGTCAGTCGTAATAAATTGGTTAGCCATCCTGGGTCTCCATTTAATCCTTTAAATGGGTACACAGAGTGGACTACGGGTTTCATGGGTTTCGTCCTTGAAACCCCTAGATCACTTCCATGTACCAGCCTTCATCCTGGCTCGGATAACCGAAGCAGGAGTTTTGTCCGTAATGGCTTGGGAAGCGACTGGATTTGCTCTAACAGTTCCTAACGGTGCAGCCTTGGACGATGCCGAAGATTTGCCATTAGAACCACCCATCAGAGAAAATGACAATTTGTTCACTTCCCTCACCTGGTCTAGGGGATGGAGTTTTGAGATTCTTTCGAGTTCAGAACGATTTTTGCCTAAGCGATAAGCGACTTCCGCTGGGTTTTCAACGAGTAACAATGCATCCCGCACTGCTTCTGTGAAAGGCGCATTGCCTTCACGCACTACATCGTCAAAATCCTCGTACTTGTCAGAAGCTCTATCAAATTCATCATTCAATCGCTCATATTGCTTTTGAACGTGTGCTTGACGTTGCATTTCTTGTGCTTGTCTCTCTTCATGTTCCTTCATTCCAAGAGCCATTCGTACGGCGCGTTGTATCCGGTCTTCTTCATTCGCTCCAGGCGGATTAGGCTGCCCAGCCGATGGATAAGGATCGGATTGATACGTTGATGCATGAGGATTGGCGGAATCACCAGCCATCATTGCTTGCATTTGCGATAAACGGTCATGCAATGCTCTGATTTCCCTTTGGTGTTTCTTGGCCTGCATCCCTAACCGCTTCTTTACGCTTATAGGGTCATCCTCGTTTGCTAGTCCTTGTGCTGTCTCTTGAACTCCTTGTTCTTCGACATCACCTGGGCCAACTCCACCATTCTCTACATCTTCGTTATCACCACTTAAAGCCTCTGCTAAAGCGTTTTGATCTTCGTCCATGACTCTCATTCTCCATATCGACACATTCTTGTGCCCTAGACCTTACGGTAGGCCTGAAACCCAGAGGAAATCCTTTCCTCGATGGTTATAATTATAAAGGCTATTTAAAACGCCTTGTACGGCATATATAGCGGTTAAGAAAATAGTTGGTGTTTATCAGGGGTTATCAGAGAAAGTTTAACAGCGGGCTAATTTGACCCGCTGCGTAAGAGTTTTTATCATTCTTGAGGGCTGGATTTATGAACGCTCGATAAAACTTGCGCCAATTTCGCAGAGAAATCTTTGTCTGCTTTCTCATAATCCAGTTCAATTTTGCGGTTCTCAAGCCCCATTTTTTGACGTTCAAGATGACGTTTATCAGCCATTTCTTGAGACTTCATAATCATTTCAGCCTGTTCGAGAAGGTGTTTTTCCTTCCTGATACGCAATTCTTCGGCTCGCTCCATGAGTTGTTGCTCTTCGATTTTCATCTTCTGCTCATTCATCATCATAACTTGTTGCTGCTGCTTCATTTGCTGTTGCATCATTTGTTCTTGGGGACTTGGCGGTTGAGGTGGTAATTGTTTTCCTTCCTCTTCGGCAATGATTTGTGGTGGAACCAAAGATTTGAAGCGCTGCGCAATCTGAGGCATATATTGAACATCAAGGTTCTTAGCCCATAAGTCAGCGATGAGAGGGAATGTTTGCGGATTTGCTGCAATCGTTTGTTGGAAGAACTCAAGTGCAATGTCTTTCTGGACGGCGAAACTTGGCCCTGTGTCAATCTCCACATCATAGTCTCCGGTATCTAGTACATTTTCACGAATTAGCTCGCCATTTTCAGATTGACCAGTTACCTTGTTTAAAGTAATCGATTCGGTACGTCCATCAGCCTTAGATACAATCATGTGACGTTCGTATTCACCAACCACAAACGGTAATAAGTCATTAACGACTCGACCACCTTGTTCTACCGCCTGATTCAAATTATCAAACCAGACATAAGACGACATCGAGCCTTCCATTTTGCGCTCACGTCTCGCTTTTCCTGAAATATCTTTGCCTTGCAAAGTTTCTGTTTCAGAGAATCCAAGAATCTCACGCATGTCTTGTGAACCGCGTTGAAATTGTGACAATAAAGTTTGTGATAATTCCCATGCTTGCTGTTTCTGAGGCATCATTCCAGTTTTTTGATCGGGTTTCGCAACCAATGCACCCGATTGTAATTCAGGATTACGCCATTGTTGTTCATTACCAATGATATTATCAGGAGTAACAAGCCATTGTTCGCGTCTTCTGTTCTTGATTTCAGCTGCAATCTCACTTCCTACATAATTCACAAACTTCTGTGCATCTTTTGCTTCGTGAATGAACGAACGTGTATATTGTTTACCATTTATATAATTTGAATCACCGTCAACAAAGATAATTGGCAAATATTTTGAAGGCCAATCAGTGAATTCAATGATTTGATTCTGTGTTAAGACATATTGGCGAATGATATAATCTTTGGAGTTACGTTCGCCAACCACATAAGGAATATCGCGTAAGATGATATCGCCAACGACTTGAGAAGTACGTGCAAGCTCCTCTTTAATCTTAATGTCGCGCTGCATTTCATCCCATTCATTCTCAGTTACTGATTCACCGTTAGACAAAAGAAGGAGTTTAATAGGAAACCATTCTTTGCGTGTGTATTTACAAACGACTATGGTGTCGCGTGTTTCCCATTGGAAATCCAGTAATGAACGTGGATCGGAATATGAAACAGGGTTCATTACATGCGGATAGGTCGCATAGAATTCTTGTTTGGTGTACAGGTATTGTCTTGAGCAGAAATTACCATCACCCTTATGGGGCATCATGGCCGTGGGGTCAAATGATGTCCTGGAGGCATCCGGAATGAGTTCATAGCGTATCACTTGATTGAAAGAGCGTGGACTTTCGTAGTCCAAACAGATTTCAAACGCACCATAACCCATCATTAACGCGCTTCTAAAGGCTGTTTGATAGACCAAATCATTCTGGCTTTTATATGAAATTGTGCGCACTAAATCTGCGCGTAAGTCTATTTGTGCCTGATTTGCTTTACCTGTGAGTGAACGAACCATCAAATCAGGCTTATTCTTGCGCTGTTCGCCTGCAATCTTCTTGGTCACATCATAGAGTTTGTTAAACGTCATTGCGGGCTTAAATAGGCGTGAGAATTCCGAACGCTCTACAGCAGACCATTGGTCACGCAATAGAAAGTTCATGTCATCACGACCACGCACCACGTTTTCATCGAAATAACCATCCCAAAGAACCAAGTCTTCACGGGCTTTTTTTAATACTTCGGCTTCATCAATGCCAGCCTCGGCCAAACGCACTTGTAGGCGTTCATTTACTTCTTCAACGTCATTCACTGACATATCATCAGCAATAGTTTCCATGCTATTCCCCGTCCATTGGGTTGATATATGATGCCTCTATAAACTAAAATCATGTCGGTTTATAGAGGCACTAACTGCATCTATGCAGCTTCTTCTTGCGCTTCTTCTGCTACCTCTACGGGTAATTGAAACTCTACCCAATCATCACGGTCAAAGTCTGCTATAGAGAAAATGAAGTTTCCAGCATTAGGATTAGGCTTCAATACGATTTTCCACACATAATCCATGCCTGGCATTACTTTAAGATAGCCTTCGGACTCATCCCAGGAACTTCTTCTCATGGCAACGCCTTCTTTCAACTTCAATAATGCATCTGTAAATAACATCCTTATTTCTCCTTGGTTTATGGTAAAGCGGTTAATTGGCAAGAGCCGTTAGTGAACACAGGTTTGTACCATTGTTGGCCATTACTGGCTACAGTGGCAATCATGTCTGTTGGTAGTAAACTGATGCTTTGAGTGCTTAGGTAGTTATCCAAATATCCTGCTGCTGTGACTTCGGATAGCGTGTTGTTTGGACAATACAAACGGCACAATCTTGGAACTACGTTATTGTTCTCACCAGCAAAACTAGTAATTAAGGTTATCTGTGACTGAATACTCATGACGTTCTCCATTTCTTGGTTGATTAATAGTATCATGTTCTACTTCTACGATTCTAAATGGTATGACGTTGTTTGGCTTTTTAGCAACAGTCTTTTCCTTTATCGCGCGTAATTCGCTTAAACACTCCTGGCATTCTTTGTTTGCCATCTTTTGCCCATATCGTCCGCAATAAATGCAGCGGTTTATACTCATGTTTATCCTTGTTTTACTTTCCACTGGCTTGTAATGATTCTTTGACCGCTGTATGTGCTATCGAACGGTCTTTGTTGATGTTGCGCTAATCGTTGTTGTATTTCTTTGATTAACTGTTCTTCTCTTATTGCCACTCTTACACGATATTCTTCAAGCTCTCTAACTCTTTGTCTTTTTGCTTCCTCATATTCTTCTCGTTCCCTTTTTCTTTGTCTCTGAACTTGGAGTTCTTTTTCTTTGCGTCTCAGTTCTTTGTCTCGCTGTTTTTGTAATTCTTTTTCGCGTTCAGGAAATTTATAGCGATTATAAATCTCTTCAAGACCTTTAAAAGAATGGTCTTTATTTGGGAATCTTGAATGAGCATAGTTAATACAATCGCGTTCGTGTGACTGATTCGCTCTTTCATAACTCATACACTCGCTGTTTAGAGTACAGAGTTTATCGGTATCGAGTTTGCCTGTCTCTAAATCCTTGTACCTGTAGTCAAACAGAGGTTCATAATGAGCGTATGACACTAAAAAATCCTCATAACAGGGTTATACATGTTTTCGTAAACTTTGCCCTCAACTTTGTTTTGTGTGATTCGGTCACTGGCAAGTTCTAAGCATCCATATCCTAGACCGTCCATTGAATGCGAGAAAATATTCTTATTGGGTTTATCTTTGTAGCGCTCCTCGCCTGATACCGCGACTCTTGAGTACACATAGCCTTTAACAAATCCCTTGAATAGAGTGGGGCATTGTTTCTTATCAAGTAGAAAACATGGTTTTCCATCAGCCATTTTGTTTAAGAAGTAGCGAACAGAACCTAATCTTGGGTCAATATCATTGGTTCGTGCAGCTTCCGTTGGTATCCCTAGTTGATTGAGCTCTCCAATACAGGACATTTCTTCAACTATTTCATTTCGTGAATTACCGGCGGGATCTGCTACCGATTGACCCACACGGCAATAGGGGAAGTCTTTAGCTATTGAGGGAATCACTACCGATTCGGCAAAACTTCTTATTCCCATGCCATCGCCTAGATATTCTTTTAAGACCAGCAATTGTCCTCTGGGTGATAGTTGCATCACGACACAGGCTGGAGTTAGCCCGAAATCCCATCCTAGAACGAGAGGCTCTCCTTGAATAGCTGCCAAAGTATCAACAGCGTGAAAATCGGGATTAAATTCAGGATAAACTCGCTTACCAAAACCGACAGCACCATACTCGCCAAGACAAAACACCTTAACAAACTCTTGAGACTGTCCTTCGGCGAGTTTCTCATAGTAATCATGAGGCAAATGGTCAAAGTTATCACATGCTGGATTCCTAACCCATTTATCGTCTTCATCTTTGATTAGCCCTGGTGGTTGTTTAAAGAGGATATGACCATCATAAGCACTTTCTTCAAAATCTTTGAATATCCAGTGGTCGTCTTCTGGTGGGTTGGTATCGGCTATGATTCCAGACCAGTAGGATTCATGGCAAAACGCTTTGGAAGGGTAGCGATTCACTCGTCCCTTCATGTGGGCTAGTGCTGCTTTTGGAACTTCTGAGAGCTCATTAATGTAACAACCTGTGAGCTCAAGAGATTTAATCTTTCTTACATCTTCTGGCCTATCTAGGGCAATGAAGAGTAATTCAAGTTCTACGATTCCATAGCCATCATTAAAGATATGTTCGTAGGTAAGAATTGGCTTTTGTCGTTTGCGGATATCTCCTAGTTCATCGAACCAAGATAACCATGTTGCTAGTGTAGTTGTTGCTAATTCACCGCTTGTATTTCTGACGATTCCCCATCTACTTCGTCTTCGTCCAGCATACCATCTAGGCATACTACAAGCTCGACTGACGATTTCGGTAGCTGCCCACGTAGACTTGCCACTTCCATAAGGCCCCATAATGACGCGCACAAAGCTGTCATCGAGATGAGCAGTATTACCAGTCGCAGTTGGAATATAGATTTTATCTTGTCCTTTAGCATGGATAGTCATCCTTGTATCATTGATTGTAATTTGTCGTTGCGTGCCACGTCTTCGAGATTCTTCGATGGCCTTTATTTCCCTGGCAATTGCAGCAGCTCCTAGCATTATTTCTCCAATACACGTCTGGGCGGTGGTGTTTGATAGGGTTCTCGCTCGTAGTTATTGCGCAAATGCTCTTGGGTCGTGAAGCGAGTACCGCACTTAATGCACTCACGTCTACGATAGATTTGGTTATTTCTCTCATCCTTATCCGTGTGTACGACGCGTGAATCAGGATAGTTACAATGTCTGCATTGCATCTATTTCCTTACCCCTCTTAAAGTCTTATTCATCGTAGCTTTTAACGATGGTGTATGACATTTGGATGGATTTTTTGTTTTGGTTGCGAAGTCGTCTTCACGAGAATAAGACTCATAAGCAGGAGCAGTCTCATGAACCTTTTTCTTCTTGACCTTCTCTACCCATGTATTACGGATAACGGCCATATAATCCCTTATTTATTTTTTTATCTTAGAGAGTGTTGCAGCTAATCTGGCTCTTTGTCCGAGTTTTCCAGGGGCTTTCTCCGCTTTCTCTAGCTTCTTCTTTGATATCTTCTTGCCTTCTGGAACTCCTAGTTCCTTGTGTAGCGCGCCAGGATTTTTGATAGCCTTTTGAATCCATTTCTTATCAGCCATGATTACTTCCCCTTCTTCATACAGTCTTTCTTAACTGATTTGCGTATAAGGACTTTATCTTGTTTCTCATCCATATGCTTTTTCATTCCCTTAGACTCATCGCGTCTAGCCTTCTTTTCCATCCCTACTTCACCATAAGCCGTACCAATAGCACGCTTTTTGCTATAACCTGCTTTCTCCATGGTCTTTACATTATGCGCCATTCCCTTTGGTGTGGCGGCTTTTTTTCCTTTTTCTAATTTCATTGTGCACCGCCTATTTTACCATCTTGGTTAATGTCGATATTGAGTTTTTCTTCTGCCCACTCTACGATTTCGTTGGCTAGTTTCTTAGTAAGATTTAATAGGAGTTGTGCTATTTGTGGATCTAAGTCTTGAAGTTCTTTTTCAAGAATAGGTTTAAGAAGTGATGAAAATAAGCTCATGGTGTTATATCCTTATAACGATTCGATCATATGATCAATTTCAATGATTGCCCCGTTGATATTGGCAATTTCCTTCTTTATCACCTTAACTCGTTCTTTCAGCAAGTCTAGGTCAACTTGGCTTGTAGTCAAGGTATTGGCTAAAGAATCCCTCCGTTGTTGCAATACTTCCAATGTAATCATTTAACACTCCATCTTTTGCAGCTCTTTGTCTCATTCCTTTGACTGCGAAAATCTTAATTCAACAATTAGCAATTTATCAATAAGAAAGTTTTTTACCATAATTCACTTTGCTTTGCTCTGGTAAATCTCGAAGTTGGGCTTGCTCTTGAGCGGTGCGCTCTTGTTGTTTCATCTCGCGGTCACGGTAGACTTCATTGCGTGTTTTTAGATATCCATCTGGCTTTTGTGAGTTGTATTTAGCTGACATATTGGTTTTCCTCATCAGGTTGATAATCAAAGTTAGGTGATACTTCCTTCTCAAAGAACTCTATGTTTCCGAAGTAGTGGCAAATCCAAAACAAAGCATTGTGCATTCCGTACTTAACACCTTTGAGGTATATTTCTTTCTCTTGTTCGCTATTAAACCCATCAAAATAATCTACATCCTTCCACTCTGCATGCTCAGTAGATATATACCTAGACGTGTCGAAAACCTCTGTGTAGTCATTATCTCGCAAGCACTCATGGCAATGTATATTGGCCGAGTACTCATCAAGAGTCTTTTTGCACTTACTACAACTGCACGTTACTTCTACTTCAAATGTCATTTTTCACCTTTAGGTTTTGGCACATTTAACTTTTTCTTTACAGGCTCATGCAAATGTTTTTCATGCTGGCCGTAAATGTCTTTCTCTGGTGTCTTACTCGGTTTCTTGTGCGTCACGGCCTTGGTCTCCGTTCTTGAGTTTATCAAGCTTGGCGTTCATCTCGTTAAGCTGTGCATTTGGGCCATAATGCTTAGGCCATCTGCGCTCTAAAAGCCACGCATCCGCTTGCCATCGCTCAGGTTTAGCAGCAATCATATCGCTGTGTTCACGCATTCTTTGCATTTCTGCTCTTTTTATGCCCTCGGAAAAAATTGTGTAGTCTGAATCTATTCCTTGCCTGCGGTGAGCCTTTGCAGTATTGAGCCAATCATACAAAGTATCTTCACAAATGCCGTTAGCCTCTGCTGCGTACTCGTAGGGTATACGATGAGAAATCGCGTCAATGATTGCATTGCGCCTTTCTTCGGTGAATTTAGAAGGTCTCCCAACGTCTTTAACTTCATTTGGAACCTTTATTCTGGAATTCCTTGTCATGATTCACTAATCCTTTAGTGGCTTATAGATACCAAGATATCTTACTTCTTTTTCTCTTTCAATACGAGCATTACGACAAATAAAACTACTGCTTCAAATCCGTCTGCTGTGGATAATAACTGATGAAGTTCTTTTGCATCAATAACTCCATCACTAATTGCAGAAATAAAGTTTATGACAAAGGTCACAGCACACAAGATAGCAGGTATTCCAATAGCAACATGGGGCTTTCTCTTCACATAATCTCGTGTTTTCCTCATAGTCTACCTCATGATACTAACTCAAAATGAACTAAGTCATTGAGCATTCCAGAGTGATTTAATTTATCAAAACCATTCCAAGAACCACCCCAACGGATCTCATGACTTATTTTTCCTTCTTCTTTTAAACGCAGAGCAGTAGCAAGAACAAAACCGGCAAAAAAATGGTGTCGTTTTTCATCATTCCAATCAATAGGATAGGGGATAACATCAACAGCAACCGATGGGTTCTTGTTGTGATTACCATTAGGCCATTTGAGTTTGGAGTTACCATTAGCAAAGGCTCTGTTTTGGTCTTCTTCATTGCGAAACCCTTCAAGTACTGTGCAATCAAAGGTCCTGATTACTTCATTAAATAACGTTTGTAAATCTTGATGACAGGTAAAGAGTTGATTGAGGGATTTTGCACTAAATTTTGGCATTAAATCATCCTTGATAATAAAAATAATTTAATTATAGCACACGACTTTAAAAACTGGCCTTAAGATAAATAATAAGGCCAGAAAACTAACAAGGAAGCATCATGAATGAAACGGAAGTTAACAGTAAGTAATCAGGAGAGGAGATAAGATTCAACGATTTCCTTACCGTTCAACCAACCATAACAGAAATGTGCATCATAGCCAACACTTTTGACTTGTTGATGGAATAATTCTTGTGCTATCCAAGTATCACTTTTTCTTGCGGATGGAGGGTAACTCATTTTTCGTTTCACTTCCAACCACAAGCCATGATAGGACTTTGTGGGATAGTAGATAAACAAATCGCTTACACCTGGTCTTAAACCCATTAGTTTTAGATTCCATGTTTGCCCTGCTGTTCTCTGTCCTTCATTGTTGTTCTTGCAAAACAGGTCTTTCAGAACAGGATGAAGGCTCAGCCATTTGACCAACGCCCTCTGTTCTTGATTCTCTGTCGGTATTTCTAAACGCTTGGTCATCCTTAACCTCATTGTTACCGTAAAGTTGCTTCATAAGCTCCAGCATTTCCTTGCTGTCACGCATATTGATTGTCTTATTGTTTCTCTTCACGTTTCTCATCCTCACGTTTACGAACAAAAATCTCTTGGGCTTCTGAAATCGTCATGCTTTTGGGTAGCATGGACTTAATCATGGTTAACCAAGTCACAAACTTTTGTGCCTCACTTCCTTGTAGCTTTTCCATTGTCTCTCCTTTCTGGATAATATTTAAGCTGTTCTACCATTTCTTCATAACACCGGATAGCCTCTTCAATCTTTTCATCAGGGTGTGATTCAAGCACTTGATGGGAATGTTCTTGAAAGTTATCAGGGGTATCACCGCCATGACCCTCTGATACTTTTTTCATCAGGCCAAATAGGTAATTCTTACGTGCTATCCATAGTCCTTTGTTCATCAGTCATTATTCCAAATCTTGTAAACGCGCACAGGTTTACCAGTTGATGATTTTGGGGCTTCCTTTTGTGGTCGCTGATTAGGTGGCACATACCCCACACTTTTCAAGTAATCGGATTGTTCTTCTTGACCAATAAAGCGCATACGCTCATAAGCATGTTTAATCGGCATCTTAGTCAACTCGGTTTCTGGTGTATTGAGCAAGAATTGTCGATAATCCTTATAATGCTCCGCATCAAACATCTTGTGCTTTGGTGTAATCTTTTCTTCATCAAACTCACGTCCTAGTATATTGATTGTCATTTTGGCTTCCTAGCCTGATTTTAGTTTCTTGAGAATGTCTCCAAGTGTTTTTTCTCCGGTTGGGGATAGGACGGCTGCTGATATTTCCCTAAACATTCTACCTTCTTGAGCATATTGTGCTTGTTTTTGTCGTTGTTCCTCTTCTTCTTGTTCGCGTATGGATTGGGATGTAATGCCACGCCATCCTTGAGGGATAAGCCATTGACCCTCACGAACCTTTTTCAAGAATATATTGACGCGCTTATTTACTGAATCAAAGCTCTGGTCTTTGTTTACCTCAAAAGCGTAATAAATACCTTGGTCAATGATGTCATCTTCTAGTACGGGGCAATCTTTACGATTGGCAATGACCCGCTCCATATGGTTTTTAACATCTTCTTTTTCACAAAAAACAGTTACAGGGGGTTTTACAGGCCCCTTATATTGTTTTTTCTTGAGAACCTCGTGAGAAGACTCTTGTTCTTTATATAAGTATGCATGTGGTGCAGTGGGTACTGCATATTGTGCAGGGGGTACTGCATGTGGTGCAGTCCATGACAAATTTTGACCACAGTTATCCACAGGCTCTGCATCTGGTGCAGTAGGTATTTCGGGTGGCTTAATCTCTGCGCTGGGCTTGAAGTATCCGTAGGTTTGAGATACATCGAATGTGTTTATTTGGCCATATCTTATGTGGTAAACGTTATGTCTTTGGATGATGTGATGCTGGTATTCAAGCTCGTTTAGGCAATCGTAGGTTTTGCGTTCGGAGATCCCCGATGCCTTGGCAAGATTCTTGACCGTGATTTCTGTTTCGTCATTCTCTTTGGTGTAACTGGTGAGTTTTCTAAGTTGCCCATAGACTTTAAGGGCATAAGGAGACAATCTATCAAATACTTCTTCATCTACTGTTAAAAATTTTGTTTCAGGCGCACGTCTAAATTTTACATGAGCATCTTTCATGATATACTGACCTCGTTTTTGTGCCATGCTAAGCACTGTTGTAGGGATGTATCCCTTGAATGAACTGCTAATTCTTCAAGGACTTTGGGCTGGACGCCCTAAATTTATTTGTTCATACTTTTAATTTCCAACCCTCTTTGTGCAATTAGTCTACTTATAGATACTTGATACTCCATAAGCAACTCCAGTTCAACATACAAATCTCTATATGCAATGAATGCATCCATCAGATTAAGTCCTTCTTGATACTTAGTAAGGAATATAGAAATGGATTCAACAGCATCAACAATCTTTTTATCATAAACTTCACTGTATTTTATAAATTCAGGTGAATTAAGTACTTCGGGTAAATTATCCATGATTAAATGAATATTGTCTTCATTGACGATAGCCATAGCAAAATCTCTTTTAATAAAAATAAAATTGAATGGTCAACATGCTACCCTATAAACATATAACAATAAAGAATTTTAAATATCTAGTTATCTTTTTTTCATAAAACACTTGCATTAATATTTAATTATTGATACATTGATATCCAGATACAGAAATACACAATACGGGATATTAAAATGGCT
>JACZCU010008840.1_pt1 | contig 13861 bp, 18 predicted proteins | sample 8641851 | NCBI WGS metagenome assembly JACZCU01 (sample SAMN15324605, study PRJNA640507) | soil metagenome | isolation source: monocropping sugarcane control | place: China: Luxin town, Laibin City, Guangxi Province | collected 2019-07-25 | depth 10cm m | reverse complement strand
CGCGATCGCGAAGAGAGAAGCGAGAGCGGGATGATCGACAAGGTCGTCCACATCAATCGCGTGACCAAGGTCGTCAAGGGCGGAAAGAACTTCAGCTTCAGCGCCCTCGTCGTGGTCGGCGACGGTGCGGGACGCGTCGGCTTCGGCTCCGGAAAGGCCAAGGAAGTTCCGGCCGCCATCAAGAAGGGCATCGAGATCGCCAAGAAGAACATGGTGAAGATCGCCATGAACGGGACCACCATCCCGCACGCCACCGTCGGCCAGTACGGCGCCGGCAAGGTTCTTCTCAAGCCCGCCTCGGAAGGTACCGGCGTTATCGCCGGCGGTCCGGTGCGCGCGATCCTCGAGTCGGCCGGGATCCAGAACATCCTGACCAAGTCGCTCGGCACCGCCAATCCGCACAACGTCGTCAAGGCGACGTTCGAGGCGCTCAAGCAGCTTCACAACGAAGAGCAGTACAAGGCCCTTCGTCGTGTCGAAGAGAGCGCGGAGGCTGAAGGATGAGCGCGGCCAAGGCGAAGAGCGACGTCAAGACCATCCGGGTCCGCCAGATCCGCAGCGGCATCGGCTGCCCGATCGAGATGCGCGAGACGCTCAAGGCCCTCGGCCTCGGCAAGATGAATCGCGTGGCGGAGCGGAAAGACACCAAGGAAGTTCGCGGCATGATCGCGAAGATTCCGCACCTCGTCGAAGTGGTGGAGTAACCAATGGAACTGAGCAAACTCAAACCGAAAAAAGGCGCGCGCCATGCGAAGAAGCGCGTCGGCCGCGGACCGGGCTCCGGCCACGGCAAAACCGCGAGCCGCGGCGAGAAGGGGCAGAAGTCACGCTCCGGCTACTCGCGCATGCTCGGCTTCGAAGGCGGCCAGATGCCGCTGCATCGCCGTCTGCCGAAGCGCGGCTTCACCAACATCTTCAAGAAGGAGCACGCCGTCGTGAACGTCTCGGACCTCGAGCGTTTCGACAACGGTATGACCGTCGATGAAGGCGCCCTCCGCAAGGCGGGCCTCGTCAAGGGCCAGACGCCCCACGGCATCAAGGTCCTCGGCGACGGCAAGCTCTCCAAGAAGCTGACCGTCCAGGCGGCGAAGTTCTCCGCCAGCGCGCGTAAACAGATCGAAGCGGCAGGCGGTACCTGCCAGGAGATCGCTTAACTTGAACTTCCTCGAGACGTTCCGCAACATCTTCGCGATTCCTGATCTGCGCAAGCGGCTCGTCTACACGTTTGCGCTTCTCGCCGTCTACCGGCTCGGATCGCACATCCCGACCCCGGGCGTCGATCCGGTCGCTCTCGGCGAGTTCTTCAAGTCGCTCCAGGGAGGAGTCTTCGGCTTCCTCGACCTCTTCTCCGGCGGCGCTCTCCGTCGTCTGTCCGTGTTCGCCCTCGGCATCATGCCGTACATCTCCGCCTCGATCATTCTTCAGCTCCTCACGGTCGTTTGGCCGTACCTCGAGAAGCTGTCGAAGGAAGGCGAGATGGGGCGCCGCAAGATCAACCAGTACACCCGCTACGGCACGGTCGCTCTCTCGATCGTTCAGTCCCTCGGCGTCGCGTTCTGGCTGAAGTCGCAGACCGCTCCGGGTGGCGCGCCGCTCGTTCCGGCCTACGTGCAGGACTCGCTGTGGGGGATGGGATTCCCCCTGATGACCGTCCTCACGCTCACGACCGGCACGGCGTTCATCATGTGGCTCGGTGAGCAGATCTCCGAGCGCGGCATCGGCAACGGCATCTCGCTGATCATCTTCGCCGGCATCGTCGTCGGCCTGCCGCACGCCTCGTTCGGCCTGATCGAGGAAATCCGTAACGGACAGCGCAACCTGTTCGGCGTCCTCGTACTCGTCATATTCATGATCGCGGTCGTCGCGTTCGTGGTCTTCATGGAACGCGCACAGAGACGAATCCCGGTGCAGTACGCCAAACGCGTCGTCGGCCGGAAGGTCTACGGCGGCGCGAACACGTACCTCCCGCTCCGCGTGAACACCGCGGGCGTCATTCCGGTCATCTTCGCGTCGTCGATCCTCGTCATCCCGCAGACGATCGCCGCCTCGATGAAGAACGTCGCCTGGATCGCCGCCATCGGCAACCAGATCCGCGTCGGCGAGCCGCTGTACTACGTGTTGCAGGTCATCGGCATCATCTTCTTCGGCTACTTCTACACGTCGATCGTCTTCAACCCGGTCGACACGGCCGACAACATGCGCAAGTACGGCGGCTTCATCCCCGGCATCCGCCCGGGCAAGAAGACGTCGGACTACATCGACCGCGTTCTGACGCGCATCACCTTCGTCGGTTCGGTCTACCTCGCGGCGGTCTGCGTCCTCCCCGAGTTCCTGATCGCCGGCGTTCACGTGGCCCAGCTGCCGTTCGGCGTCGGCGCCGCGCTCGATCGCGCGCTGCCGCTGTGGATCACGGAAGGCATGGGCTACAACTTCTACTTCGGTGGAACGTCGCTGCTCATCGTGGTCGGCGTCGCGATGGACACCATCCAGCAGATCGAGTCGCAACTCGTGATGCGTCACTACGACGGCTTCATGAAGCGCGGCCGTGTCCGAGGACGGCGCGGGTAAATGAAAGTCATCCTGATCGGACCTCCGGGGAGCGGAAAGGGAACGCAGGCGAAGCGGCTGGCCGCAAAGCTTGGCGTTCCGCACATCTCGACCGGCGACATGCTGCGCGAGGCGGTTGCCGACGGCACCGAGCTCGGCCTCAAGGCAGCTCCGATCATGAAGAGCGGCGGTCTCGTCTCCGACGACCTCATCCTTGGGATCGTCCAGGACCGCTTCGCCAAGCCCGACATGGAGAAGGGCTACATCCTCGACGGCTTCCCGCGCACGCTCGTCCAGGCCGAGGGACTCGACAAAATCGTCGGGAATGACGGCGAAAGGCTTCGGGTTACTGAGCTTCTGGTCCCCGATGACGCCATCGTTCGCCGGATTACCCTCCGCCGGACGTGCCCGTCCTGCGGGGCCATCTACCATCTCGAAAACCAACCCCCTGCAACGGACAGCGTGTGTGACCGCTGCGGGGCCGAGGTCATTGCTCGCGCCGATGACACGGAAGAGGCAGTTCGCAAGCGGCTGGACGCGTTCCACAGGGACACCGTTCCGGTCACGGACTACTACAAGTCCAAGAGCGTTTTGCGCGAGGTCGATGGGATTGGTCCCATCGATGAGGTCTTTGAACGGATCGAACAATCCCTCTCGTAGGTCGAGATCAGAATGCTTGATCGAATGAAGGGTCCGGTACTCAAAACACGCGACGAGCTCGCGATCATGGATCGGGCGAACCGCATCGTCCTCGAGATTCTCGAGCTGATGCGGGAGATGGTGAAGCCCGGTGCCACGACGGCGCAGATCAACGCGATGGCGGAAGAGGAGCTGGCGAAGCGCGGCGCGAAGTCGCCCTTCAAAGGCTACGCCCCCATGGGGCTTCCGCCGTACCCCGCGGTCGTCTGCTCCTCGGTCAATGACGTGATCGTTCACGGCATCCCGAATCGCAACAAGCTCCACGAGGGCGACATCATCGGACTCGATTTCGGCTCGATCTTCGACGGCTTCGTCGGCGACGGTGCCATCACCGTCGGCGTCGGGAACGTCACTCCTCGGGCTGCGGAGCTGATGCAGACGACCAAGGAATGCCTCGATCTCGCGATCGAGGAGATGCGTCCCGGACGGCACATCGGCGACATCGGTGCGGCGGTGCAGGAGCACGCCGAGTCGAAAGGCTTCCACGTGATCCGCAACTTCGTCGGACACGGGATCGGCCGCCGGATGCACGAGGAGCCGCAGGTCTACAACTACGGCCGCCGCGGCCGCGGTCTCGAGCTGCGAGAGGGAATGGTACTGGCGATCGAGCCGATGCTTTGCGAGATCGGCCCGAAGCTGCAGTCGCGCCTCGAGCGCGGCGGCCGGGACGGCGTCATTCAGGACGTCAAGACCGACGCCGACGGCTGGACGGCGCGCACGCTCGACGGAACGCTCGCAGCGCATTTCGAGCATTCCATCGCAATCACCAGCAATGGTCCGTGGGTGTTGGGTAAGTAACTCGGAGGAATATGTCGGAAAAAGAAGACGCGATTGAAGTGACGGGGACGGTCCTGGAGACGCTGCCGAATGCGATGTTCCAGGTCGAGCTCGAGAACAAGCACAAGGTTCTCGCGCACATCTCCGGCAAGATGAGAAAACACTTCATCCGCATTCTTCCCGGCGACAAGGTTCTCGTCGAGCTCTCGCCATACGACTTGACGCGAGGGCGCATCACATACCGGTATAAGTGAGCTGAATCATGAAAGTTCGTTCATCAGTCAAAAAGATCTGTACGAAGTGCAAAGTGGTGCGGCGCCAGGGCGTGATTCGCATCATCTGCGAGAACCCGAAACACAAGCAGCGTCAGGGATAGGAAGAAAACAATGGCTCGTATCGCAGGCGTCGATCTCCCGCTGAACAAGAGAGTCGAGATCGGTCTCACGTACATCTACGGCATCGGCCGTTCCCGCTCGAACGACATCCTCGAGAAGGCGCAGGTCAACCGCGACGTCCGCGTCAAGGACCTCTCCGAGGACGACGTTCGCAAGATCCGTCAGGTCATCACGGACGAGGGGAAAGTGGAGGGCGATCTCCGCAAGGACGTCGGCCTCGACATCAAGCGGCTGATGGAGATCAACTGCTATCGCGGCATGCGGCACCGCCGCGGCCTCCCTGTCCGCGGCCAGCGCACCCACACCAACGCGCGCACCCGCAAGGGCCCGCGTAAGGGCGCGGTTGCCGGCAAGAAGAAAGCGACGAAGAAATAAGGGACGACAATGGCTACAGCAGCAGCAGGACGTAAGACAGGAGCGGCGGCCGCACGCCGTCAGTCGGGCAAGCGCAAAGAGCGGAAGAACGTTCCGCACGGCGTCGCCTCGATCGCGGCGACGTTCAACAACACCATCGTCTCGATCTCCGATCCGATGGGCAACATCCTCGCGTGGTCCAGCGCCGGCCGCATCGGCTTCAAGGGCTCGCGCAAGGGCACGCCGTTCGCGGCGCAGGTGGCCGCGCAGAACGCGGCGCAGCTCGCGCAGGAGCACGGCGTCCGCACCATCGACGTCAAAGTGAAAGGTCCCGGCGCGGGTCGCGAATCGGCCATCCGCGCTTTGGCGGCGTCCGGCCTCGACATCAAGTCGATCAAAGACGTCACGCCGATTCCTCATAACGGTTGCCGTCCGCCGAAACGGCGCCGCGTCTGACGCGCGGTAGCGTCACGGTTCCCCGTCGCAGGTCGCGCAAAACGCGGCGTGCGGCTTCGTGTCATTGAAAAACAGGTCATTAGTTACTGGTCACCGGTAGAGACAACCACCAGACACCTCCAGTGACCAATGACCAGTCACCAGTAACCAATTGTCGGTGCGCGTCGCACCGATTGCAGTCCCGGACGGCGTGCAGCTGCCGTCGTCCACGCAACGCTCCATGGTGGAGCGGGTGCGAACGACAGGAGGCATAGTGGCTCGTTACACCGACCCCGTCTGCCGGCTCTGCCGGCGTGAGGGAATGAAGCTCTTTCTGAAGGGCGACCGCTGTTTCAAGGACAAGTGCGCCATCGAGCGCCGCAACTACGCGCCCGGCCAGCATGGCCGCCGCCGTTCCAAGGTTCTCGGCTACGGCATCCAGCTTCGCGAGAAGCAGAAGGTCAAGCGCATCTACGGCCTGCTCGAACGGCAGTTCCGTACCTACTTCGCGCGCGCCGAGAAGAAGACCGGCATCACCGGTGAGAACCTTCTCCGCCAGCTCGAGCTCCGGCTCGACAACGTCGTCTACTCGCTCGGGTTCGCGGCGTCGCGCGCACAGGCTCGCCAGCTCGTCCGCCACGGACACATCGAGGTCAACGGAAAGAAGATCAACATCCCCTCGTACCAGGTGCGCAAGGGGGATGCGATCCAGGTTCGCGAAAAGAGCCGCAAGAACGAGCAGATCCGCCAGGCCGTCGAGACGGCCAGCGGCCGCGGCATCCCCGCGTGGCTCCAGCTCAACCCCGACCAGTTCCTCGGAACGGTCACCGATGTTCCGAAACGCGAAGACATCCGTCTCCCGATTCAGGAACAGCTCATCGTCGAACTCTACTCGAAGTAATAAGACTGGCCGGCTGCCCGCCGGCTCACGCAGGAGGCCGCTGACATGTTGTGGTCCGATTTCCAGAAACCGAAGAAGCTCGATTACGACGCCGAATCCCTCACCGCGAACTATGGCCGCTTCGTCGCCCAGCCGTTCGAGCGCGGGTTCGGCACGACGATCGGTAATGCGCTCCGCCGGGTCCTGCTCTCCTCGATCGAGGGAGCGGCGATCACCGCGGTGCGCGTGGAAGGCGTTCTCCACGAGTTCTCTTCACTCCAGGGTGTGGTCGAGGACATGACCGACGTCGTCCTCAACCTCAAGCAGATCCCCTTCAAGCTGCACGGCGAAGGTCCGAAGACGCTCTACCTCGAGAAGAAAGGCCCCGGTGTCGTTACCGCCGCCGACTTCGAAGAGGACGCCGACATCGAGATCCTCGACCCGACGGCGCACATCGCGACGCTTTCGAAGGAAGGCTCGCTCAAGCTCGAGGCGCGTCTGAAGCGTGGCCGCGGCTACCAGGTCGCCGACCGTAACGCCGACGCCGACCTCCCGCTCGGCTACATTCCGATCGACTCCATCCATTCGCCCGTGCGCCGCGTGAACTATCACGTCGAAGGCGCGCGCGTCGGCCAGACCACCGACTACGACAAGCTCGTGCTCGAAGTCTGGACCAACGGCGCCGTCTCGCCGCAGGAGGCCATCAGCCTCGCGGCCGAGCTCCTCGGCGATCACCTCCGGATCTTCAGCGCGTTCGAGACCCGCGGCGAGCAGATCGAAGAGACCGCCGCTCCCGAAGTCGATCCGCGCATGGCCGAGATGCTGGCCAAGCCGATCGAGGAGCTCGACCTCTCCGTCCGCTCCGCGAACTGCCTCAAGAACGCCAACATCCGCACGCTCGGCGATCTCGTTCAGCGCACCGAGCGCGAGATGCTTTCGACCAAGAACTTCGGCCGCAAGTCTCTCGACGAGATCAAGGACGTTCTCGCCTCGCTCGGCCTCTCGTTCGGCATGTCCCGCGCCGGAGCCAGCCGTGCGAGCAGCGCGTCGATGAACGAGTAGTCGTTCAGGAAGGTAAAGCGTAATGAGACACGGAATGACCAACCGCAAGCTGGGACGCACGTCGGGGCACCGCCTCGCCATGTTCCGCAACCAGCTCGCGTCGCTCATCGACAAGGAGCGCATCGTCACCACCTTGCCGAAGGCGAAAGAGCTGCGCCCGCAGATCGAGCGTCTGATCACCCTCGGCAAGAACGACTCGGTGCACGCGCGCCGCGTCGCCAATGCGCAGATCCAGGACGACACGCTCGTCGCCAAGCTGTTCGACACCATCGGCCCCCGCTTCAACGATCGTCCGGGCGGATACACCCGCATCATCAAGCTCGGAAATCGCCGCGGCGACGCCTCCGAAATGGCCATCCTCGAGTTCGTCGGCTACGAGCTGGCGAAGGAAGAGAAGGCCGCTCCGGAGAAGGCCAAGGGCAAGAAGAAAGCCGCTCCCGCCGAGGAGACGACGGCCGCCGAGGAAGCTCCGGCTGAGGAAGCCGAAGAGAAACCGGCGAAGAAGCCCGCCAAGAAGCCGGCTGCTCCGAAGAAGAAGGAAGCCGCCGCTCCGAAAGCGAAGCCCGCCGCCGCCCCCAAGAAGAAAGCCGCCCCCAAGACCAAAAAGGGCCAGTAACGAATCGCGTTGTGCAAATGTAGGGGCCGGCTTCAGCCGGCCCTTTCTTTTCTCCTGATACAGTTGCACCACCGTGTGGTTGCTACTGATCCACCAGCTCCCACCCACTCCGCCGTACCTGAGAGTCAAGGTTGCGCGGCGGATGCAGCGCATCGGGGCGGTCGCGCTGAAGAACACGGTCTACGTCCTTCCGGCGAGCGACAACACACTCGAAGACTTCCAGTGGACCGTCCGCGAGATCCGCGCGGGTGGGGGAGAGGCGAACGTCTTCGAGGCGCGCGTCGTCGAGGGGCTCACCGACGCCGAGATCCAGCAGCTCTTCAACTCCGCGCGCGATGCCGACTACGCGCCGCTGATCCAAGAGGCGAAGCGCGCAACTGACAACGGCGTCCAACGCCTGCGCGAGCGGATGAACGAGATCCAGGCGATCGACTACTTCGGCGCTCCTCGAGGTCACGTGCTCGCGACCCTCCTCGACAAGATTGCGACCAAATCCCCGACGACCGACAACCGGCCACCGACCACCTACACGGCCCGCACCTGGGTCACCCGCACCGGCGTTCACATCGACCGGATGTCGAGCGCGTGGCTGATCAAACGCTTCATCGACACCGACGCCAGGTTCAAATTCGTACAGGGGAAGCAGTACACGCCCGAGCCGGGCGAAGTCCGGTTCGACATGTTCGACGCCGAGTTCACGCACGAAGGCGATGCGTGCACCTTCGAGGTGCTCGCCCGGCGCATGCGCCTCGACGATCCCGCCATCACGGCGATCGGCGAAGTCGTGCACGACGTCGACCTGAAGGAAACGACATTCGATCGTCCCGAAACGGCGGGGATCGCCGTCGCGGTCGCCGGCATTGCCATGGCGAACCACGACGACGAAGAGCGGCTCGCGCGTGCGGCCGCGCTCCTCGACGACCTCTACGTCTACTACTCCAAGAAACGATAGGAGGACTTCATGCGCCGGTTTGCTCTCGTTGCTCTTCTGCTTCTTCTCTCCTCGTCTCTCTTTGCCGCCGACTGGAAAGACGTCGAAGGAGCCATCGGCCGCGCGGGCACCGAGCTGCCGGGCGACGTCTACAAAGTCGGCTTCCCCCGCTCCGATCTGACCGTCGTCGCCGACGGCGTCACGATCAAGCCCGCCCTCGCCCTCGGATCGTGGGCCGCCTTTAAACGGACCAGCAGCGGCGGCGTAGTGACGATGGGTGATCTCGTCCTGCTGGAGTCCGAAGTGAATACCGTCGTCGACGGGCTCGAGAAGGGCGGCGTCGAGGTGACGGCCATCCACAACCACCTCATCGGCGAGTCGCCGCACGTCATGTACGTCCACTTCATGGGTCACGGAGACGCCGCGAAGCTCGCGCACACGCTGCACGACGCGCTCGCGACGACGAAGACGCCGATGGGGGCGCCCGCGCCGCCTCCCGCCACGCCGCCGTCGATCGACCTTCCGACGGCGGACCTCGACCGAATCATCGGCCATCCCGGCAAGATCGCGGGCGGGACGTACCAGTTCTCCCTTTCGCGCGCCGAAGCGGTCGTCGAGCATGGCCTCACCTACCCGCCGGCGATGCTCAACATCCCGCTCAACTTCCAGCCGACCGGGAACGGCCGTGCCGCGATCACCGGCGACTTCGTCGTCACCGCGTCCGAGGTGAACCCTGTCATCCGAACCCTGCGCGCGGGCGGCATCGCCGTCACCGCGCTGCACAGCCACATGCTCGAGGAGACGCCGCGCGTCTTCTTCATGCACTTCTGGGCGAACGACGACGCGAGGAAGCTCGCTACCACGCTCCGTGCCGCGCTCGATCACGTGAAGACGAAGCAATGAAACGCCGAATCGCACAATTCGCCGCGGTCGTGCTCCTCTCGGCCGCCGCTTGCGCGCAGCCGTTCTCCGGCGAGTCGATCCCGATTGCGAATGACGGCAAAGGCATCGGTTTCGACGATCTCCGGTACTCGCACGCGCTGCATCGCGTCCTCGTGCCGTCCGGCCGGATCGGCGCGCTCGTGCTCGTCGATCCTGCGACCCGCCGTACCGAACCGATCGGCGGATTGCGCGTCGAGAGCGCCTACGGCGGCGGCCACGGCGAGGGGACAACGTCGGTCGACGAGGGCGACGGCTCGCTCTTCGCGACCGATCGCTCCGCACAACAGGTCGTGATCATCGATCCCGTCGCGCGGCGCGTTGTGGCGCGGGCGCCCCTCGGCGCGAGTCCGGACTACGTTCGTTTCGTAGCCGCCACGCACGAAGTGTGGGTCACCGAGCCCGACGCCGAGCGGATCGAGATCTTTCGCATCGGCGCCAATCGCTCCGGCCTCACGAGCGTCGGGACGATCGCGATCAAAGGCGGTCCGGAGTCGCTCGTCATCGACTCGCCCGGCGGACGCGCGTTCACGCATCTCTGGTCGGGAACGAGCCTCGCGATCGACCTTCACACGCGAAAGATCACCGCGCGTTGGCCGAATCGCTGCGACGGCTCCCGCGGCATCGCGTTCGACGAGCATTCGCAATTCCTCTTCGCGGCGTGCGCGGAAGGTCAAGCGGTCGTCCTCGACGTCGCACACGGCGGCCGCATCGTCGGAACCGCCGCCTCGGGGAAGGGCGTCGACATCATCGATTGGGACCCCGTCCGCCGCCACCTCTACTTCCCCGCGTCGCGAAGTGCGACCTTGACGATCTTTTCGGTGACGGCGACCGGCGCGGCGACGCCCGTCGCCACCGTCCCGATCGTCCACGGTGCGCACTGCGTCACCACCGATGGCAAGAATGCATACGTGTGCGATCCGGATCACGGCCGTATTCTGGTGATCCCTGACCGATGAACTATCTCGCCCTTCTCGCGTCCTCCGTCTTCGCCCTCCTCCGCAACAAGATGCGGAGCGTCCTCACCATCCTCGGCATCATGATCGGCATCGCCGCCGTCATTTGTGTCGTGGCGATCGGCAAAGCGGGGCAGGCGCGCGTCGAGCAGCAGCTCAACAACCTCGGCGACAACTTCGTCTGGATCGAGGCGGGCGGCCGCGCCGTCAACGGCGTCCGCACCGGCCCACGCGGCACGAAGACGCTCACCCTCGGCGACGCCGTCGCGATCAAGAACCAGATACCGCTGATCAAAGCCGTCTCGCCGAACGTCGACTCCTCGACCCAGATCGTCTACGGCAACCAGAACTGGTTCACCAGCTTCCGCGGCGTCTCGCCCGAATACTTCGACATCAAGCGCTGGACCATCGATCAGGGGGCGGCGTTCACGCAGGACGACGTCGACCACGCCGCCGCCGTCTGCGTCATCGGCCGCACCGTTCGCGACCAGCTCTTCGGCGCCGAGGATCCGATCGGCAAAGTCATCCGCGTCAAGACGCTGCCGATGAAAGTCGTCGCCACGATGAAGCCGAAGGGGCTCTCCATCTCCGGCCAGGACCAGGACGACACCATCGTCATTCCGTACACCACCGCGCAGAAAAAGCTGATGGGCATCACCTGGCTCGACGACATCCTCTGCTCCGCCGTCTCGCAGGACGTCGTCAAGCTCGCCGGCCAGCAGGCGCGCGCGCTCCTGCGCGACCGCCACCACCTCCGTCCCGAACAGGACGACGATTTCAACATCCGCAACCCGGAGGACATCATCCAGGCACAGCTCGAGGCGAGCCGCACGCTCACCCTGCTTCTCATCGCCATCGCGTCGATCTCGCTGATCGTCGGCGGGATCGGCATCATGAACGTCATGCTCGTCTCGGTGACCGAGCGAACGCGCGAGATCGGCGTGCGCGTTTCCGTCGGCGCGACCGAGGAGGCGATCCAGATCCAGTTCCTCGCGGAGTCCGTGATGCTGAGCCTCGTCGGCGGGGCGGCGGGAGTCATCGCCGGCGTCGTCGGATCGGTCTTCGTCGGCCGCGCGCTCGACTGGCCGATGGAGCTCTCGCTGAAGGCGGTGCTGCTCGCCGCGCTCTTCTCCATCGCGGTCGGCGTCTTCTTCGGCTACTACCCCGCCCGCAAGGCGTCGCTGATGGATCCGATCGAGGCGCTCCGCTATGAGTAAGCGCAACTGGATCATCGCCGGCGTCGTGGTCGTCGTCGCATTGCTGATCGCGATTCCGCTCCTGCGGCGCGAGAAGCACGTCACCTACCTCGGTTCCAAAGTCGAGCGCGGCGACATCGACGACGTCGTCGAGTCGACCGGCGTCGTGAACGCCGTCGTCAACGTGCAGGTCGGCTCGCAAGTCTCCGGGACCATCTCGAAGCTCTACGCCGACTTCAACTCGCGCGTGCACAAGGGTGAGGTGATCGCCGAGATCGACCCGCGCCTCTTCGACGGCGCGCTGCTGCAGGCGAGCTCCGACCTGAAGAACGCGCAGGCGAACGTCATCGCCGCGAAGGCGAACCTCAGCAAGGCGAAAGCGGAGCTGGTGCAGACGCACGCCGAATACGACCGGTCGCTCTCGATGCTGCAGAAGAACATCGGCACGCAGCAGGCGCTCGACCAGGCGAAGGCGAACTACCAGGCGGCGCAGGCGTCGGTCGAAGCCGCCGCCGCGGCCGTGGAACAGGCGAACGCGCAGGTGAGCCAGAAACAGGCCGCCGTCACGGTCGCGCAGACGAACCGCAACTACACCATCATCCGCTCGCCGATCGATGGCACCGTCGTCGCGCGCAACGTCGACGTCGGCCAGACCGTCGCCGCGTCGCTGCAGGCGCCGACCATCTTCACCATCGCGCAGGACCTCGTGAAGATGTACGTCTACGCGAAAGTCGACGAGTCGGACGTCGGCCGCATCCGCAGCGGCCAACAGGTGACGTTCAAGGTCGATGCGTTCCCGCGCGAGACGTTCCACGGCACCGTCTCGCAGATCCGCATGAACCCCACCACCGTGCAGAACGTCGTCACGTACGACGCCGTGATCGAGTTCGAGAACCGCGACCTCAAGCTCTTCCCCGGCATGACCGCGTACGTCACCATTCCCGTCGCAACCGCGGAGAACGTCGAGAAGGTCCCGAACGCGGCGCTCCGTTTCAAGCCGCCGATGGATCCGGACGCCGTCCACGCGATCTACGCGAAGAAGGGGATCGATCCGTCGCGCGCGGAGAAAGCGGTCGTCTGGAAGCTCAACGCCGACAACAAGATCGAGCCGGTGGAAATCGCCCTCGGCATTACCGATCACACCTACACCGAGGTGTCGAAGGTGCTCAAAGGATCGCTGCAGCCGGGAGACGACGTGGCGACGACCGCGATCACGCCGCAGTCGAACGCACCGGGGCAGGGCGTTCGCCGGTGAGCGTTCTCGTCACGGAGGACATCCACAAGTACTACGACCTCGGCGAGACGCGCGTGCACGCCCTCCGCGGCGTGAACGTTTCCGTCGACCGCGGCGACTTCGTGGCGATCATGGGCTCGTCCGGCAGCGGCAAGTCGACCTTCATGAACATCCTCGGCTGCCTCGACAAGCCGAGCTCCGGCCGCTACTTCCTCGACGGCACCGACGTCGCGTCGTTCGACAAACACGCGCTCGCGCGGATCCGCAATGGCAAGATCGGCTTCGTCTTCCAGGGCTTCAACCTCCTCCCGCGGACCACCGCGCTCGAGAACGTGCAGCTCCCGACGCTCTACACGAAGATCGAGAAACGCGAGCGCATCCGCCGCGCCACCGAGGCGCTTGGCCTCGTCGGACTCGCCGACCGGATGGGCCACTTTCCATCGCAGCTCTCCGGCGGACAGCAGCAGCGCGTCGCCATCGCCCGCGCGCTCGTGAACCAGCCGTCCATCCTCCTCGCCGACGAGCCGACCGGGAACCTCGACAGCCGCACCTCGGTCGAGATCATGGACCTATTCCAGCGCCTCAACGACGAAGGCCTGACCATCGTCCTCGTCACCCACGAGCCCGACATCGCTGAATATGCTCACCGCGTCGTCCACATCCGCGACGGTCAAATCTACTCCGACGAACCCTCCAAGCGCTTCCGAAAGTAACAAAGCTTCAAAACCATAAAAAGGCCGTCGCCAACCCGACGGCCTTTTTCACACCCTTTGCTTCGAGTCCTCTTCCCGAGCCCCTAGTTCCCAGTCACCTCGTCCCCTCGTCCCCTCGTCCCCTAGT
>JACZCU010197731.1_pt1 | contig 13867 bp, 5 predicted proteins | sample 8641851 | NCBI WGS metagenome assembly JACZCU01 (sample SAMN15324605, study PRJNA640507) | soil metagenome | isolation source: monocropping sugarcane control | place: China: Luxin town, Laibin City, Guangxi Province | collected 2019-07-25 | depth 10cm m | reverse complement strand
GATGTCGTTCGAGTCGTCGGGTGAACCGCGTCATGGTTCCCAGAGGCCAAACTTCTTGAAGATCGCGATCGCCCCGAGCCTGCCGGCCTTCATCGAAGGCTCGAACGCGTGCGACACATTCTGCGCCATGGTGATGTAGCGCAGGTTCGCGGCGTAGTTGCTGATCTCGATCATGTTTCTCCAGGTGATGACGTACTTTGTCTTCTCCGCGGCCCAGAGGAGGTCACGATACGGGATGACATGGTCGAGGTTCCAGGCCGTGACGTAGCGCGGATTCTTCTTTCCGATCATGACCTTGGCGCCGCGCGCCATCCTGACTTTTCCCACCCCGCTCAGGATCTGACCTTTGTACTGGCCGCTGCGGATCGTCTGGCGGCCGAAGACTTCGTTCTTGACCGCGGTGCGGAATCCGGGCCGCTTGATTCCTTTCGCGATGAGGCATGCCGCCTTGACGTTCTTGACGAGGACCTTGTCGGGAGAGACGTAGTAGTCGTGCGCGTCGTCGACGGAGAAGTTGTAGACCGGTTTTTTCGTGGGAAGCTTCGCGGTCTCGACCGAGCGGATCTTCACCGGCTTCCCGTCCTTGTCGGTCAGCTCGACCTTCGCGGTGAGTTGGTCGGCCCGGATCCAACCCATGCCGAAGGCGCGGAAGAGATGCTCCGGCGTCGCCTCGATGACGTTGCCGGAGCCGGTGGTCACCCGCGTGACCTCGGTGGTGTCGCCGGTGACGGTCGCGGAGACGTTGAAGCGGGCGACGGAGTCGGTATCCTGGTCGTATCCCCAGACCTTCTCTCCGACCCGCATGGTCTCGATCGGTTGAAGCTGTCCGTCGCCGTTGAGGACTTCCTGGCCGGCGACGAAGGACGAGCAGCCGCCGCCCCGTAGCAGCGGAGCGCCCGCCTCGGCCGCCTCGGTCGCGGCCTCGCCTGCGAGCTGTGCACCGCGTCGCGCGAATCGCGACGCCAGGCGGCTCAGTCCCGCGCCGGCACCTCCAAAGATGAAGCCGAACGCGGCGCCTTCGAGCGCCGACAGCAGGATCTCCTTCGCGCTTCCACCGCCCATCGCGGTGTACGCGGCACTCTCTCCCGCTCCGACCAGCACCATGCCGGCGATGCCGGCCGCGACGCCGGCCGATGCCGCGACCTCGATGATCGCCCCTCCGACCGCACCGATGATCGCTCCCCCAAAGAGGCCCGCGTAGGTCTTGCCGCTCTTCCAGTCCCAGTTCGCCGGGTTGTAGTCGTGGTTGACCGCTGCGGCCCCCATGTACGCGCCGACGAGCGCCCCGACGATGACGGCGATCAGGAACGCGAAGTCGCCGTTCGGATCGACCATGCTCACCGGGTCGTTGCTGGCGTAGATGTAGGGGCTGACGAACTGCTGCGCGGGATCGGGTGTCGTGAATCGCCCCGTATGCGCATCGTAGAAACGGTCGCCGAAGTAGTAGAGGCCGAGCTTCTCCTGGTAAGGGCGGCCGCTGAATTTGGGCCTGAAGTTGTTCGTGCCGTGGCTCGCGGTCTCGTTGACCTCGCCGAAGGGCGTATATCCGACGTCGGCGGTCGGAGTGCCCGCGTCGTCCGTGACCGATACGGTGCTGCCGGTGATGTCCTGCACGAAGTAGAGGGTGCCGACGACAGGATTCCCGGGACCGTTGGGACCCGGCGTCAGATCGGCGTAAGCCGGAACGACGACGCAGCCGACGATGAAGAATGCGCAGACGATCGGAGCGATCGGCGCCAACGGGGACTTTCGCGGGCGGCGGGGCCGCGTCACGGTCTGCAACGACAGCAGGAACGCGGCAAGGCCGACCAGCAGCGACATGGCGTTGGCGAGCCACTTCGCCAGAGCGGGGTCCGATGCGACGTAGAGGAATCGGTCGATGAGCGCTCCGAGCCTGGAGCTCGCGCTCGCGCTTCGTTCGAAGAGCCTCGCCTGGATCAGCCGGTTCGTCCGCGACGCGCCCGCGGTCTGCCGCGGCGCATTCGCGTCGGTCGTGATCGCGACCGCGGGCCCGAACATCCCCTCGACGTACTTGGTGTTCAGGACTTTGCCGTTGCCGTAATCGTTGGTTTGAAAGTCGGCGCTCGGCAGATATGTCTTGCCATTGCCGCCGGGTGCTTGTGCGTAGCTCAGGTTGCCGGCGAAGTCGTAGACGTATTTCGCGGGGTCGGACGGCAGGTCGCTCCGCACCGCTTCCGTCATCGCCCCTTCGGCGTCGTACGTGAACGTGATCGTCACGCCGCCGGTGGTCAGGGTCTTCAGCGTTCCGTTCGTGTTCCAGGTCGCGCTGTTACCGGTGCCCCATGTGAGGAGCTTGTCGGAATTCGTCGCGTATGTGTACGTCGTCTCGTCGAACGACGAGCGGTCGCCGACGGAGTTGTAGCCGTACTTTTTCGACCGATACGGCCCTTGAGACGCGGCGAGATACCCCATCTTCTTGGCGTCGTACTCGAACTTCTGCGTGCCCGCCGGGACGTTGAGGTCGACCATCTCGGTGATCGAGTTGAGGCGATTCCAGTGGATCTCGCGCGAGTAGAGCGACCCGGCCGGGTTGCTCGCGCTGATCGTCTTCAGCTTCGCCGTCGCGACATTGTCCGGATAGAAGGTGCGGCTGACGTGGACGCCGTTCTTGTACGTCAACGAGAGCGGGACGTCGTACGGGTTGAAGTCGGCGTAAGTGACGAGGCGTTGTTCGGCGCCGGTCTGATCGCGAAGGGTCTGCGACTGCGGATTCAGGTCAGCGCCGAATGAGGTGATCAGCGTGGTGCCGTCGGGATAGATGTTGTCGGTGATCTGGCCGGCGGGGTTGTACTCCATGCCGTAGCTGTAGATGCGACCGCCGAGGTCGACGCGGACGTTCTTGGTCTGCTGGTACGGGTCGTAGCCGAGGTCGTAGGTGATGTCGCCGACCGGAGGCCGGTTCATGGCGACGTGGGTGATGTTTCCCTTCCCATTGCTCGTCGAGCCGTCATAGGACAGGTCGGTGACCTTCGTGACTCCGCCGGCCACGTTCGTGATCTTCGTGGTGCGGCCGAGGCCGTCGTATTCGTACGAGATCGTGTTGTTGTCGGCGTCGGTACTCCCCGACATCAGACCGGCGCTGTTGAAGTGGTACGTCGTCATCCCCGTGTTGCTCGACGAGAAAGTCCGGAGACGTCCGATCGAATCGTAGGTGAAGTCGAGGGTGCGGCGGTCGGGGAGGGTATTGATGTTGATGAGCTGTCCCGCCCGCGTGTAGGTGTAGCGGTAGATCGATCCGTTCGGCAGGATGCGACTGATGATCTGGCCGTGGGCGTCGAGGTTGTCGATCTCCGTCTGCGCGTCCGGCGTGCCGTAGGCGTTGGTCTTCGAGACCTTCAGCGTTCCGAGCTCGTAGTCGAGCCGCTCTTCGGTGCCGTCGGGGTCCGTGTTCGAAGTCGGACGGTTGTAGATGTCGTAGGTCGACTTGATCCACGACGCTGGCTCGGAGGCGTAGTGCGGCGTCGATGACTCGCTGATCTGGCCGACGTCGTTGTAGCGAGTCTCCTCGACGATGTTCTTGTCGTCGCTGATTCCGCGCGTCACGGTCTGGTACTCGCGCTCCAGTCCGTCGACGTAAGTTCGTTCCCACTGCCACGATGCCGGGTCGTCGGTGGAGGTCCAAGCGGGCCGGGTCGCTTCCTCGACGGAGAACCCGTTGGATTCCAGGTGGAAAGTGACGTGATGCACGCGTGCGTCGGCACCGCTCGGGCTCGGGCCATATTCGTCGACGACGCGCCCGAACTGGTCGGTCGTCCACTTGAAGACGTTGTTGTTTGGGTCGGTGTTCTCTTCCTGCGTCCCGAAGTAGGGGTTGTATTCGTAGAGGTCCGTCAGAGTGATCCCCTGCTTGTCAGGCGGAGAGACCACGCGCGCGGGGAACGTGTGGTACACGTCGTCAAAAGTGATGGTGGTGGTGTTGTTGCCGGCATCCGTGACGGTTTTGCGATTGCCGTAGTCGTCGGATGTGAACTTCATCGCGAGCCAGGAGCTCGTCGAGTCGTCGTAGTTCTGTTCCGACTCGACGTTCATTCGCCCGTCGTACGTCTTCTTCGCCCAGTGGATGTCGTTGACGGGATCCCACGCGGGAGCCGGCGCCGCGATGAACGCGCGGCACGAATCCTCGGTCTTGGTGAGCATCTCCTCTTCGATGTATCCGAGGCGCCAGGCCGCCGTGTCGTTGCGGAAACGGACGCACGTGAAGAGGTCGTCGTCCGGAACGTTCGGCCGCGAGAGATCTCCGATGAAGTTGACATTGCCGTACGCGTCGTAGTCGAAGGTCTTCTTGAGCGTGTAGAGCCTTGCGCCTCCCGATTTGTTGTCGTACATCGAGAACGTGTCGGCGGAGCGGACGATCTCGTGGATGTTCTTCTGCTGCAGCTCCGGCGAGGCGATGTCTTTGTAGTCGCTGGTCGTTTGCGACAGCATCACCTGGTTCTTGTCGAAAACGGCGCTCTGGATAACGATCCCGTTTCGCGGCCATGTCTGGTCGTAGGTGATCTCCGAGAAACGGCCGTCGGCCGTGTCCGTCATCCTCACGCGCTCGAACCCCAGCCAGCCGATTCCGTTGTATCCGACGCGGCCGTCGAGGTAGTGATAGACGAAGCGATAGTTCGAGGAGGCGCCGTTGGAGTTGGTGTACTCCGCGACCACCGGCATTGAATTGATGGCGTCCAGGACCGGATACCGCGCGCGGTTGCCCTTGGTGTAGACACCCGAACCGGCGAGCGGCTTCATGACGATGGCGACGTGGCCGCCGACGCCGTTCGCGGCGTCGGTCATCAGGTCAGGCTGCCCGGGGATTTCGGCCAGCATTCCGAACTTCAGCGTGCCGCCGACGTCCTGCGGCACGAGCACGTCCTGCTTGCCGTCGCCGCTGAGGTCCGCCGGTTTGATGGCGAGCTTGCTCGCGTCGACGTTGCTCGTGAACGGCGATCCCGCCTGGAAGCGGTCGCCGAGGCTGTAGAACGGCATCAGCTTCACCTTGCCGTTCGACGACTTCAGTTCCTGGAGCAGATCGGTGCGGCCGTCGCTATTGAGATTGAATGGATAGATGCCGAGGCTGTCGTCACCCCCCTGCGCTGTGACGGTCTGCACCTGCCGGAAACTGGTCCCGGTGCTGAGAAACGGCACGATCTCGTTTTGCGTGCTGGAGATGTTGTCGATGAGGATGAGGTCGGCCTTCTGGTCGCCGTTCACGTCGCCGACCTCGATTTCGGGTTTCGACGGGTTGCGTCCCGTCGAGACGCTCGGCCCCTCGGTGAAGCCTGTGCCGGTCGAGTATTCGACGAGGAACTTCAGCGTGCCGCCGCTCGTCTGCGGCTGCACGATGTCCGCGAGACCGTCGCCGTTGACGTCGAGCGGGAGGAAGCCGTAGTTGTCTTTCCCGCGGTTCGTGTTCGTGATGCGTCCCTGCTCGAAGGTTCCGTCTCCCTTCGAGAGGTAGACGACGTAACGCACCTTCCCGCCGTTGTCGACGACCTGCACGATGTCCTCGAGCCCGTCGCCGTTCACGTCGGCGGGGAGAAAGGCGAGGTTGCTCGTGCCGATCGTGGTGTCGGTGTTGGCGACGGTGCCGAACGACGTCCCGGTCGAGAGGAAGGTGCGGAAGCTGATGTTCGAGCCGTTGGCATACGGCTGCACGACGTCGCCGAGGCCGTCGCCGTTCACGTCCGCCGCGATGACGCCAAAATCGCTCATCGCGTAGCTGGTCGTCTGATTTGTCCCGGGACTCAGATTGCGGCCGTTGGAGAGGTAGACGTCGAAGTTGATGTTCTTGCCGTTCTTCCACGGCACGATCATGTCGGTGAGGCCGTCGCCGTTGATGTCCATCGGAATGAACCCGGCGACGGTGGAGAGGCTGCGCGAGGTGGAGGTCGGCTGCGCGTCGCTGAAACCGTTCGCCGGATCCGACATCGCGAGCGTGGTCGGCTGGAGGCAGGTGGCGTCCGAAACCGTGTCGCTCGCGCATTGACGGATGGTCTGCACGCGGCTGCGCTGCGTCGAGGCTCCGTAGGTGTACGTGAGCGCGTAATTGCTGACGAGCTGCGCCCCGACATAGGTCTTGATGTTCTCCAGGCGATGCAGTTCCTGATACGGGCTGCCGCCGACGTAGCCGATCACGCGATCGCTGCGCGTGCCGTACGAGAAGATCACCGACCGCTGCGGCAGTTGGCCGGTGCGCTCGTTTCCGGTGTAGTGAATCTCGGTCGGGTAGTACTCCCCGAGGTTGACGTTGTTGTAGTAGCCGACCTCGGCGTAGTTGTCGTTGACATCCGTGTAGCGGTCCTGGCTCCAGACTCGGACGGCGCCGTCCGTCCGGCCGGTGGCGAGGATGCGTGAACCGGTGTTTCCGGTCGTATAGCCGAAGCGCAGCGTCGCTCCGTCCTTGTTCTGAGCCGAGAACCAGCACGGTCCGACGCCGCACTGGCCATGCGAGACGAACTTCGTCCAGGTGTCGCGCATCGAGCGGTACTCGGTACCGTCCGCGCCGTAGGTGCCGTTCGTCGCGAGGAGCGGCTGATTGCCGGTGCAGAAACGGTCGGTGGTGGTGAAGTTCACCGCCGCGATATAGCCGTTCGGCACGGTCGCCGCGTTGCAGCGCGAGACGGACTCGATGCCGTTCATCGCCCAGCCCATTCCGACGATGCCGTTGTCGCGGCCGCTGTTGTACGTCAGCGACAGCAGCGGTTCGACGTTGTTCGTTCCGGGCGGGACGTCGATCGAGACGAGGTACGTCGCGCCGCCGTTGCCGTCGACGCTGAATTCTCCGCCCAGTGTCCCCACGGGGTTGCCGGCGACCATGCCGGGCAACCTGGGGAGTGGCCGCGACGGCTCGGGCGCTTGTGTGGCGGCGAACGAAGCGATGGCGATGACAACGACAGTTGCCAGATGACGGCGGTTCATCAGCTCACCCCTCAAAAGTCGATCAGATTTCAGGGACGATGGCGGCGGCGGTCAGATTGATCGTGCTCGGGCCGTGATAGATCCAGTCGACGATCCAGCTCCCCTGCGCCGCGTTGGGGATCTCGAACTTGACGTAGCCGAAGTCGTTCTCGACCGGCTCGCCGTTCCACGGTTGGAAGTTCGGATCGAGAATCGAGGCGGTGACCACCCCGGCGGGAGACGTCCCGCCGTACGCCACGGCCGGGTTTCCCCACGACGCCGTCAGAGTCAGCACCACACCGCCTTTCGGCACGCGCGCCACGCTGGATAGCTTCCCTCCGTTCGAAAGCTCGCTCGTGCCGTTGAAAATGATGATTCCCGAGTCGCTGCGTCCGATGATTTCGTAGAAGATCGCCGGCAGAGCGTAGGCCGTGGCGGCGTAGAAATACGCGCCCTTCGTTTTTCGGGCGATCTCCTGCAAGACGAGCTTCGGCGCGTCGTCGCCGAGAGCGATGGTGAAAATGGGGATATTGATCGGCAGGACGTCGAGCGGGTTCGGCTCCATCTCGTTTGGTCCTTGTGCGATCAGGATCAGACCGAGCGGCGCCGGCGATCCCTGGACGATCTCTGTGCCGGCGATAATCGCCAGGCCCATCGCGCGTGGACCGGTCTCAGGCGTGACTTCCTTGAGTGCTCTCGTCGCCTGACGGACGGTCCCCTGCGACACGGTGGCGAGCTTCGGTGTGAGCGGATAGATGTTGCTGATGGCGTTCGCATAGCCGACGAGCGCGAACTGATCGCCGTTTGCGAGCGCGCCGACGAACGAGGCCACCGCCGACTTCATGGCGATGAAGTTGCCGGCGACGTTCGTGAGGTCGATCAGGGGCACCAGGTGGGTCGGGACATCCGGCATGGGCTTCCTCCTCTTCCGTTAGCGGGCGGAAATGCAGACGAGGTTCGTGCGCATGAATTCGCCGCCATTGGGGTGACTGCCGATGGTCTCGACACGCACCATGTACTCGCCCGGCACATCGGTGGGGACGGCGATCTCGAAGTCGCCGTTGGCGCTGTGGCTGACTTTGGCCTCGACGCGGTGGCGCGGAACGATGTCCCTGTACGGCAGCATCTGCGCCCGCAACGCGGTCAGGCGTTTGCGGTCCGCGTGTTCGGAGTCGGCGTCCTCTTCGCGGAGTTGAACGTTTCCGAGCGCGGCGGCATGCGTCCGAAGCGCGTCATCCGTGGAGACCGATGGCCGATCCACGGAAGCTGTCGTATGGGCGCCGGTCAGCTTCTGTTCTTCGTGGAGCGTGCTGCCGTGGATGACCGCAGTTTCTCCGGCGCGCACGGCCTCTTGCGGCGCGGTGAGGCGAACGACCGTGGTGTTGGTGGGATCGAGCGCCCCGACCGTGACGTTGCACGACGGGCCGCCGAAATACGTGTCGAAGAACCACGTGCCGGCCATCGGGTTTTCAATCGTGAAGACGACGAATCCGTAGTCGCGGTAGACGGGAGGAACGAGGTACGGGTTGAAGTTCGGATCGAGAACGCGGGTCGTGATCTCGCCCGCGGCGGGAGGGTATTTGGTCGTCCACTTGAAGCCCGGCGCTGCCCAGTTGACCCCGATCGACGCGTTGGTGAGGCCGGCCTGCAGCCTCACGGTGTTGCGCATCGGCAGCGTCGGGGTGACGGTCTGGAGCGAGTTGGTGACGATCTGTCCGACCTTCCCCTTCTCGAGAATGTTGTAGTAGATGCCCGCCAGAGTGATCGGGTCCGGCGCAAAGTAGTACTGCCCCTGGGTCAGGTTGGCGATCTTGCGCATGAAGTCGAGCTGGCCGTTGTCGCCGAGCGCGATGGTGTAAATGGGGATGTCCTTGGGAAGGAAGGGGGTCGGATCGCCGCCGACGTTGTACATGCCGTCCGAGAGGAGAACTTCGCCTCGGGGGTTCGACTCCGGGTTCAGCAGCGTGTTCGCCGCCTTGATCGCGTCGGTCATGTTGGTGTTGCCGTACGCGGTGATGGCCTGGATGGCTCGGGACGCCTCTTCCAGGACCTTCGGATTGCTGTTCGTCGTCAGCGTTGCCGTCGTGGGATAGACCCGTTTCACGGCGTCAGCGAACGACAGGACCGCGAACTTGTCCTGCGGCTGGAACATGTTCACGAACGTGTCGGCATCGGACTTCGCCGGCGTGATGTAGTCGTACCAGGTCATGCTCGATGAGGTGTCGATCATCGTGACGATCTTTGCGGGGATGTGACCCATGACTTCTTCTCCTTTCCGCGGATGCCGCGGCTAGACGTTGATCGGGACGGGGGCGAGCGGAAACGGCTGCGAGGCGCCGTTTCCGGGAGCGGGGAACTCGATGAAGGGGTCGCCGGTCGGGTCGCAGCGCCAGATGTTCCCGGTCGTCGATGCGGTTCCGTCGGCCTTGCAGGTGACGTCGGCGTCGCTGGCGCGGACCACGCCCGGCGCGACCGCTGCGAGCATCACCATGAGGTCGGCGCCTTTGTAGACCGTCCCCTCAAAGGTGATGTCGCCCGCGGTGAGGTCGGAGAGCAGGGTGTAGGTCGGGCCGGGATTCATGAACCGCGATGTGGTCAACCCGAAGTCGGCCGGCAGGGTGTTCAACGGAAGCTGGCCGACGACGAGTTTGCTGTTCTCGGGCGAGTCATCGGGCGCGGCATAGAAGAGAGCGCCCGCTCCCTTCCCGGCCAGCAGCAGTTGCAGCGCCGGCATGCCGATATCCTCCTGACGTTTGCAGACGTAGTAGATGAAGCTCGGGCCGCTCGTCGAAAACGGAAAGATCCAGCGGTTCGTGCCGGGCACTGAAGCCCATTCGAACGCGCACGGGTAGTTCTCCGGGTTGTAGAACATCACCTGCGACGGGATGGTCGCGTCCAGCGCCCTACGCCCGCGCGTGATGCGTTCGTAGATTTCAGCGAACGAGCGCTCCTGGTCGGGGGAGAAGAGGGGTTCTTCCCTGTCAGGCATTTCTGCTCTCCTTGTCGGGATCTTGGTTGGGACCTGATCAAGGAGTGACGCAGAACGGTGTTTCCCTACCTCATGAATGAAAGATAGTCGGAAATCCTCCTAGGTGAGGTCGCGCTACGCGAGGAGCCGCGTGAGCCAGAGGTTGGTCATCTTCTCGAGGACCGTGTTCTGGCGCAGCCTTGCGCGGAGATTGGTGAAGTCGACTTCGTCGAGGGGCTGGTCCTGGTTGAAGCAGGAGAAGACGTAGGACTCCTTGCCGGTCTGCGGGTCGACGTGGCGCTGGAGGCACTGAGCGCAGACCTGCTTCATCATGCACTGCATCGGAGAGTTGATCGAGCCGATGCCGACGTGCTCCGGGTTCAGGTAGGTTTCGAGGACGCCGTGGCGCGCTTCCTTGACCGCGCGCATCATGCCGTCGGAGCCGATGGCGATGATGCGGGTGACGTCTTTCAGGGTGAACATCGCGCTCGGATCCGCCGCGTAGGCGAGCATCGACTGGACGATGTTGCCGACGAACGCCCGGTCCTGCGGGCGGCGCGGTTCGATGGCGTCACCGAAGTCGACGGACCAGATGACCTGGTCGGTGCCCGCTTCGATCTCGTCGCGCTTGAAGACGTCCTCTTTCTTCTTGTAGCCGGCGAAGTAGAGGACGCGGCAGCCGTTGTCCTTCAGCGCCTTGGCGATCGAGAAGAGGACGGCGTTGCCGAGGCCTCCGCCGGCGAGGAGGATCGTCTCGTCGTGCGGGAGCTCGGTCGGCGCGCCGGTGGGGCCCATGACGACGACCGGCTCGCCCTCTTCCAGCATGGCGCAGAGGCGGGACGACCCGCCCATCTCGAGGATGATCAGCGAGAGCAGGCCGCGCTCTTTGTCGGTCCAGGCGCCGGTGAGGGCGATCCCTTCCATCACCAGCTTCGTGTCGCCCGCCGTGCGCGCATGCGTCTCGAAGTTCTGGAGGCGGAAGAACTGTCCCGGCTCGAAGTGCTGCGCGGCGAACGGCGCGCGGACGACGACTTCGACGATGGTCGGCGTGAGGCGGTTCACCTCGTGGACGCGCGCGACGAGGCCTTCGTCGAGGCGCGAGACGACCTTGCGCCATTGTGCGGGATCGGCGGCGCCGGTGCCGAGGAGCGAGACGATCTCGGGGTAGCCGTCGCGCGCGGACGCCATCGCCTTCACGACGTTGCCCGCGTACTTCGGGTGGTTGTCGCCGTAGAACGTGATCAGTTTGTCGGGCCGTGACGGGTGCTGGTACGACGTGAAGAAGCCTTCACCCTCAATCAGCTCCCTGTCGGAGCGGACGTGCGCCTGGAAGAACTGCCCCCACTGGTCGAGCTTGAACGTGCCGGGGTGCTCTTTCTCGTAGATGACGTTCGGGCTCGTTCCGGCGGCGACCATGACGCTGCGCGCCGGCAGCTTGACGGAAACGCCGGAGTCTTTCCACTTTCCCTCTTCCACTTTCTGCGTCTGAAAGACGATCGACTGCACGTGGCCGAACTCGTCTGGCACCGCCTCGGACGGCGAGAGGTTCTCGGCGTACCAGATCCCCTCTTCGAACGACTTGATCACTTCTTCGTAATTGAGGCGATAGGCAGGCGAGTCGTAGAGCGACTTGCGATAGGCGATCGTGACGCCGCCCCAGCCGCGGACGAGCGGGATGAAATCCGGTTCTTCGCCCGCGCTCTTCGCGCGTTCGCGCTCCGCGCGGACGGCGCGGCCGTGCTCGAGGAACTCGTCGAGCACCGTGAGCTCCTCGCGATCGTAGCCGGCACGGATAGCCGACTCCCCCAGCTCCTCGCAGAGCGTCTCATACCGATGCAGCACCTTCTCGACCTGCACCGGGTAGTAGGCGAAAAGCTCGGTCGCGGTGTCGATCGCGGTGAGCCCGCCGCCGATGACGACGGCCGGGAGGCGCACCTGCAGGTTCGCCATTGACGTCTGTTTGTACGCGCCGGTGAGCTGCAGCGCCATGAGAAAGTCCGACGCCTTCCGGATGCCGCGAATGAGGTTGTTCTTCATCCGCACGATCGTCGGCGTGCCGGCGCCGGCGGCGATCGCGATGTGGTCGAACCCGAGGTCGTCGAAGGCGTCTTCGATGGTGATGGTTCCGCCGAAACGGACGCCGCCGTACATCTTCAAGTTCGCCTTCCGCTCCAGCGCGATGCGGATGACTTTGAGGAAGTTCTTGTCCCAGCGGACGGTGATGCCGTACTCCGACACGCCGCCGAAGCCGGCGAGGACGCGGTTATTGAGGTCGTCCCACAGCTCGGCGCGCGCGTCGCGGATCGGCTCGTCGATCCACTGCTGCGGCAGCGGCTCGATCTTGAGGCCGTCGATGGCGACGACGCCGTAGCCTTCGTTCGCAAGGTAGTGTGCGAGCGTGTAGCCAGCCGGTCCCAAGCCGACGACGAGCACGTTCTTGCCGTTGTACGGGAGGGCGATCGGCCGCCTTGCGTTGAGCGGATTCCAGCGCGTGAGGAGCGAGTATATCTCGAAGCCCCACGGCAGGAAGAGGACGTCGGTGAGGACGCCGGTCTCGATCTGCGGAATGTTGACCGGATCCTGTTTCTGGAAGATGCACGCGCGCATGCAGTCGTTGCAGATGCGGTGGCCGGTGCCGGGGCACATCGGGTTGTCGATCATCGCCATCGCGAGTGCCGCGATGGAGTCGCCGCCGGCGCGCAGCAGGTTCATCTCGCCGATCTTCTCGTCGAGGGGACAGCCCTCGAGCGCGATGCCGATCGGGTTGACCTTGAACGTGCCCGGTGTCTTGTCGGGGAAGCCTTTCGAGCAGGAGTCTTTGTTTCGCTCGTGGCAGTAGATGCAGTAGTGGGACTCGTCGCTGATCTGCCGCGGCGTCATGCGAGGGTCGGTGAGGTGGAAGGCGTCGCGGCGGCGGAACTCTTCGTGCGGGCCGCCAAACCGGATGTCATCCTCCGGCTCGGTGGCCACGAGTTTGTCGAAGACGAGCGGCTTCGGGAGGCGGAACGACGTCCAGCCGCGGAACGCGCCGCGTTTCCACTCGCTCGCGGCCCACTGCGTGAGGGCGTCGAGCTTTTCTTTGTCGCCGGCGTCGTGGAGGGAGTTGGCGAGTCTGGCCAACGAGAGCTCAGGATCGGCATCATGTAGGACGGGCTTCAGCCCGTCCGGGCGGGCTGAAGCCCGCCCTACGTCGGTCACCTTCGCCGCGCGGCGCTGCACGAACTCTTTCTTGAATCTCGCGACCTCGGCATCGCGCGCCGCGCGTGCGCGGACGGCGCTGTCGTCGGTGTCGAAGAGCCGGACCAGGAACGCGCCGAGGTGACGCGCTTTCTCGATCAGGTCCGCGGCGTCGCCGCCGCGTTCGGCGGCAAAGCGCTCGAACTCCGCGGACAGGTCGCGGAGGCGGTCGTAGTCGTGGAGGTCTTTCCAGGTGAAGCCGGGGATTCCGAGATTCATCGTTTGCGAATGTATATGGTTTTTTCGACCGACGCGTGAACGACCCCCTCGGCATCGACAAGGTCCACGTTGTATACGCGGTCGACCGGGTCGCCGCCTGCCGTCAACTGCCGGATGGTCTCCAGCTCGGCGTCATCGATCCTGAACGTCGCGGCGAGCGTGGAACGTCCCGGCTTCCGGAAACGAATCGATGCCGCTTTGTCCCACACGACATAGTCGCGGCCAAGGATGAGCATGAGCTGGATCATGAAGATCGGGTCGACCGACGCGTAGAGGCTGCCGCCGAAGATCGTCCCGACGTAATTCTTGGTTCGCCACGACAGCGGCAACTCGATGCGCACCTCGCGGTAGTCGTGCGCGATGTACTTCACGCGCGCTCCGGTGCCGCGCCACGCCGGAAAGAACGCGAACTTCCAGCGCATCACGCGCGTCTGCCACGACTCAGGCACTTCCTTGCTTCTCCTTCTTGTCATCCCGAGCGGAGCGAGGGACCTGGGCGGGCGGGTGGCTCGATTCGCCTGCCGCCCCGCCACCCAGGTG
>JACZCU010111050.1_pt1 | contig 13878 bp, 13 predicted proteins | sample 8641851 | NCBI WGS metagenome assembly JACZCU01 (sample SAMN15324605, study PRJNA640507) | soil metagenome | isolation source: monocropping sugarcane control | place: China: Luxin town, Laibin City, Guangxi Province | collected 2019-07-25 | depth 10cm m | reverse complement strand
CCAGATGCCTCGCTCCCGCTCGGCATGACACGCCGTTATGTCACCCCGAGCGTAGCGAGGGGCCTGGCGGGTGGGTGGCGCGAAACCACATGCCTCGTGCACGCCCCGCTTACGCCGCCTTCATCCCAATCGTAATCAGCAACAAACACCCATCCGCCGACGCCACCACATCGCCGTGATGCACGCTGGCCTCGGCGTGATGAAAGTCGCCTTGATTCAGCGCCATGCCGCCGATGTGGCAGCTCCCGCGAATCACATACGAATCCTCGGCACCGTCGTGATCGTGCGCATCGACGATCGCGTGTGCATCGAGATCGAGCAGGAACGTGAGCGTGTTGCGCGTCTTGTCTTTCGACAAACGTTTCATGCGCGCGCCGGGTGCGACCTCCGTCCACGTTCCTTCTTCCGCGCGAACGGTTTTGCTTTCGTGCTCGCCCGGGATCGTCGTATCGAACTGACGCGTGTGACGCACGGCGTCGAGAATGCGCGCGCGCATTGCGGATGGGGGAGCCACCGGTTCGATCGTCTCGACGGCGATGCGATCGAGCAACTCCAGGTCGTCAGGCGTCAGTGCGTCATTCATGTCGAGTCCGGCAAATCGTCGCGAAGCATACCGCTCCCGTTGCATGTACGGATGTCACCGCGAATCGGATGTATGTCAGGCTGTCCCGATGAACTGGCTCATCAAGAACTTCCTTCGCGGGCTGGTGATCGTCGTGCCGATCGCCCTCACCATCTACCTGCTGGTGCAGACGTTCCTGACGCTCGATCGCATTCTGAAACTGCAATATCCCGGCCTCGGCATCCTCGTCATCGTGCTCGCCACGATCTTCATCGGCGCACTCGCGGGAAACTTCGTCGGACGCCGGCTCTTCGCGCTCACCGAAACCCTCTTCACGAAAGCTCCGATCGTTCGCATCGTTTACTCCGCGATCAAAGATCTGCTCGAAGCGTTCGTCGGCAACAAGCGCCGCTTCGATCGTCCGGTCACGATTCAGGTGAGTGAAGGTGTGCGCACCTTCGGCTTCATCACGCGCGACGATCTCACGTCGCTTGGGATGAATGGCGATGTCGCGGTGTACGTCCCGTTCTCGTACACGTGGGATGGATGCCTGCTCGTCGTTGCGCGTGAACGAGTCGTTCCGCTCGAAGCGGATAGCGCGAACATTCTGGCGCTCGTCGTTTCAGGAGGCGTCTCACGAATGTGATGTGATGGGCGAACTCGACGTTGTGTCGCAGATCACTGGGCAGACCCCACTTGCGTCACCGGAGATTTTGCATATCATGCGCACCGTCCGCGTGCCACGCAGCGCGCAGACCGCTCAAACCACCGGCAGCATCGCTGCCCCTCACTTTTTTGAAATCTTCGACACCGGACGGTAGCAGCCTAGATGGCGCAGATCTTCCACCGCAGTGCCAATACGCTTTCGCGCGTCACGATTTTCGGCGCGATCTTCATTGCCGGCTTCGTCCTCTGGGTCATCGGCGGCATCGTACGTTCTCCGTACTTCACGAATCAGGGCATCGCTCGTGAGCAGCCGGTCCCATTCAGCCACCAGCATCACGTGGCTGGACTCGGAATCGATTGCCGCTATTGCCATACGTCGGTCGAGACTTCGAGTTTCGCCGGAATCCCGCCGACGTCGACGTGCATGAACTGCCACGCGCAGATCTGGACGAACGCGGCGTTGCTCGAGCCGGTCCGCGAGAGCTATCGCACCGGCAAGCCAATCGTGTGGAGCCGCGTGCATCGCCTCCCCGATTTCGTGCACTTCAACCACAGCATTCACATCGCGAAGGGCATTGGCTGCGCGAGCTGCCACGGCCGTATCGACCGCATGAACCTCGTGTATCAGGAATCGCCGCTCACGATGGAGTGGTGCCTGAGCTGTCACCGCGCGCCGGAGAAGCACATCCGTCCGCGTGAAGAGGTCTTCAACATGAATTACGTTCCGAAGAACCAGGCCGTTCTCGGACCGGAGCTCGTCAAGAAATACGGCGTCCAGTCAAAGACGCACTGCTCGACGTGCCATTACTAGTCGGCGAAGTTGCGCCGATTCTCAAGCGTCAATCATGAGTGATCAGAAAACACTGAGCTTTTCCGAGTTCCGCGCTCGCATCGGCGATTCGCGCGGCAAGGAGTTCTGGCGCAGCCTCGAGGACCTCTCGCGCAGCGAAGTCTTCGATGAGTTCATGCACCAGGAGTTTCCGCAGCAGGCAGCTTCGCTCGACAAGGGTGTCGATCGCCGCAGCTTCGTGAAACTCATGGGTGCATCGGTGGCGATGGCCGGACTTGCCGCATGCCGTCAGCCGGCCGAGGCGATCGTGCCGTACGTGAACATGCCGGAGAACTTGATTCCCGGCAAACCGATCTTCTTCGCATCCGCGATGCCGTTCGGCGGAGTCGCGCACGGCGTCCTCGTCGAGAGCCACCTCAATCGCCCGACGAAGATCGAAGGCAACCCGGAACATCCGACGACGATCGGAGCCAGCGATCACTTCATGCAGGCTTCGATTCTCGGCCTCTACGATCCCGATCGCTCGCAGGTCGTTCGCAACCTCGGCGACACCGCGACGTGGGGCGAGTTCCTCGCCGCATTGCAGCCTGTCGTCAATGCCGCGAAGACCAACGGCGCTGGATTGCGCATCCTCACCGGCACCGTGACCTCACCGTCGCTCGGCGCGCAGATGCAGGCGCTGCTCGCGCAGTACCCGGGCATGAAGTGGCATCAGTGGGAAGCGGTCAATCGCGACAACGTGCGCGAAGGTGCCCGCATCGCATTCGGCCGCTACGTCAACACCCACTACGACTTCACAAAGGCGAACGTCGTCGTCGCCATCGGTTCCGACTTCCTCGATGACGGACCGGGCCACCTGCGCTACGCGCGCGACTTCATGTCGCGCCGCAAAGTGCGCGCGAACGAAACGAAGTCGATGAATCGCCTCTACGCGATCGAGTCCGGCATCAGCAACACCGGCTCCGTCGCCGATCATCGCGTCGGCGTGAAGCCTTCGCAGATCGTCGAGATGGCGCGCGCGCTGATGACGGGTCAGACGAACAACCCGGTCATCGCCGCGGCGATCAAAGACCTGCAGGCGAATCGTGGCGCGGGCGTCGTCATCGTCGGTGATGAACAGCCGGCGATCGTCCATGCGTACGCGCACGTCATCAACTCGCAGCTCGGCAACATCGGCTCGACCGTGCTCGTCACCGACTCGATCGAAGTCGCGCCGGTCAATCAAACGGAATCGCTCAAAGAGCTCGTTGCCGATATGAACGCGGGCGCGGTCAAGGCGCTCATCGTTCTCGGCGGAAACCCGGTGTTCGATGCGCCCGCGGATCTCAAGTTCGCTACCGCGTACGACAAGGTTCCGTTCCGCGCGCATCAGTCGCTCTACTACGACGAAACCTCGCATCGCAGTCACTGGCACATCCCCGATGTGCATTACCTCGAGACGTGGGGCGATGCGCGCGCGCACGACGGCACGATCTCGATCATTCAGCCGCTCATCGCGCCGCTCTACAACGGCCGCTCCCACTACGAAACCCTCGGCGGTCTTCTCGGCGGTCTCGATCAGACGCCGTATCAATCCGTGCGCTCTTACTGGTTCTCCAAAGGCGCGAACGAATTGTCGTGGCGCCAGTGGCTGCACGACGGCTTCATCGCGAACAGCGCATTGCCTGTGACCGCCGCGGCCGCGGCGCTTTCGAGCGACGTTGCGCCGGCTGCACCGCAGTCCGGATTCGAGATCGAGCTCCGTCACGATCCGACGATCTACGACGGACGCTTCGCGAACAACGGCTGGCTGCAGGAGTTGCCGAAGCCGCAGTCGAAGATCACGTGGGACAACGTGATGATCGTCGGACCGAAGACGGCCGCGAAGGTCGGCTACGACGTCGACGAGCGCGAGAAGCACGTCAACGCGAAAGAGACGCGCTTCGCCGATGTCTCATATCGCGGCGTGAACATGCGCCTGCCGATCTGGGTCGTGCCGGGTCACACCGAAGACGTCGCGACGATTTACTTCGGCTACGGACGCGAGAAGGGCGGCAAGATCGCCGACGGCATCGGCTTCAACACGTACGCGATGCGCTTCTCCGATGCGCTGCACGGCGGAGCCGGCGCTCAGATCGCGATGTCCTCCGCGGCACCGGCGATCTACAAAGTCGCGTGCACGCAGGAACATCAGTCGATCGATCCGAAAGACGTCGGCGAGCGCGGCATCGTTCGCAAGGCGTCGTTCGAAGAGTACAAACAGAATCCGAAATTCGCGCAGGAAGCGCATCACGGCAGCGAAGGCGCAGAACACAACGAGTCGATGTATCCGAACTGGGATTACAGCGACAAGCATGCGTGGGCGATGGTCATCGACACGACGGTTTGCACCGGATGCAACGGCTGCGTGATCGCGTGTCAGGCAGAGAACAACATCTCCATCGTTGGTAAGGAAGAAGTGGTGCGCGAGCGAGAGATGCACTGGCTGCGCATCGATCGCTACTACCGCGGCGATGTCGAGAATCCCGAAGTCTTCCACCAGCCCGTGCCGTGCATGCAGTGCGAGAACGCGCCCTGCGAGCCGGTGTGCCCGGTCGAGGCAACTTCGCACAGCGAAGACGGCCTCAATGACATGACGTACAACCGTTGCGTCGGCACGCGCTACTGTTCGAACAACTGCCCGTACAAAGTGCGCCGCTTCAACTTCTTCCACTACGCCGACTACGACACGCCGGCGCTCAAGGCGATGCGCAATCCGGACGTCACGGTCCGTACGCGCGGCGTCATGGAGAAGTGCACGTACTGCGTGCAGCGCATCAACGCGGCGAAGATCGAGGCGGAGAAGGAAAATCGCCGCGTGCGCGACGGTGAAGTGGTCACCGCCTGCCAGCAGGCGTGCCCGACCGACGCCATCGTCTTCGGCGACATGAACGATCCGAAGAGCAAGGTTGCGCAGCTCAAAGTGCAGCCGACGAACTACTCGCTCCTCGAGGAGCTCCAGACGCGGCCGCGCACGACGTACCTGGCGACGATCCGCAATCCGCATCCCGATCTCGCCCCGGCGCACAAGGCCGATACCGGACACGAGGCGCACTGAAGTGAGTCCAGCGATGAGTGATGAACGATGAGCGATGAACTGCAACGCGAGATCCACGAGCCGGGAAATGCGGCGATGAAATTCATCGCTCATCGCTCATCGCTCATCGCTCGCTTCGCGACGAACTAATCATGGCTACCAAACACGAACAACCACCAGTCCACGAGCTGCGTCCCACGACGCAGGAGCCGATTCCGGAGCGGTTCATCCCCACTCCGACGATCGAGCCGGGACACTCGTTCGCGACCATCACCGATCACATCTCGACGATCGTTCTTCGCAGGAAGACGCCGTTCGGATGGTTCATCGGATTCCTGATTGCGCTCGGCGGCGTCGGTCTGCTCTCCGTGTCGCTCACGCTGCTGATCGGCAAAGGCGTCGGCATCTGGGGCATCAACCATCCGGTCGGATGGGGCATGGACATCATCAACTTCGTCTGGTGGATCGGCATCGGTCACGCCGGCACGTTGATCTCGGCCATTCTCCTTCTGCTTCGCCAGGAGTGGCGTACGTCGATCAACCGATTCGCGGAAGCGATGACGCTGTTCGCCGTCGCATCCGCGGGTTTGTATCCCGCGTTTCACACCGGCCGTCCCTGGTACGACTACTGGCTGTTCCCGTATCCGAACACGATGGGCTTGTGGCCGCAGTTCCGCAGCCCGCTGATGTGGGACGTGTTCGCGGTCTCGACGTACGCGACGGTCTCCGCGCTGTTCTGGTATGTCGGTCTAATTCCCGATCTCGCGACGCTTCGTGATCGTGCGACGAGTCTCCCGGTCAAGCGCATCTACGGTCTCTTCGCCCTCGGATGGCGCGGCTCCGCGAAGCACTGGCATCGCTATGAGCACGCGTATCTTCTGCTCGCCGGTCTCTCGACGCCGCTCGTTCTCTCCGTGCACACGATCGTGTCGTTCGACTTCGCGGTCGCGCAGTTGCCCGGATGGCATGCGACGTTCTTCCCGCCGTACTTCGTTGCCGGCGCGGTGTTCGCGGGCTTCGCGATGGTGCTCACGCTTGCGATTCCCGCGAGAAAGTTCTTCAAGCTCGAAGACTTCATCACCATGCGGCACCTCGAGAACATGGGCAAGGTGCTGCTGGCGACGGGACTCATCGTCGCGTACGCGTACGCGATGGAGTGGTTCTACGGCCTGTACTCCGGTAACGTCTTCGAGGTCTACATGCTGCGCAATCGCGCCACTGGTCCGTACGCGGGCATGTACGCGGCGCTGTGGATCTGCAACGGACTCGCGCCGCAGCTGATGTGGTTCAAGCGATTCCGCACGTCGCCGTTCTGGCTGTTCATCGTGGCGATGTTCGTCAACGTCGGCATGTGGCTGGAGCGCTTCGTCATCATCCCGGCGTCGTTGCACCGCGACTTCCTGCCGTCGTCGTGGGGTATGTACCAAGGAACCTTCTGGGACTGGAGCTTTTACATCGGCTCGATCGGCCTGTTCTTCGCGCTCCTGTTCCTGTTCGTCCGGTTCCTTCCGATGATCTCGATCTTCGAAATGCGCACGCTTCTGCCGGAAGCGCAGGCGCATGCGGAGCACGAGGAGCACTAGGAGCGATACGTTCACATGGCGATCGGAAAGATCAAAGAAGGTCTGTACGGCATCGTCGCCGAGTTCAACGACCCGCAGGCGCTGCTCGATGCAGCGCACAAGGTTCGTGAAAACGGCTACACCGCGACGGACGCGTTTTCACCGTTCCCGATTCATGGCCTGGCCGAGGCGGTTGGGTTTCATAAGTCGAGGTTGTCGTTGATCGTCCTCACCATGGGCATCCTCGGCGGCATCGGCGGCTTCTTCATGTGCTGGTACGCCAACGTGATCAGCTACCCGCTGAACATCGGCGGCAAGCCGATCAACTCGTGGCCCGCGTGGATTCCGATCACCTTCGAGTGCACGATTCTGCTCGCGGCATTCGGCGCGGTCTTCGGCATGCTCGCCCTCAACGGCCTGCCCATGCCGTATCACCCGATGTTCAATCTTCGTCGCTTCGACTCCGCGTCGCGCGACAAATTCTTCCTCGTCATTCAGGCGCGAGATCCGAAGTTTCGTCTCGAAGAAGCACGTCAGCTTCTCGAGACTCTCGGCCCCCGAGAGGTGACCGATGTTCCGTGGTAAGTCCCGAATCGCGGCCGTAGCGCTGGCGCTCATGACCCTCGCGGCATGCCGCCAGAAGATGGCCAATCAGCCTCGCTACGATCCGTACGAACCGAGCAACTTCTTCGCGGACGGCATGTCGGCGCGTCCGCGCATCGAAGGCACCGTTGCGCGCGGTGAGATCTCGAACAACCCGTTCCTCGATACCGGCAAGATCAACGGCCAGATCGGCGACGGCTTCCCGATGGCGGTCACGCGCGAAGTCATCGATCGCGGTCATTCGCGCTTCGACATCTATTGCGCGCAGTGCCATGGCCGCGTCGGCAACGGCATGGGCATGATTCCGGCGCGCGGCTATCGCCGTCCGCCTTCGTTCCATACCGACAAGCTTCGCACTGCTCCGACGGGACACTTCTTCGACGTCATGACCAATGGATTCGGCGCAATGCCGCCTTATCGCACCATGATCAATCCGCAGGATCGCTGGGCGATCATCGCGTACATCCGCGCGCTGCAACTCAGTCAGAACGCCAACGCCGCGGATCTCACGTCGGAACAGCGCGCGCAACTCGACGCGCCTGCGGCAACGGGTGAAGGCCACGGCGCGGCGGCCGAAGGAGCGCACCACTGATGACCTCCACCGGCCTCAATCCTTCGCCTGTCTCGAGCACTCCGGTCAGCACCGGCGTGGCGCGCTGGCAGACGCCCGCGCTCATCATCGGCATCATCGGCATCATCGGCTCCATCGCCGGATTCGTCATGAATCAGCCGGAGTTCTTCAAAGCCTGGCTGCCGGCGTACATCTTCTGGTTCCTCATCGCGGCGGGCGCGCTCGGCGTGCTCTGCCTGCAGTACACGACCGGCGGTGAGTGGGGCGTGCTGATTCGCCGTCCCCTCGGTGCTGCCGCGCGTACGCTTCCGCTCTTCCTGCTCTTCGGCATTCCGGTCGTGTTAGGCCTCTCGCAGATTTACGAATGGGCCAATCACGACATCGTTGCGCATGACGAACTGCTCCAGAAAAAGCAGCTCTGGCTCAATCCCACTGCGTGGGTCATTCGCGCGATCGTTTACTTCGTGATCTGGGCGCTGTGGGCGTGGCGTCTTCGCCAGCTCTCGGTCGCGTTCGCGAAAGATCGCTCGCCGTACACCGAGCTCTCGCGCCGCAAGTGGGCCGCATCGGGTCTGCTCATGATCGTCTTCACGCTCACGTTCACGAGCGTCGACTGGGTCATGTCGCTTGAGCCGAAGTGGTACTCGTCGATGTTCGGCATCGCCTTCACGGTCGGCGCCGGACTCTCGGCCTTTGCGTTCGTGACCTTCTTCCTTACCACGATCTCGAACACGCAGGCGATGAACGACATCCTGAAGCCGAATCACTTCCGTGATCTCGGCAACCTGATGCTCGCGTTCACGATGCTGTGGGCGTACACGAACTTCTCGCAGTTCCTGCTGATCTGGTACGGCAACATCAAGGAAGAGACGCCTTACTACCTCAAGCGCATGCACGGCGGCTGGGGCGTGATGGCGACGATTCTCGTCGTCTTCCACTTCTTCCTGCCGTTCTTCATGCTGCTCATGCGCGCGATCAAGGATCGTCCGAAGACGATCGCCATCGTCACGTTGATCATCCTTGTGATGCGCTTCATGGACGTCTACTGGCTCATCGGCCCTGCATTCTGGCCGGAGCATTTCTACATCTCCTGGATCACGCTCTTCGCGTTCCTCGGCATCGGCGGTCTTTGGCTTTGGGCCTTCATCGGCCAGCTCAAGGGCCAGACCATCATTCCGATTCACGAGACCTGGGTCGAAGAGGCCATTCGCGAGGGGGCGCTCCAGAGGAGAGCGTAAGACCATGCCTGAACACATCCAGTACGAAGACGACGAGTTGTTCAACGCCGAGACTCATCACGAGTCTTCGGACGTGCCGGTCAAGGGACTGCTTTGGTTCCTCGTGATCTTTGTCGTCTTCTCGATCCTCACGTACCTCATCGTTTTGTTCATGTACAAAGGATTCGCGGGCGCGGAGCGCCGTCGCATGGATCCGCCGCAGACCGCGATCGCGCGTCCGCGGTCGATGGACATTCCGCAGAATCAGCCGCTCCTGCAGCCGTTCCCGCACACCGATGGCAAGGGCGAGTTCACGCGTATCCCGCAGAGCGATACTCCGGTCGCCGATCTGATTCAGATGCGGAAGTCCGAAGATGCAGCTCTGAAGACTTACGGCTGGGTGGACAAGCAGAAGGGCGTCGTTCACATCCCGATCGACGAAGCCATCGCGCGTTACGCCGCGCAGTCCGCGGTGCAGGAGCAACTCGCCACCACGCCTGTCGCAACGACGACCGCTCCGACCTCCACCACCGTTCCTCCGGGCACGCAGTCCGCGCCGAGCGGTCAGCCCGTCCCGGCTGACACCGGCGTTGCTCCTTCCGCTGCAACAACGACCACCACGACGGGAGCGCATCAGTGATCAAGTCTCTGGCGCTCGCAGCGATGATGTTCGCGATGCCTGTGCTCGCACAGACATCGGCGAATGCGCCCGAGCTCCCGGGTCACGTGTCGATCGCGCAGAAGCTCAACTCGCAGATTCCGCTCGATCTCATGTTCCGCGATGAGCAGGGGAAAGTCGTTCGTCTGAAGGAGTTCTTCAACAACGGCCGTCCCGTGTTGCTCAACTTCGTTTACTACCGTTGCCCGATGCTCTGCCCGATGGTGCTCGAAGGAACGACCGAGTCCCTCACGCACCTGAAGTTCGACATCGGCAAACAGTTCGACGTCGTCACGATCAGCATCGATCCTCGCGATCAGGCGAAAGCCGCGGCGGAGATGAAGGACAAGTACATCCGCCGCTACGGTCGCCTCGACTCCGCGCCGAACTGGCATTTCCTCACCGGTCATGAGACCGCGATCAAGACGCTCGCGGACACGGTGGGCTTTCAATACGCGTACGACAGCCGCACGGACCAGTTTGCGCACGGTGCCGCATTGCTCGTGCTCACGCCGGACGGCCGTACGTCGCGTTACTTTTATGGTTTCGAATACAAGCCTCGCGATCTCCGACTGGCGATCGTCGAAGCGTCCGAAGGAAAGGTCGGCAATGCAACCGATCAGCTCCTTCTTCTCTGTTTCCACTACGACCCCGCGACAGGGAAGTACAGCCGCAACGCGATGATGTTCGCACGCGCCGGTGGCGTGACCACCATGCTCGTCCTCGGCGGCGCCATCTTCGTGATGATCCGTAAAGAGCGCAAACAGCAATGACAGATTTCCCACTGTTTCCCGAGCAGGTATCGAGCGTCGCGAAATACGTCGACGGCCTTTATCTCGGCCTCGTCGCGATCACGGGCGTAGTCTCGCTCCTGGTCTGGCTCGTCATTTTCATCTTCGCGATCAAGTACCGCCGCCGTCCCGACAACGAGCTCGCGCAGGAGCAGGAGCCGCCGGCAGCGCTCGAAGCAACCTGGATCATCATCCCGACGATCATCTTCATGGTCATCTTCGTCGCCGGTGCCTGGGTCTACTTCCGCATCCAGCGCGTCCCGACGAATGCGATCGAGATCTACGCCACCGGCCGCCAGTGGATGTGGAAGTTCCAGCATCCGACCGGTCAGCGCGAGATCAACTCACTGCACGTTCCGGTCGGCCGTCCGATCAAGATCACGATGGCGTCCGAAGACGTCATCCACAGTCTCTGGTTCCCGAGCATGCGCGTGAAGGCGGACGTGCTTCCGAACCGCTATCGCACGATGTGGTTCGAGGCGACGAAGACCGGCCGTTATCACATCTTCTGCGCCGAGTACTGCGGAACGCTGCACAGCGGCATGATCGGCTGGGTCGAAGTCATGGAACCCACCGCGTATCAGCGCTGGCTCGCAGGCGGCAGTGAAGTCTCGCTCGCCTCGCAGGGCGAGAAGCTCTTCGAGAAGTACGCGTGCAACACGTGCCACCTCGCTTCGCCGGGTGCGCGTGGTCCGAATCTCGCCGGCGTTTACGGCAAGACCGTTCCTCTCGCCGATGGCAAGAGCGTCGTCGCCGATGAGAACTACATCCGCGAATCGATTCTGAATCCGCAGGCCAAGATCGCGGCCGGCTTCCAGCCGATCATGCCGACGTTCCAGGGCCAGGTGAACGAAGACGATCTGCTCCGCCTGATCGCATACATCCGCACGCTCGGCACCGAGCAGCCGCAGGTGACGCCGGTCGAGTCCGCGCAGTCGATGCAGACCAGCGCGGGCGCCACGCCGTCGCTCGGCAACGCCGCCGGTGCGAGCCCGCCCGCCGCGGCTGCAACGACGACGTCTGCACCTGCGACCGGCACGAATCAATAGGATTGACGATGACCACCACCACCATCGACGACACACCGTTCATCGAGCCCTCGACACACGAGCGGCGGAACTACCTCAACGATGAGTACGGCGTGCTCTCGTGGCTCCTGACGAAGGACCACAAGCGCATCGCGCTGCTCTATCTCTTTTCCGTCACCACGTTCTTCATCGTCGGCGGCTTCATCGCGTTTCTCATGCGCCTCGAGCTCCTCACGCCCGAGGGCGACATGTTTACGTCGGATACGTACAACAAACTCTTCACGCTGCACGGCATCGTGATGATCTTCTTCTTCCTCATCCCCGCAATTCCCGCGGTGATGGGCAATTTCATTCTGCCGATCATGCTCGGCGCCAAAGACCTCGCGTTTCCCAAGCTCAATCTTCTGAGCTGGTATGTCTACATGGTCGGCGGCATCTTCGGCATCATCGTCATCATCACCGGCGGCGTTGACACCGGCTGGACGTTCTACACGCCGTTCTCCACGCAGTATTCGAACACCAAAGTCTTCGCCACGACGTTAGGCGCGTTCATCACCGGCTTCTCGTCGATTCTCACCGGCCTCAATTTCCTCGTCACCATTCACCGCATGCGCGCGCCGGGACTCACCTGGTACCGCCTGCCGCTGTTCGTGTGGTCGATGTATGCGACGAGCGTCGTGATCATGCTCGCGACGCCGGTGCTCGCGATCACGCTCGTGCTGCTGATGGTCGAGAGGGTGCTGCACGTCGGCATATTCGACCCCGCGTTAGGCGGGGATCCCGTGCTGTACCAGCACATGTTCTGGTTCTACTCCCACCCGGCCGTGTACATCATGATTCTGCCGGGCATGGCGGTCATCTCCGAGTGCGTTGCCGCGTTCACGCGCAAGCGCATCTTCGGCTACAAGTTCGTCGCCTTCTCCTCGCTCGGCATCGCGTTCCTCGGCTTCCTCGTGTGGGCGCACCACATGTTCGTCGCCGGCATCTCGACTTACTCGGCGATGATCTTCTCGTTCCTGACGATGCTCGTCGCGGTTCCATCGGCGATCAAAGTCTTCAACTGGACGGCGACGCTCTACAAAGCATCGGTCTCGTGGCAGACGCCGATGCTCTACGTTCTCGGCTTCATCGGACTCTTCACCATCGGCGGCGTCACTGGCCTCTTCCTCGGCGCACTCGGTGTCGACGTCCATGTGCACGACAGCTACTTCGTCGTCGCACACTTCCACTACATCATGGTCGGCGGAACGATCATGGCGTACATGGCCGGCATTCACTACTGGTGGCCGAAGATCACCGGTCGCATGTATCCCGAGTGGTGGGGCCGCCTTTCCGCGCTGCTGGTGTTCGTCGGCTTCAACCTGACCTTCTTCCCGCAGTTTCTCGTCGGCTACGTCGGCATGCCGCGCCGCTATCACGCGTACGCGCCCGAGTTCCAGGTTCTCAACGTTCTCTCCACCGCCGGAGCCACGGTGCTCGCGGTCGGCTATCTCCTGCCGATGATCTATCTCGCATGGTCGGTGAAGTTCGGCCGCAAGGCGGGCGCGAATCCGTGGGGCGCAGTCGGTCTCGAATGGGCCACGACCTCGCCGCCTCCGAAAGAAAACTTCCACGAGACGCCGACCGTGACCTGGGAAGCCTACGATTACCCGGCGTTCCTCAAGGCCATGAAGGAGACGCAGCATGTCTGATGTCACGCTCCATCACGGCGCGGAGCATGCGTCCGAGCCGCACGGGCACGGACATCACCATCCGTTCCTTCAGCATCACTTCGAGGATCTTGGCCAGCAGCACGAAGCCTCCACCCTCGGTATGTGGTTCTTCGTCGCGCAGGAAATCCTGTTCTTCGGCGGCATCTTCGCGGCGTACTTCGTCTATCGCGAGATGTATCCGCACGCGTGGAAAGCCGCGTCGCATCTGCAGAACTGGAAAATCGGCGCCGCGAACACGATCGTGCTGATCGGCAGCTCGCTCACGATGGCGCTCGCGGTCTGGGGCGCGCAGGGCGCGAAGCGCAAGTTCACGACGCTCATGCTCGTGCTCACGCTGCTTCTCGGCGGCATCTTCGTCGGCGTCAAAGCCTACGAGTACAGCGTGCACATTCACGAAGGTCTGTTCCCGGGACAGGCGTGGAGCTTCACACACGCTCCTGCCGATGTCCTGCCCGGCATTCAGATGTTCATGACGTTCTACTTCACGATGACCGGACTGCACGCGTTGCACATGATCATCGGCGCGGGCCTGCTGCTCTGGTTCATCAAACGAACGTGGCGCGGCGATTTCGGCCCCGAGTACTACGGACCGGTCGAGATCATGGGCCTTTACTGGCACTTCGTCGATATCGTCTGGATCTTCCTCTTCCCGCTGCTGTATCT
>JACZCU010111224.1_pt1 | contig 13884 bp, 12 predicted proteins | sample 8641851 | NCBI WGS metagenome assembly JACZCU01 (sample SAMN15324605, study PRJNA640507) | soil metagenome | isolation source: monocropping sugarcane control | place: China: Luxin town, Laibin City, Guangxi Province | collected 2019-07-25 | depth 10cm m | reverse complement strand
TCCCACCCATGCCCGCCCCCCCGCTCGCGAATCCCATCACCGACCCCACGAAGCGCCCCGGCGTCGGCGGCAAGTCCGCCGCGCGCCTCGCGTATCACATCCTCAAACGTCCCGCTGTCGAAGCAGAGGCGCTTGCGACCGCGATTCTCGACGTCAAGACGAAAATCTTTCGCTGCTCGATCTGCAACAACATGACGGACGTCGAGCCGTGCGCGATCTGCAATGACGCGCGTCGCGATCCTTCACTCATCTGCGTCGTCGAAGAAGCCTTCAACATCCAGACGATCGAATCGACGCGCGATTTCAAAGGCGTCTATCACGTGCTCCTCGGCGCGCTTTCGCCGCTGAAAGGAATCGGTCCGCAGGACATCGATGTCGGCGGTCTCATCAAACGCGTGCAGAGAGGCGGGATTCGCGAAGTGATCATCGCGACGAATCCGAACGTGGAAGGCGAAGCGACCGCGTTGTATCTCGCACAACAGCTCCGCCCGCTCGACATTCGCACGACGCGACTCGCGTTCGGATTGCCGGTTGGCGGCGATCTCGAGTACGCGGATCAGGTGACGATGTCGAAGGCGCTCGAAGGACGCAGAGAGATTTGAGTCGCGCGCCAAGGAACGGCTGTGCTATACATTCCCGTCCCCGTCCACGGGCAAACATGGTGACAAATGGCTGCTCCTGATCTCGTGATGTACGAGGAGGAGTACCAGCAGATCAAGGACATCCTCCATCGTCTGCAGGTCGACTCCAACTCGAAGATCGTTTTTCTGGTCGACAAGAACGGCCAGCAGATAGCCGTCATGGGCGACATGCGCGGCCTCGATGCGACGTCGCTGGCCTCATTAACGGCCGGCAATGTCGCCGCAACCGACGGCCTGGCGAAGCTCATCGGCGAAAAAGAGTTCTCGATCCTCTTTCATGAGGGCGAGCGCGACAACATTCACATTTCTCTCGTCGCCCAGCGCGTGATCCTCGTCGTGATCTTCGACGAAAAGTCGTCGCTCGGACTGGTGCGCCTCCGCGTGAAGAAAGCTTCGCAGGAACTGGAGAGGACGTTCGAACAGCTCCTGAAGAAGGCGGAAGCCGACCGCGGCTCGATGGCGAATCGCTTCGACTCGCCGTTCGCGGAGATCACCGACGAAGACATCGACAGCCTCTTCAGCGAATAGTCCATGACGTTCATCAACTACGCCGCACGAGAGATCAACTGCAAGATCGTTTATTACGGTCCCGGTCTGTGCGGGAAGACGACGAATCTGCAGTGGATTTACGACAAGACGAATCCGCAAGCGAAGGGCAAGCTGATCTCGCTCGCAACCGAAACGGATCGCACTCTTTTCTTCGACTTCCTTCCTCTCGACCTCGGCACCGTCCGCGGGTTCAAGACGCGCTTTCATCTGTACACGGTTCCGGGTCAGGTGTTCTATGACGCGTCACGCAAACTGATTCTCAAAGGCGTGGACGGTGTGGTGTTCGTGGCGGATTCGCAGTCCGCACGCATGGAAGCGAACATCGAGTCGCTCGCGAATCTCGACAAGAATCTCAAAGAGCAGGGCTACGACATGCGGCAGATTCCGTACGTCCTGCAGTTCAACAAGCGCGATCTCCCGAGCGCGCTGCCGCCGGACGAGATGTACTCGCAGTTGAATTTCAAAGGCGAGCCGACGTTCGAAGCGGTGGCGATGAACGGCACCGGCGTGTTCGATACGCTGAAGGCCGTCGCGAAGCTGGTTCTCACAGAGCTAAAGAAGAAATAAGCTTCGCGGCTCAATGGACCAGCGCTTTCGTTCGCTCTTCAACGAGCAGTTCACGCCCGAGCTGTACGCGTGGTATCAGCGCGAGCTTTCATCGCGGCTGAACACGACGTTCGAGTTCCGCCTCGCGGAGTCGCCGGTGTTTCTCACGGACGATTTCAAGCAGCGCGCGGTGAACGCTGCGACGGCAATCATCGAGCAGCTTTCGGATCCAGCGACGATCGCGCGCATGAAGGCCGCGATCCCGGAGCGATGGGACACGCCCGGAATGGATGGGCTCCCATCTTTCTCGCAGGTCGACTTTGCGGTGGTGAACGAGAACGGGACGCTCGTGCCGAAGCTGATCGAGCTGCAGGGTTTTCCGTCGCTCACTGCGTTGCAGGTGATTCAACGCGATGTGTGGAAGGACACGCTCGCGCAAATGGATGGTCTCGACGTGGCGTGGTCGTGCTGGTTCTCGGGCTATGACCGGGAGTCGTTTCTCGATCTCGCGCGCCGCACGATCGTGGGGAAACAGGATCCACGCGAAGTGATCCTGATGGACATCGATCCGCCGCGACAAAAGACGGCGCCCGATTTCAACGCGACGAAGTTGTTGTTCGATGTCGACGCGGTGGATCCAACGACGCTGGTGAAGCGCGGCAGGCAGTTGTTCCGCAACGACGGCACGCCGGTTCGACGGATCTACAACCGAGTGGTGTTCGATGAGTTGATCAGCAAGGGAATCGAGCTGCCGTTCGATTATCGCGAGGAGCTCGATGTCGAATGGACGCCGCATCCCAACTGGTACTGGGTGTGGTCGAAGTATTCACTGCCGTTCCTGCGACACGAGTCGGTTCCGAAGGCAACGTTCGTTTCAGAGTTGGACTCGATTCCAAGTGATTTGTCGCGTTACGTGTTGAAGCCGCTGTTTTCGTTCGCAGGCGGTGGCGTGAATGTCGATCCGACGCGCGCGGATATCGATGCGATTCCCGTAAGCGAGCGTGGCGCGTGGTGTCTGCAGGAGAAGATCGAGTACGAGCCGGCGCTTCACGCCGCGGATGGCGGCGGTGTGAAGATCGAGATGCGCATGATGTTTCTGCGTCCGGAGGATGAGGCGAGGCCGGTGCTCGCGCAGAATCTGATCCGTCTGTCGCGCGGAAAGATGTTAGGCGTGGATTTCAACAAGCAGTTCACGTGGGTGGGATCGAGCGTGGGTTTGTCGGTTACGTCTTAGGGACCGACGACGTGGGCGCCTCCGGCGGGCCGGCACGGCCGGCCGCGCTGATTGTTCCCTCTAACGCGTTAGAAGATTAGGCGCGCGTATACCGCGAACACGTTAGCGGGGACAACAAGCGCGGCCCGCCGTGCGGGCCCGCCGGAGGCGCCCTCGTCGTCGTTTCTACAAAACGTACCGCGACAGATCCTCGTCCTTGACCACACCCTCGAGCACGCGACCGACGTACGCTGCATCGATCGTCACGCTCACGCCCTGCATGTCGCTCGCTTCGAACGACAACTCATCGAGGAGCCGTTCGAGAATCGTGTGCAGCCGTCGCGCTCCGATGTTCTCCGTCTTGTCATTCACCAGCGCCGCGTAGCGCGCGATCTCCCGAATCGCATCCTCCGCGAACGTCAGCGTCACGCCCTCCGTCGCCAGCAGCGCGACGTACTGCGTCGTCAACGCATTCTTCGGCTCGTGCAGGATCCGCTCGAAATCGTTCTCACTCAGCGACTCCAACTCCACGCGAATCGGAAAACGACCTTGCAGCTCCGGAATCAGATCCGACGGCTTCGACACGTGAAACGCACCGGCGGCGATAAACAGAATGTGATCCGTCTTCACCATCCCGTACTTCGTATTTACCGTCGTCCCCTCGACGATCGGCAGCAGATCCCGCTGCACCCCTTCGCGCGAAACGTCAGGACCATGCGACGCGTTCTGCCGTCCCGCGATCTTGTCGATCTCATCGAGAAACACGATTCCGCTTTGCTCCACGCGCTCGATCGCTTCGCGCGCGACGTTCTGCTGATCGACGAGTTTCTCCGCTTCTTCCTGAATGATGATTTCGCGCGCATCGCCGACGCGCATCTTCTTCTGCTTCGAGCGCCCGCCGAACATCCCGCCCATCATGTCCTTGATGTTCACGCCCATCTCTTCGACGCCTTGCGGCGTGAAGATCTCGAACGACGGAAAGCCCTGCTCCTTCACCTCGACGTCGATCTCGCGCTCGTCCAGCTTTCCCTCATCGAGCCAGCGGCCGAGCTTCTCGCGCGTCTCCGTGTTCGACAACCCGTCCGCCGGTTCCGGCTCCGCGACGAACGCGGGCCGCGCACGCGGCGGGCGCGAATCGGGGAGAAGAATGTCGAGAATGCGCTCGCGTGCATTGCGCTCTGCCTGCTCGCGCACGCTGCGACTCTTCTCATCCTTCACGAGCTTCACGCCGATCTCCGTGAGATCGCGAACCATCGACTCGACATCGCGGCCAACGTAGCCGACTTCCGTGAACTTCGACGCTTCCACTTTCAGAAACGGCGAACGCGTGAGCTTCGCGAGACGGCGCGCGATCTCCGTTTTGCCGACGCCCGTCGGCCCGATCATGATGATGTTCTTCGGCGCGATGTCATCGCGCATGTCCGCGGGGAGTTGCTGCCGCCGCCAGCGATTGCGCAACGCGATCGACACCGCGCGCTTCGCCGCGCGCTGACCGACGATGTACTTGTCGAGCTCGCGCACGATTTCCTTCGGCGTCAGGCGCTCGGCGTTGAGATACGACTCTTCGGGAGTACCGGGCAATTGGATGACCATTACAGACTCTCGACCGTGATGTTGTCGTTCGTGTAGATGCAGATTTCAGACGCGATTCGCAGCGACTCCCTGGCGATCTCCGATGCGGTCATGCTCGTGTGCTTCATCAGCGCGCGCGCCGCGGACAACGCGAACGGTCCGCCGCTGCCGATTGCGAGAATCCCGTCATCGGGTTGAATGAGATCGCCGGTGCCGCTGATGAGATACGCGCGCTCCGCGTTCGCGACGATGAGCATCGCCTGCAACTGGCGCAGGTACTTGTCCATGCGCCAGTCCTTCGCCAGTTCAACGACCGCGCGCTCCATGTTGCCGCGATACTCCTCGAGCTTCGCTTCGAAGCGCGAGAACAATGCGAATGCGTCTGCCGCGGAGCCGGCGAAGCCCGCGAGAATTTTGTCGTGATAGAGGCGGCGCACTTTCGCGGCGCCGTGTTTCATGACGGTGTTGCCGACCGTGACCTGGCCGTCGCCCGCGAGCGCAACCTGACCATCGCGTCGCACGCACACCACCGTCGTTGCGCGAATGACTGTTTCTTCCATGGCGCGGCGATCGTATCAGGATGCCGCGATGCGCAACTCCGGCGGAGGCGGCGACACGATCTCGCCACCGAATGTTTCGTGTGCCAGCTTCCACGCATGCAACATGAGCCTGCCGCCGCGCGTCGAACCATACTTGCGATCGCCAACCACCGAATGCCCGATCGACTGCATGTGAATGCGGATCTGATGCGTGCGGCCGGTGAGGATGTCGGCTTCGATCAGCGTGGTGTCGTTGGTCGTGTGAATCGGTCGCACGTGCGTCAACGCACTCTTGCCATCGATCGGCGTCTCGATCACGCGTTCGCCTTCGAGTGATCCTTCGACGAGTGCGAGATACGTTTTGCGAATCGCGCGCGATGCGAAGAGTTGCGACAACTCCGCCGCGGCTTTTTTGTGTTTCGCGAACACGACCACACCGCTCGTCTGCGTGTCGATGCGATGAATCAGATGAATCGTGCGATAGCGAATGCGCAGCAATTCTTCGAGCGATCGCTGTTTGCGATCGCGCGAGGGTTGCGTGGGTATGCCGCTCGGCTTATTCACCGCAACCCAGTCGGCCGTTTCGCGAAGGATCTCGAGCTCCGGCAGTTCTTCGGCGATCGTAATGCGATCGCGCTCGCTTACTTCGCGCGATGCCACGCCAACGGGACGATCGTTCACGAAGATGCGCTTTGCCGCGATCAGCTCGCGCGCCTTGCGTCGCGAGAGTTCGGGATAGCGCGCGGCCACAGCCTGATCGAGTCGCATGCGACGCGCATCAAAACACAAAGGGCGAGCCCGTGCGGACTCGCCCTTTGCGTGTGTGAGTGTGAGGACTGCCTTTGAATCAGATCCCTCGCTTACGCTCGGGATGACAGGCCTGACTGCCTGTTTACTTTCTAACCATCCGCTCGGGCTTCGCCGGCGTGGCCGGCTCGCCGCCCTGGATGACCTGCAGCTCCGGGCCGCCGATCCCGAGAAGGCGGCGGACTTTGCCTTCGATCTCGGCGGAGAGATCCGGATTTTCCTTGATGAAGAGTTTGGCGTTTTCCCGGCCCTGGCCGAGGCGGACGTCGCCGTACGAAAACCAGGAGCCGGACTTCTCGATCAGCTTGTTCTCGATGCCGATGTCGAGGAGCTCGCCCGTTTTCGAGATGCCCTCGCCGTAGCCGACATCGAACTCCGCCTGGCGGAATGGTGCGGCCACCTTGTTCTTGACGATCTTGACCTTCACGCGCGAGCCGACGACTTCTTCGCCTTCCTTGATCTGATTCGTGCGGCGGATGTCGACGCGCACCGACGAGTAGAACTTGAGCGCGCGGCCGCCGGTGGTCGTTTCGGGATTCCCGAACATGACACCAATTTTTTCACGAATCTGGTTGATGAAAATCATGCACGTTTTTGACTTCGCAAGGATGGCTGTTAATTTGCGCATCGCTTGCGACATTAATCGTGCCTGCAAACCTACATGAGAATCACCCATCTCGCCTTCGAGCTCCGCGCGCGGCACGAGGGCCGCAACGGAGTCGACGACGATGACGTCGATGGCGCCGGAGCGCACGAGCACTTCCGCGATCTCGAGGGCCTGCTCACCCGAGTCCGGCTGCGAGACGAGAAGATTGTCGACATCGACGCCGAGCTTCTTGGCGTACTCGGCATCGAGCGCGTGCTCGGCGTCGATGAATGCCGCGAGGCCGCCGGCGCGCTGCGCTTCGGCAATGATGTGCAGCGAGAGCGTCGTCTTACCGGATGATTCCGGTCCGAAGATCTCGACGATGCGGCCGCGGGGAACACCGCCGACGCCGAGCGCAGCATCGACGCCGATCGAGCCGGTGGAGATCGCGCTGATCGCGGCGAACTCCTTGGCGCCGAGGCGCATGATCGAGCCTTTGCCGAACTGGCGCTCGATCTGCGAGAGCGCGGTTTCAGCGGCTTTTAGTTTGTCGTTGGGTACGTTGGCCATGCCTGCTCCTTCAGTGATTTTCAGAGTAGCGGCGCCGAGGAGAGGCGCGGGAATGAGGAAGTCGCGTGGGTCATCGGTGTGGTGCGGCGAGTGTACGATGCGTTTTCGAAGACGCGCAAGAAAACGCCCTTTTCCACGGGTTTTCGCGTGAATTTTCTACAACAGGGAGACTCCGGTGAAGCTTTCCGCTTTTTTGTTGATGTTCCTGACGCTCACTTCGTGCGCCGCATCGCAGTCCGCTGCACCGGCCACTCCATGGACGCTCGAGATCACGACGAGCGGCGGACTCACCGGTCGCGGCAACGGCTCCACATCCATCTCCTCCTCGGGCGCAATCACGATCACGACGATCGCGAACAAGTCGTGCTCGTTCGATGCGGGTGCAGACGAATTGCAGCGATTCACATCGTTGCTTGCGGCCGCTCGCACCGATGCATGGAAAGAAAATTACGCGCCCGAGAATCCGTGCTGCGATCGCATCGAGTACGCGCTGACGTATGACGCGGCGGGCGCGGTGAAGAAGGTGACGTGGGTCGATGATCCGTTGCCGATGCCGAAGGATTTGAAAGGGATCATCGAGGCGATGCAGTCATTGCGCGCGACGCACGCGTGCAACTAGCGCGTCGTGCACCTTTCGCAAATCCTCCACGAATCTCTCGCGTTCCAACACGCGCGCTTCATCACTCGGCGCGCGCAAAATCGATGATGGATGCACCGTCGCGGTCACGAACTCCGCGAGCGGCGATTCGACGAACTGCCCGCGCTGCGTGGTCACGCGAAACTTCGGACCAATCACTGCCTGCGCTGCGGTCGCGCCGAGACAAACGATCATGCGCGGCTGCACGACTTTGATCTCCGCTTCGAGCCACGGTCTGCACGCGGTGATCTCCACCGCGTTCGGCTTTTTGTGAATGCGTCGTTTGCCGCGCGGCTCCCACTTGAAGTGCTTTACGACATTCGTGACATAGACGGTGTTGCGATCGATGCCTGCTTCTTCGAGGGCACGATCGAACAGTGCGCCTGCAGGTCCGACGAACGGTCGTCCGGCGAGATCTTCCTTGTCGCCCGGTTGTTCGCCGATGAACAGAATCTGCGACGACGATTTCCCTTCACCGAATACGGTCTGCGTTCCAGTGCGCCACAGATCGCATGCTCTGCAATCGGCGGCAGCCTCGCGGAGTTTTGGCAGCGATGGGCGCGGCGGAACGAGCGGCGCCGCGGTCTGAGTGGGGACTCGCATGCAATCAGAAAGCGCGCCACAATGCCGCATGCGCAATACTGCCGTCCTTGCCGTTCTCCTGATTGCCGTTACTTTTAGCGCCAGCGCGCAACTCGAATCGGACCCCGCGTATGGTCTCTCCTCGGACTTTCGTTCGTGGCTCAGCGCGAACGGCTACAGCTCGTACGACTTCGTGCGCAGCGACGTGCCGGGCGGCAGCTACGGCGGACGCACGTTCGCCGGACAGACGGTCGTGAATCAGCCGGTGATCTTCATTCACGGCAATTCCGACTCCGCGATCGGCACCGGCGCCGCGGGATCGACCGGCTGGCGTGCATCGATCGAGTACTTCAAGTCGCAGGGCTACACGTCCGCCGAGTTGTATGCGACGACGTGGGGTCCCGCGAATGCCGCGCTGTCGGCGCAGCAATATCACTCGAAGCCGTATCTCACTCGGTTGCGCGCGTTCGTGAACGCGGTGAAGGCGTACACCGGTGCGACGAAGGTCGACATCATCACGCACTCGATGGGCGAGACGTTAGGCCGCAAGATCATCAAAGGCGGCACCGGTAACGATTCGCTCAACGGCGGCAGCTACAACCTCGGCAGCGCTCTCACGTCATCCGTCGATACGTTCGTCGGAATCGCGGGCGCGAATCGCGGCCTCACCGCGTGCTACTTGTCCGGACCTTCGACGCCGACGTGCGGCTCGACGAATGGCTTCTATCCCGGCTATTTCATCGGCGCGTTCGGACCGTACGGCGTGTCGTCATTTCTCGTCGAGCTCGCGAACGCGAGTCACTACGAAGGCTCATACGTGTATTCGATGTGGTCGAGCGCCGATGAGGTGATCGGCTACGGCACGATCGTGTACGGCGAATCGACGTGTCGAATTCCGGGACAGAACGGCGAGAAGACGTTCAGCGGATATCCGTACGGCCACTTCGGTGTGAAGGATCAGACCGGGTATTACCAGTTGCGAATGGTGAAGTATCACGCGACGAATTAGAAAGTGGAGCGGCGGGCTCTTAGCCCGCCGTCATTTTGAAATTGGGCGGGCTGAGAGCCCGCCCCTCCACTTCTTAGAACAGGAACTTCGCCGCCAACTGAACGATGCGCGGACCCGCCGATGTCGTCGGCGTGCCGTAGGCCGCGAGTCTCGTCAATGAATTCGCGCTCGCGTTGTACGAGTAGTACGTGCGATTCACGTTGCTCACGTTCGAGCGATTGAGCACGTTGAATGCTTCGGCGATGAGCTGCATCTTCACGCCGCCGAACGCGAGATCGCGCGTGATGCGCGGATCGATCGAAAGCTGCGACGGCAGTCGTTCCGAGTTGCGCGTGAATCCCGGCGCGATGTCGTTCGACGCATTGCCGTCATTGTTCAGATCCGAATTCACCACCGGCGTGAACGGCTGACCACTCTGATAGCTCGCGATCCCGCTGATCGTCCAGCCCGATGCAAGCGCGCGCAGCCAGCCGGTCGAAAGCGTCTGCGCGTAGGAATCGAGCGCCCACACGCCGCTCAGCACGATGCGATGACGCACGTCGTTGTCGCCGTACGTGTAATCGACACCGAAGTCGCCCGGATCCGAAATGAACTTCGCGTCATCGGTGCCCGGCACAACCGCGGTCGCATCCGGCTTATCGTCCTTCACCGTCGAGTACGTGTACGCGAGACGCGCCTGCCAGTTGTTCGAGAAACGCTTCTGCACATCGAGCGTGATGCCGTCGTAGCGCGAGCGCGCGCTGCTCTGAAATTCGATGATGCGCGCGAAGTTCGTGAACGGGCGGCCGTTGTACTTCGTGTACGAAACGCTTTCGCCGCCGACAACGGTCGACGTCACGGTCGTTGGTGCCGAGATGTTGATGTCCGCGGAGCGCGTGAGGTCTTCGCCCTTCACGTACTGATACGTCGCGCCGACGAGGATGTCGTTCGTGAGTCCGTGCTCGACACCGAGCGAGCCCTGGTGCACGCGCGGATTTTCGTAATCCTTGTCGAACACGAAGATGGTCGGCTTCGGAATCGAAGCGCCGGTGGGGATCGACGTGTAGACGCTCGGGTATGCCGGAATGAGATCGCCAGTAAACGTGATCGTCTGCACGTTGATGCCGTTGTTCGAATGCGCGGTGCCGATCATGATCGCCGGCGTGCGGCCGTAGAAGATTCCGTAGCCGCCGCGCACGACAGTACGATTGTCATTGCGAGGCGTCCACGCGAAGCCGACGCGCGGTCCGATGTTGTTGCTGTCTTCCGGAACGACCGACGTATCGAGTCCCGCGGCGAGAAGCTGCGCATCGGGGTTCTGCACATCCGGCTGCGCGATGTCCTGCTCGTCGTAGCGCAGACCCGCGGTCACGGTGAGCGTCGGCATCACGCGCCATTCGTCCTGCACGAAGAGACCAATCTCGGTGATGTCGGGATGCGTCGTCGGACCGGTCGTACCCGGACCCGCGAATGCCTGAAGGAAACGCGCGGGTTTGCCGGTCGCGAAATCGGCGAGGCTGTTGAAGCGATACGACCCCGCGAAGTTGCCGGGGAAGTAATTGAGGATGTCGTCGCTGCTGTAGTCGAAGCCTGCTTTGAACGTGTGCGCGTTCCACAGGTACGTCGCCGTGTCCGCGATTTGCTTGCGCTTGATCGTCGTCTCGCGCGGCGAGAACGTGTTCTGACCGACGCGCACGACGAGATTGCCGTCGTGGAACACTTCGACTTCGGGGCCGCTGAAGTTCGCTTCACCCGGCTCCTGATCTTTCGCGTACTGCGCGCGCACTTCGTTGAAGAAGCTGCTGCCCGTCGTTGTCGTAAAGACGCCGGAGAGCGTGTCGGTGTTCACGAGCGAGTCACCTGTGTGCTCGACCGAGTTCTGAATGTTGCCGTTCTCGTAGTTCTTGCCGGCGAACTCCTGGCGGTTGTAGCGCAGCGAGAGATGCGCGTTCGCGAAGAGCTCGTGATCGGTCTTGAGGAGATAGACGTCCTGATCCTGACTGCGAACGTAATCCTGGCTGCGCGCGAGCAGCGCGTCGTAGCCCGCCTGATCCTGCGGCGTGCGAATCGTGATCGTGCGGCCGCCGCCTAACACGACCGGATTCGGGAGATCGTTGCGCTGCGCGTCGTAGTTCGCAAAGAAGAAATGCTTGTCGCGCACGATCGGACCGCCGACCGAGCCGCCGTACTGATCGAAGTGATAAGGGCTCTTCGCGCGGTTGTTGATGACGTTGATGTAATCGTTCGCGTTGTAACGCTTATCGCGGAGGAAGTAGAAGAGCGTGCCGTCGACCTGGTTCGTGCCGGACTTCGTCACGACGTTGATCACCGCGCCGCCCGCGCGTCCGTATTCGGCGGAGTACGCATTCGCGTTGACCTGAAACTCTTTCACCGCGTCCTGCGAGAACTGGTACGGCGCGCGTCCGGATCCGGTACGGCCGAGGGACTGGCCGAAGAACGTGTTGTCATTGTTTGCGCCGTCGATGACGAGCGAATTCAATGTGCCGCGCTGACCGGCGAAGCTGATATCGCCCGCGCGCACGTCTTTCACGACGCCGGGCGTCGTGAGCACAAAGTCGATGAAGTTGCGGCCATTCGTCGGGAGATTCTCGATCGCTGTTTCGTTCACGACCGAGCTCACCTGTGTGCGATCGGTCTCGACGAGCGGCGCTTCCGCGGTGACGGTGACGGTCTCGGCGACACCGACTTTCATCGCGAGATCGAGACTCACGTTCGTGCCGACGTTGACGACGACCAGCGATCTGCGCGCCGGCTGAAAGCCCTCGAGCCCCGCGTCGACGGAGTACGTCGCCGGCGGCAGAAGACCGAGCTGATATGCGCCTAGCGCGTTCGTGACCGTGGTGCGCGTGGCGCTCGTCGCGGCGTTTGTCGCGGTGACCGTGACGCCCGGAAGCGCGGCTCCGGAATCGTCAGTGATCGTGCCGGAAATCGAGCCGGTTGAGCTTTGTGCGAGAACTGCAGTGGAGATCAGTAGACAAGCGAGAAGCAGAGAGAGAGTTCTGCGAACACTCATGAATTCATCCTCTTACCGTAGTTGCGATTGAACGATGTTTACGGTTTTACGTTTTGGAGCGCCTGTTGGACGCAGGCGATTTGCATATTATCCGTCGCATGAGCATTGCGAGCATCAACCCGGCGACCGGCGAAACGATCGCGACTTTCGAAGCACACACGAGCGCGGACATTGAACAGAAGCTGCAACGCGCGGTCGAAGCATTCGGTGTAAATCGCGCGCGAAGCTTTGCGCAGCGCGCAAGCCTCATGAATCGCGCCGCGGAGATTCTCGAGTCTCGCGCGAATGAGTTCGCACGCACGATCACGCTCGAGATGGGCAAGCCGATCGCGGCAGCGGTAGCCGAAGTGAAGAAATGCGCGAACGTGTGCCGCTTCTACGCGCAACACGCGGAGACGTATCTCGCACCCGAGCACATCAAGACTGATGCACAGGAGTCGTACGTGCGTTTTGATCCGTTAGGTCCGGTGCTCGCGGTGATGCCGTGGAACTTCCCGTTCTGGCAGGTCTTTCGTTTCGCCGCACCTGCGTTGATGGCGGGAAACGTTGGCTTGTTGAAGCACGCGTCGAACGTGCCGCAATCCGCGCTCGCGATCGAAGATGTGTTTCGCGAAGCAGGTTTCGATCAGGGCGAGTTTCAAACGCTGCTCATCACGAGCGAGCAGGTCGCGGCGGTGCTCGATGACGAGCGCGTGAAAGCCGCGACGCTCACCGGCAGCGAGCCCGCGGGTGCAAGCGTCGCATCGAGCGCGGCGAAGCGAATCAAGAAGAGCGTGCTCGAGTTAGGCGGAAGCGATCCGTTCATCGTGATGCCATCCGCGGATCTCGATGCGGCAGTGAAGATCGGCATCAAGGCGCGCATCGTCAACAACGGACAGTCGTGCATCGCGGCCAAGCGATTCATCGTGCACGACGAGATCGCGGATGAATTTCAGAAGCGCTTCGTCGCGGCGATGGCGTCGCTGAAGATCGGTGATCCACTCGATGAGAAAACAGAAGTCGGTCCGCTCGCGACGCCGCAGATCGTCGACGATCTCGAGAAGCAGGTGAACGCGAGCGTCGAGAAAGGATCGACGCTGCTCACCGGCGGTAAGCGCATCGGCGAGAGCGGCAACTTCTTCGCGCCGACCGTGCTCGCGAACATTCCGAAGGATGCGCCGGCATACGACGAAGAGACGTTCGGTCCGGTCGCATCGCTGTTCCGCGTGAAGGATGCGCGCGAAGCAATCGCACTCGCAAACGCAACGCAATTCGGACTCGGCGCGAGCGTGTGGACGCGCGATCGCAACGAAGCCGAGCAGTTCATTCGCGACGTGGAATCAGGTCAGGTGTTCGTGAACGCGATGGTCGCTTCGGATCCGCGCGTGCCGTTCGGCGGCGTGAAGCATTCTGGATTCGGCCGCGAGCTTGGCGTCTACGGCATTCGCGAGTTCGTGAACATCAAAACGGTATGGGTCGCGTAAGTGGAGTGGCGGGCTCTTAGCCCGCCGAATCATCAGCCAACCGGCGGGGTAAGAGCCCGCCCCTCCCCTTACGCGGCCCATACCCTTTTGTTGTTCACGAACTCCCGGAAGCCGGTGACGCCCAGGCCGCGGCCGGATCCAGAATGCTTCCCGCCCC